>JAABUQ010010148.1_pt1 | contig 12428 bp, 11 predicted proteins | sample 5560001 | NCBI WGS metagenome assembly JAABUQ01 (sample SAMN10711888, study PRJNA513371) | rock metagenome | isolation source: Antarctica rocks | place: Antarctica: Victoria Land, Finger Mt nord | collected 2015-12-18
CCGGGCCGGGGGATGGTCGGATCGGTGGGGCTCGCTCCGCTCGACGCCACCCTACGTGTTTGCTCGCATGCGGCCACCACCGCATTAACAGGCCGGGCGATCCTTGACACATCCCGGCCGCCGTGCGAGGCTTGGGACGTGTCGCCGGACCTGACCCGAGGGCCTTCGATGTCGCATCCGCCGGCCGATCCCAGCGAGCCCTCGGGCGACGAGGTCGCGGCCGTCGCCGCGCTGGCGGTGGAGTACCGGCGGCTCCGGGCCGAGATCGCCCGGGTGATCGTGGGGCAGGAGGAGGTGGTCGATCAACTGCTGATCGGCCTCTTCGCCCGGGGGCACGTGCTGCTGGTGGGCGTGCCGGGCCTGGCCAAGACGCTGCTGGTGAGCACGGTCTCGAAGATCCTCAGCCTGTCGTTCCGGCGGATCCAGTTCACGCCCGACATGATGCCCTCGGACATCACCGGGACCGACATCCTCCAGGACGACCCGGAGACCGGCCGGCGGTCGTTCGCGTTCATCGCCGGCCCCCTGTTCGCCAACATGATCCTGGCCGACGAGATCAACCGGACGCCGCCGAAGACCCAGGCCGCGCTCCTGGAGGCGATGCAGGAGCGGCACGTCACCGCGGGCAACCGGACGTACCCCCTGCCCGACCCCTTCTTCGTCCTGGCCACGCAGAACCCGATCGAGCAGGAGGGGACCTACCCCCTGCCCGAGGCCCAGCTCGACCGCTTCATGCTCAACGTCCGGGTCCCCTACCCGACCGCGGCGGAGGAGCTGGAGATCCTCCGCCAGACCACCGGCGAGCGGCCGGGCGAGCCGAGCGTGACGCTCTCGGCCGAGCAGATCGTCGCCCTCCAGCACCTGGTCCGCCGGGTCCCGGTGCCCGAGCACGTCTTCGTCCACGCCCGCGACCTCGTCCGGGCCAGCCGGCCGAACGAGGCCGAGGCGACCCCCCTGGTCCGCAAGTGCGTCTCCTGGGGCGCGGGGCCTCGGGCGGGGCAGGCGTTGATCCTGGGGGCCAAGGCCCGTGCGGTGCTCCAGGGGCGGTTCGCCGCCACGATCGCCGACATCCGCGCCGTCGCCCCGCCGGTCCTCCGGCACCGGATCGTCACCACGTTCCACGCCGAGGCCGAGGGGGTCGACCCCGACAAGGTCGTCGCCCACCTCCTCGGGGCCATCGCCCCCCCGCCCGAGCGGGCCGCCGCCCGCCTCGTCGGCGCCTGAGTCGGACCCGAGGCGGAACAAACCTTCCGGAATCACTGGCAATCTTCCCCTCAACGGCGAGGACCGGACGATGCAAGCCTGGACTTCGGGGCGGATCGGTCGGCGGGCCTGGCTCGCCGGCCTCGGGGCGTCGGGGGTGATGGGCCTGGTCGCGGGCCCTTCGTGGGGGACGAGGGCGGCCGGGGCCGGCCCCCGCCAGGGGGCCGACGCCGACCTCAAGGCGATCGAGGCCAAGGGGGCCGAGGCCGGGCTCGGGCCGTTCCGCTCGGTCGAGTCGAGGCACTACCGGGTCGCCGGCGACGCCCCCGAGGGGTTCCTCAGGCTCACCCTCCGCGACTGCGAGGCGGTCGCCGTCGACTACTTCGACCACTACCGGGCCCAGGGGTTCGACCTGAAGCGGCCCGAAGGCCGGCTCTCGGCCGTCGCCCTGGCCGACGCCCGGTCCTACGCCGCGTTCCTCGGCGGCCAGCCCGACCGGTCCAACGGCGGGCGGTACGACCGGGCCTCGAACCGGCTCTACGTCTACGACTTCCGCCCCCAGGGGGCCAACGGCGACCTCAGGGCCGGGCACGTCAACCTGATCTTCCTGGCCCACGAGGCCACCCACCAGCTCGCCTTCAACACCGGCCTGCTCGACCGGCTCGGCGACGTCCCCCGGTCGATCAGCGAGGGGCTCGCCCTCTACGGCGAGATCCGCAGGCCCGACGGCTCGTCCCCCCCCGGCCAGGTCAACGCGATGAGGCTGACCGACCTCGCCCGCAAGCAGAGGCAAGGGCTCGCCTGGATCCCCCTGCCCCGGCTCCTCGCCGACGACCGGCCCTTCTCCGACCCCTCGCAGCTCGACCTGACCCTCCTGGCCTACGCCCAATCCTGGCTGTTGGTCTACCACCTGATGAGCGACCCGGCCCTCCTGCCCCGCTTCCGCGACTACCTCCGAGCCATCGCCCCCCGCCGCGACCCCAAGGACCGGCTCGACGACGCCAAAGGCCACCTCGGGTCCCTCGACCTGATCGACCGCGACCTCCGCAAGCTCTCCGTCCGCCTCCTCAAGGCGACCTGACGGGCCGAGCCGCCGTTGGGGTATGATCGACCGGCCCGACCGATCGCTCGCGAAACGAAAGGGGTTATCATGCCCGCCACCCATGCCGAGATCAGCGAGGTATCCATCCTCAATCGGCTCTTCCGGCCCGACGCCCCGACATTCGCGCCCGAGACCGCGCGGGATATCCTGGCCCTGGAATTCGACCAGGCCGACAAGGATCGGATGCGTGAACTATCGGCCAAGGCGCGAGCCGGGACGCTCACCGCCGAGGAAGACGCCGAGATGGACAAATACGAAATCGTCGGCCACCTCCTGAACGTCATGCAATCCAAGGCCCGCCGGTCACTCAACGCCCGTCGCGACGACGCGAAAAAGGCCGGGGCGGATTAAAGGAGGATGGATCGCTCGCTGCAAGGGCTGGTCAGGCAACGGGCCAAGGATCGGTGCGAATATTGCCAGGTGCCGCAATCTCGCGACGAGGTCCCGTTCGAGATCGATCACATCATCGCGGAAAGCCACGGGGGTTCGACGAAATCCGGCAACCTCTGCTTATGCTGCTTCGCGTGGAAGTCGCAGACATAGTGCCTCCGTTGTCACGCTCATCGACCCTTCTCTGATACCGACATCTCGTAGGTCTGTGTTAATGGGTTCACGACCCGGCCCAGGAACACGATGCACCCGGATCGAGTATCGCGGATCAAGAACACGAACGGGTGATCGGCGCGGAACACGGGTGCCTCCTCCCCGAAGGCGTCGGGGCTGATGGCATCCATCGCCGCGGCGGCCTCGATCCCCTCCTCGTGGACGTCGAGGAGAGTCGCGTGTCTCGCCTCGGAGAGGAAGAGGTCACGGCTCTTTCCGTTGATACCCGAGAAGTCGGCCTGACTGTCGAACGCCAACGGCATCCCCAATTCCGAGAGCAGATGGTTGAGCGTCACGTCGGCGCGGATTCGATACTTCGGCAGCGCGACGATAATCTCCTCGGGCCGCCGGAACCGGGACCACCACGAGTCCAACGCTTCGGGCGTCAGCGCGGCTTCCAGAGCCGCCAGCCCATCGTTCTTGCGAGGCAGCAACACCACCATCGCAAGCTCACCACCGGACCCGCAGGGCAGTTCCAGGGCCTGGAACGAGCCGCCGTCGAAATAGCCATGAACGATCGAGTATGAGTGGTCGTTCATCATCGGAACCTCGACCGTCTCGTCCGGTGCCACGTGGAAGGCGTCCGGGCGGGTGAGTTCTCTTCGGAATCGCTTCCTCCAGTTGGCCCGGAGATAGAGGGCGTTGGTCAAGACCAGCCGCGTGCGCGGCGGCAGGTCGGCGGGTCGGAGCATGCCGGCGATCTTTCCGCCCGTGCGCGATTCCGTCCAGGCATTGATGACGCGGCACGCCTCATCGGGCCGGCCGGAGAAATCAACCCGGTTGCCGTCGAGAGCAAAGACTTCCTTGAGCGTCGTTCGATAGGAGTCGAGCAGGGGGTAACCTTTCTGGACCCAGGTGGCATTGGCCAGTCGGATTTGATACGAGCGGTCCTCGGCATCGGCGTTGAGGTCTTGGACCAATGCGGCATAGGCGTGGTCGGCTTGTGCGAGGCCGTCTGGCAGGTGCAGCACGCGGGCAATCTGCTGGGCTGTCTCGCCCCGGGCCCCGGTGTGGATAAAGGCCAGCCCGGTTGAAAGGCATGCAGGCGAGACGAGTAGGTTGCCGGGGCGCGTTCGCAGCAGTTGGTAGAGCGCCAGGGCGAACGCGTTGTTCGCACGAACGATCGCCGGCATGTTCTCGCGATCAGCGCCGGTGGGCCGGAACAAAGGCAGCGTCGCAGGCAGCCCCGGCGGAGGAACGGGCTCGACGGGCTTCGGCGTTCGCTGGCACCCGGCGAGAGCGGCGACCATCAGCGGGATGGCAAGCGGCCGCACATGGGACATACCGATATCCATCAATCTGCTCCAACAGATTCATAGGTCATGGCCGGTAACCAGCCCGGCCGGGGCTTGTCAACCGAGATCGGTCGACCTCGGCGTGGTCAATTCGGCCGGATAACCCGTAACACCTCGGCGACTGTGGGCCGAGAGCTTCCGTAGCCGGCTCAGTTCCTGCTCATCCGCCCAGGCGATCCAGTAGCCCTGGACTGGCGTCTGTCGGGCCGTCACCCAGCCCCGGACGATCCAATCCCGCAGCTTCAGCGGGCTCGTCTGGAGCGCGCAGGCCAGGTCCACGAGCCACCACTCGTTCGGTCGCAGAGGCCCGCCGTGGGTCCGCTCGTTGCCGATCAAGCCGCGGCGGACCAGTAACTGACGCACCACCGGGGCGGTGAACGGGCCGCATCGCTTCGGCGGCGAGAAGCCTTCGGCGTTCAATGTCTCGGCGATGGTCGCGGCCGTGCCGCCGGCCCGGCGCAATTCCACGACCCGCTCCATCAGCCGGTCGCCGTCGCGGAGCTGGGCGTAGGTGGCCACCGGCCGGACGACCTCGTGGCGGCTGACGAAGCCGCCTTGCCAGTGAATTGTCACGCCGACATGTTCGCTGTCATTCTTCACGTGGACCACGACCTTTTCACCAGGTGTCGGATGATCTCCTTGCTGTCCTGGTCGGTCGTGCCGGGGGCGTGCCAGAGCGCCGGCAGGTCGGAGGAGAGTGCCGCGATCCGAGCCCGCTCGTCCTGGGAGAGCTGCGGCGGCTGCTCGCGAAGGAATCGGTCGTAATCGTCGCGGACCTGCCGCTCGGCCTGCAACGTCTCCTCCCACCGCCGCTCCAAGGACCGGGCCACCAGGCGGTTCTCCGGATCGACGACGCGGTAGCGTCGTTCGGCGTCCACGGCCTCGTATCTGGCCCGCTCCAGCCGCTGTTTCCAGTGCTTGTCCAGGCGGGCGCGGTCCCGCTGGACATCCTCCAGCGCCCGGCAACTCAGCTCCAAGGCGGCGGGCTCCAGGGCGCGAAGGATCTGTTGCACGACGAGATCGTCCACCGCCGCGGCCTTGAGGCCGAAGCACGCCTGTTCGGTCCCCTCGTGGAGGTGCCGGACGCAACTGTAGTAGGCCCGAGCGTGGGTCCGATAGGACGGCTGGAGGCAGCGCCCGCAGTTGCCGCAGACGATCAGGCCGGTGAGCAGGGCGGAGCCGCCGCGGGGGCTCCCCTTGCAGCCCGGTCCGGATCGATGCTGATGCAGGGATTGTTGGTTCGCCAGGTAGCGTTCCCAGGTGATATAGGCCGGCAGGCAACCCCGCTTCAAGACCTTCCACTGCTCCATCGGGACCCAGTTGCCGGCGCTCGTGCGGTCCCCGGTAGCCGTCCGGACGCGCTTGTGGGGCCGTCGGCCGTAGGCATAGGCCCCGGCGTAGATCGTGTGCCGCAGGATCTGGAAGACGGTCAGCAGGACCGGGCGTCGCCACTCCAGGTTGCCGCGATTCGGCCCGTGGAACGGGCGAAACCCGAGCTTGATGTTGTTGCGGATCAGGTAGTGGAAGACGCCCCAGGCGGTGCCGATCTCGTCGTACTTGTCGAAGATCAACCGGACGACCTCGCGGACCTGCTCGTCGGGGTCGAACTCGACCCGTTCCGTGGAGAGCTTGACGTAGCCGGTGGGCACGCGGTGAAAGAGTTCGCCCCGCTGGGCCTTGTGCAACCGGCCTCGTTCGAGCCGATTTCTCATAGTAACAAGCTCGAATTCGCTGATCGTTCCTTTCAGGCCGAGCAGAAGCCTGTCGTTGGTATCCTGCGGGTCGTAAACGCCGTCCTCGTCCGCGAGGATCGACCTAAAGATGGCACACATCTCCAAAAGATTGTGCCAATCCTTGTTGTTGCGGGCGATGCGGCTCATCTCGATCCCGAGGATCAGGCCTACGTGCTCCATGGTAACTTCGGCCAGGAGGCGTTGGAATCCGCCTCGCTGGTCAGCCGTACGGCCGCTCTGCCCCTGATCGTCGTCGATGACCATGACGCGATCCCTCGGCCATCCCAGGGCGGCCGCGTGGTCGGCGAGGGCATACTGCCGCTCGCGGGATTCCCGGTGGTTGAGCACCTGCTGCGGGTCGGACTGCCGCACGTAAACGACGGCGAGACGGTCGAGGTGGAGGTCGAGAATCTTGGGCGATCGCAGGATACGTGGTTGCCTGGTAGACTCGTCGTGAGACGGCATCGCGTCCCGGTCAGCTTGCCTGGCCGCATCAAGGACGTTCATAATCGACCTCCTTGCCGGCGGGAGGTCTGGGCAGTTGCTGAGCGACGATGCGGCTGAGGGTCAAAAGTGTCCGATCGCGACCGGATTGGGGGAGAGCTTGCCAGAGGTGCGTGAGCGGGATGCGCGGGCCCGCCTTCAGCGGGCGCGGGGGGGGACAACTCGGGACGGGGTGTGTCGCACGATGATCCTCCAAGTTGAGACGACTCCAGATGAAGCCGGCTCCAATCCGCCAACTTCAGGAGCGCCGGAACATCGATTATGGGGAGCGGCTCGGAGGATCGACAAGGCGGAACTTCGGGTGTGGTCTGTTTGTGTCTTCTGCAACCGCTATAAGGGGCCGAACATCGCCGGCGGCGACCCCGAGACGGGGAAGGTGGTTCCGCTGTTCAACCCCCGTCGGCAACGGTGGGGGCGGCATTTTCGGTGGGATGGGCCGCTGGCGGTGGGCCTGACGCTCGGAGGCCGGGCGACCATCCTCGTCCTCAAGATCAACCTCGGTCGCCGCGTCGATTTCCGCGAAGGGCTGATCGAAGAAGGGATTTTCCCACCCGGATGATGACCAAACCCAACTGGGGGCCAACCCGACACCGATGCCCGAATCCCCGGACCCCTCGGACCTGCTCGACCCCTCGGCCCTGGCGCGGTTCGGCCGGCTGGAGCTGATCGCCCGCTTGGTGGTCGAGGGGGTGATGTCGGGCCTGCACAGGAGCCCGTTCAAGGGGTTCTCCGTCGAGTTCGCCGAGCACCGCCAGTACGGGCCGGGCGACGAGATCCGCCACATCGACTGGCGGGCCCTGGGCAAGACCGACCGGTACTTCGTCAAGGAGTATGAGGAGGAGACCAACCTCAAGGCGTACCTCGTGCTCGACACGTCGGGGAGCATGGGCTACGCCGGCCGGACGGCCTCGAAGTTCGACCACGCCCGGCAGGTCGCCGCGGCCCTGGCGTACCTGATGATCAGCCAGCGCGACGCGGTCGGCCTGGTGACGCTCGACGCCGACCCCCGGGGCATGCTCCCCCCCCGGTCGGCCCCCGGCCACTTCTCGGCCCTCTGCCGGGCCCTGGAGCGGGCCAACGTCGGCGGCGACGCCCCGCTCGCCGCCTTGCTCCACGCCCTGGCCGGGCGGATCAAGCGGAGGGGACTGGTGGTCGTCCTCTCCGACGGGTTCGACCGGCCCGGCGAGCTCCTGACGGCCCTCCGGCACCTCCGGCACCGGCGGCACGAGGTCCTCTTCCTCCACGTCCTGGCGCCCGAGGAGGAGGAGTTCCCCTTCGCCAGGCCCGGCAAGTTCCGCAACCTGGAGTCGCTCGGCCAGTCGCTCCGGGTCAACCCCCGGGCGATCCGGGCGGCCTACCTCGAGCGATTCGGGGCGTTCTGCCGCGACCTGGCCGAAGGCGTCCGGGGGATGGGGGCCGACTACCACAAGGTGTCGACCGGCCGGCCGGTCGACCAGGTCCTGCTCGACTACCTCGCCTCGCGATCCGGCCGGGGCCGCCGGGGGCCCTGAGCTGCCCGCCAAATCGCCGGGACCGGCCCGACGGATCAAGTCCCACGATCGGCGCAACCGATAAGACCCGACAGCCGACTCGACGCCCGCCGGTCGAGCGGACTCGTCAGCCGATCTCCAGGCCCGGAACCCCGAAGCGATGCCCAGTCGCCCCCTCCCACCGCTGGCGCTGGCGTTCGCCATCCTCCTGGGCGTGGCGGGATTCGCGGCGGCCCAGGGGCCGGGCCCCGGCACGCTCGACCTGCCGCCCTTGCCGGCCGAGGCAGCGCCGAGGCCGGCCGTCGCCCCCGGGCTGGTCCGGGCCCAGGACCCGTCGCGCGCCCTGCCCGACGCCCTGCCCTCGGGCCCATCCGGCTCGCGCAATCCCCCGGGCAACGGCGCGGGAGCCGGGGCCGCCGCCCCCGCCGCGCCCAACACGGGGAACACGGGGTCGACCCCGGGCGCCGAGTCGCCCGGCTCGGGCAGCTCGACCACCACCGCCGCCGCCGTCAACGCCCCGACCTCGGCCGAGGCCGGCGGCACCGCGGCCTCGCAGACCAATTACCTGGCCCGCTTCCTCGGCATCCAGGATGCGCCGGTCAACGTCTACGGCTGGATCGAGAACAGCTACACCGGCAACGCCAACGGCCGGCCCAGGAACGACAGCAATTTCAGCGTCTTCCCCAACCGACTGGCCAACTCCTGGCAGGGCAACCAGTATTACCTGGTCTTCGAGAAGACCCTCAGCCTGACCAACGCGAGCTCGGGCAGCGCGACCACCACCGCCGCCGCCGTCAACGCCCCGACCTCGGCGGAGGCCGGCTCCTCGACGCCCACGCTGGTCGATTATGTCAACTTCGGCGGCCGGTTCGACATCCTCTTCGGCAACGACTGGGAGTTCGTCAAGTCGTACGGCCTCTTCGACCGGGCCTTCCGGCCCAACTCGTTCGCCGGGGTCGACCTGCCCCAGATCTTCGGCGAGGTCCACCTGCCGATCCTGACCAAGAACGGCCTCGACATCCGCGGCGGCCGGTTCTACTCCCCCGCCGGCTTCGAGAACGTCCAGGCGATCAAGCGCCCCCTGCTCTCGGTCCCCTACCTGTTCAACTACACCCCGTTCACCCTCTTCGGGGTGTTGACGACCCTCCACCTCAACGAGCGGACCAACATCTTCAACGGGGCCGTCAACGGCTGGGACCGCTGGATCGACCGGAACTACCGCTACAGCTACCTCGGCGGCTTCAGCTACAACTCGCGCGACCTGAAGACCACCGTCACGTCGATCGTCCTGACCGGCCCCGACCAGCTCCCCCGGTTCCCGCCGGTGAACTCGCCGTTCCTGCCGACCGGCGTGGTCACCAACCCCGCGCTCCAGGGGAAGCCCAACCCGTACTACGCCGGGAACTGGCGGACCTACCTCTCGACCGTCGTCACGCACACCTGGAACGCCAAGCTCACCGAGGCCGCCGAGGTCTTCTTCGTCCACGAGACCAACGTGGCCGGCCTGGGCCCGCACGGGACCGTCGCCAAGGAGTCGGCCTGGTACGGCGCGGCCCACTGGTTCATCTACCAGTTCGACGACAAGCTCCAGGGGGTCTGGCGGTCGGAGATCTTCCGCGACAACAACGGCGGGGCGACCGGGTCGGCCGACAACTACTACGAGATGACCCTGGGCCTGCCCTACAAGCCCAAGCCCTGGCTCTGGATCCGGCCCGAGGCCCGGTACGACTGGGCCCAGTTCCACCACCCGTTCAACGACGGGACGCGGGGCAGCCAGCTCACCCTGGCCTTCGACATCATCATCCAATTCTGATCGGCCCTGGACCCACCCCCAACGCCCTTTTCAAAGAAGCGGGAGGCCCCGATGAGGAAGGCTCGGCTTGCGGCCCTGATCCTCGCGACCCTGTCGACGCCGGCCCGGTCGGCCGACCCGCCGCCGCCGTACTCGATCACCCTGGGCCCGAGGACCGCCTGCGCCACCCCCACCACCAGCCGCCAGGCCCGGGCCGAAGGGGGGACCACCGACGTCACCGTGCCGACCTCCAACGTCCTGGCGATGACGATGAGCGGCTCGGTGGCGGCCAACGCCTTCCTCGGCCAGACCTCGGCGGCGACCGAGACGTTCCACCTGGAGCAGGAATTCGAGCTCGTCGGCACCGACCCGGCCGCCGCCCAGGCCAAGATGACCCTCGACAGCGCCCTGGTCGGCTTCGTCCGCTCCCGGCACAAGGCGGGCGCCTGCGTCAAGGTGGCCCGGGCCAAGGTCTGCCTGGTGGGCTCGCCCGAGCCCGTCCTGGCCCTCGCCCACCCGCCCTTCTGCGTCGAGGGGGGCGAGGGCCGGCTCTGCAACCAGCACCTGCCGCTGGTCCGGCTCAACGGGGTGCCGACGGGCCGCTACGTCTTCTCCGCCGACCTCGTCCTCACCAGCGAGGCCTCGGGCCTGACCGACGGCCACTCCGCGGCCGACTTCTCCCCCTCCACCTCCCTGCCGGCCGACTGGGTCCGGACCCGCGACCCGTTCCAGGGGGTCGACAAGAAGGATTTCGGCTTCAAGGTCACCTTGACCGTCGAGCCCCCCGAGGCGGTCAGGCCCGTGCCCCCGCCCTCCCGAGTCCAAGTCCCGGCCCCGGACCCGATCACCCCCGCGCTCCCCTCCGGCCTCGACCGCCACTCCGGCCCCCGCTGAGCCCGATCGGCGGGACGCCCCGGGGAACTCGGCCTTGAGGTCGATCGCCGCCCGGCCCGAGGGGTTGCCCCCGGGGCCTCGGGGGCGGACAATCGCCCTTCAGCGAAACGCCTCGGGGAACATGACCTTCAGGTCGATCGACCGGCCCCGTTCGACGTCGGCGATCGACCTGGTTGAACGACCGGGCCGCACCTACCCACAACCACAAGACGCCCGCGACCGCCACGACCGCCAGCATCAACCGCCGGGTCGTGAATATCCCCCAGGGCCGCGAAGCCCCGTCCCCCGCTCGAAGTTGATCCATCGAGCCTCCCCGAAGATCCCGCCCGGCATGACCCCTCGACACTCCTGCCGCATCATCCCATGACAACCCGACACGCATCATGAATTTCCTCGGCCTGGGCGTCCTCAACGCCGCGATGCTCGCCGGGCTGGCCGGCGTGGCGATCCCGGTGGCGATCCACCTCCTGAACCGGCGGAACGACCCGGTCGTCGACTGGGGGGCGATGCAGTTCCTCGAATTCTCGCCCCGGGAGCGGCGGCGGCTCAACCTGGCCGAGATCCTCCTGATGCTGGCCCGGATGCTCCCGCTGGCCCTGGCCGCGCTCGCCCTGGCCCGGCCGTTCTGGAGCCCGGGGGCCTCGGGGAGCCCGGCCACCCCGGTTGGGGCGAAGGCGCGAGGGGATTCGGGATCGCGCCGCGACGTGGTCCTGATCCTCGACGGGTCGGACAGCATGGGCCGGCGGTCCGGCGGCTCGACCCCCCGCGACCGGGCGATCGCCTGGGCCCGGGGGTTCGTCGGGCGGCTTGGGCCGGGGGATTCGGTCGCCCTCCTGGTGGCCAAGGACCGGGTCCGGGCGACGATCGACCCGCCCAGCTTCGACCTCGGCCGGGTCGACCGGGCCCTGGCCGAGGCGCCCGCGGCCCGGGGGACCAGCGACCTGGCGGCGGCCCTGGGCGAGGCATTTCGCATCCTGGAGCAGACCGGCAATCCCGGCCGAGACGTGGTGATCCTCAGCGACGGCCGGCGCCAGGCCTGGCGGCCGGGCGACCTCGGCCGCTGGGCCCTGCTCCGCGACCTCCGCCGCCAGCTCCCCTCCCCCCCTCGGATCTGGGCCCCCTCGTTCGAGGCCGGGCCGAGCGGCGAGACCCCCTCGCCCGACGGCTCGGTCGGCCCCCTGTCCCTTTCTCGATCCATCCTGACGCCCGGCCTGCCGGTCGAGGTGTCCGCGACCGTCGCCAACGCCGGCCCCGGCCCGATGACCCGGCCCGCGGAGCTCGTCGTCGACGGCCGGGTCGTGGCCGGATCGTCGCGGGTGGTCGGCCCGATCCCCGCCGGGGGCAAGGCCCCCGTCTCGTTCCGGACCGCCTTCGACTCGGCCGGCAGCCACCTCGTCGCCGTCCGGCTCGCCCCCGACGCCGACCCCCTGCCCGTGGACGACGAGTCGGCCCGGCCCGTCGCCGTCGCCCCGGCCCTGGCGGTCCTGCTCGTCGACGGCGAGCCCGGCGTGGAACCTTTGAGCGGCGAGCTCGACTTCCTCCGCGCCGCTTTGGCCCCGACCGGCGACCCCTCGCCCCTGGTCGTCGCCTCGACCGAGGCCGCCCGCGACCTCAAGGCCGACTCGCTCCGAGGGAAGCGGGTCGCGGTCCTGGCCAACGTCGACCGGCTCGCGCCCGGGTTCGCCTCGGCCCTCGGCCCGTTCGTCGAAGCGGGCGGCGGGCTCCTGATCGCCCCGGGCGACCGCCTCGACGCCGGGCCTTGGAACACCCACCTCGGCCGAGACGGCAAGGGGTGGCTCCCCGCCCGGATCG
>JAABUQ010010150.1_pt1 | contig 12427 bp, 13 predicted proteins | sample 5560001 | NCBI WGS metagenome assembly JAABUQ01 (sample SAMN10711888, study PRJNA513371) | rock metagenome | isolation source: Antarctica rocks | place: Antarctica: Victoria Land, Finger Mt nord | collected 2015-12-18
AGACCTTGAAGAGGTGAGGGGGTGGGAGGGAGGCGAAGGCTTTAGTCTGGCGGGTTTGTGGTGGGGGAGGGGAGAATGTGACTTTAATGCACTGACGCCGGAGAATCGGAGACATGTAAACGAGATGTGCAACTCTTCTCACTGCGGCAAGGGGGGTTGTTTAAGGCCGTAAATTGGTCAGCTAGCTACTTAGACAAGACAAGAAGACACGCCCGCCTTAGTACGGGAAATACACGGTAGAGAGACAAGGAAGAATCGAAACCCGCCATCCATACTCCTACGCTAGTATTTGACGCTGCAAAAAGCCGCACAGGTTCAAGCTTGCGCTAAAATGTCTTCAGGAGTCTTTCGAGAAATGCATGCGACGAAGAAACGTATAGAAGTGTGACTGGCAACACAGATACTGCTGTGAAATAGAACGGTGCTCATCATGTCGTTAGTGAAAGCGGTGCGGATCGTGGGTTCGTTGTGTGTGGTTGTTGTGTGGCAAGAATATTTCTTGATGTGAGAAAGCGTGGTCGTTTGTAGCAGCATCAGTCATCCTCCATTGTCTCTGACGTGAGACTTTCCGAAGGGAAGTCTATGTTTGAGAGCACATCAGAGCCGTGCTCATGATTAATGAGATATTCAAGAATGAGATTTCTCTTACCTTTGAGGAAGGCGGGCGCTTCTTCGTCTTCGATTTGTATTGCATTCCCAAGATGCGCAAAGTCTACGGACTCCAGTTCGGTGGTAAGATAGCCCGGTTCTTCGGCATATGTCAATTCAAGACCACGCTGCATCCAGGCGTCGAAGCCGTTTTGAGACTCTTCAGACCCGCGGTCCGCCTGTGGAAAGTCATCAAAGATGGGGCGGCCGTCGCGACGATACGCGTTGACCCCTCGTGCAAAAGGTTCCTCGACGAGAGCTTTCCGCCTCCGAAATGCGACGAAATAGTAGAAATAAAGGCTGCGCATGATTTTGGTCAACCGATCCTTGCTGCTCTCCTCGAAGAGATTGTCAGCGTCAGATCTAGTGCTGAGCATCATTCCCCAAGATAGGCGACTTCGTAACGCACAAAGTATCTTGCCGAGTTGCATCAGGAGCTGATTGATCTTAGGGGCATCAAAATTGCCAGGCTTGGCAAGCAAATCCGCCAGGGTCTTCTGAAGGAGGCTATAGCCTTTGATCTCGACGTCCCTGCAGACAAATCGGTTCAAACTTCCCGCAAGCAGTATTGTCTTGCGGTCTTGCTGTTCTTCTATATTTAGTAGCCGACGGCTGCCTTTCCCATGTGCAGGCACAAGGTAGTAAGTAGCTCGGCTGGGCATGCTACACCATTGGATGAGACGGTCCTGGTACTCAATGTTAGCCAAGTTGTTAAAAGATGAAGATAATATTCAGCCTGGAAAGTTGTCAACTCACGGTAGCCGTCAGTGTCAGATCGTAGTTCTTGACACAATCAATCCAGTCGTGGCTCTTCAATGTTACTTTATTTTTACCGAAGAGCTGGCAAAGCTCGAGGTGCCGCTCATCCCAGTCCCACTTGAGTAGACTGAGTGAAGAGAAGAACTCTTCGAGGTCGAGTAGGTAAGACGAACCCGACATGTGATAGACCGCAATATTGAATTGCGGATGGAGGTCAGCGAGGTGTTCCAGCATCTCTTTTAGATCGAAGGATTCCGGGAAGATTTCAGTCACTCTTCGCGTCTTATCAAGGGTGACATGTGCGAGGGATCGTTGGACTTTACATTGGATTAACCGGATATCATTCCCTCCCAAAAAGAGAGCAGGGTCACTTACAGATGATATTGCATGGCCTGGCCACAACGAGTGTTAGAAAGATAGCAGGGGTGCATGGCTGAATCCATGATTTGGGGTCTTTATTGCTATAGCATCTGTCGCACGGCGAATCCCCAATGCACTATAAAGAGTCAACATCTGAATTGATTGATCTAGGTTCTTCTTCTTACTGTAGCTTTGTCTTTCCGACATTTGATACACACTGTACCATCAGCTCGTTTCTGTCGTACTCTAACGGCCACCAGGGGTGGCAATTTACTACTCCTCTTCCCCCTCACCGGGCTGTCACAGGACAGGGGTTGCAACGCAGGATGGTATTCCAGGCCACTTTCCTGGATGACCGATAGAGTCTTGAACCTTGCTGTAGTGTTAGAAGCTCCGCTACCTCGTCGTTTCCTGATTGGCGAAACCGATGGCTTTGTCCGAAGCGGTATGGCCTCCGGGTTGGATAGAGTGGTACGGCGTGGTCTTCGCTTCGGTCCTTGGGTGGGAGCTTCTGTGAGCCTAGAGCTTGGGAAGGCGCCCGCAGTGGGTGGATAGGACCCTGATAGATGTGAATTGTGATTCTCATTTGATGCACTCGTGCTAATGCCAAAGGGCTCGTCAAGGTCGATAACTTCTTCACAATACCAGGGGAATGTGTGTTGGTTCAGGGCGCTCTCAGGCACATTGTCATATGCTAAGCGTTCCTCTGAGGAGACGTTGACGCCTGAAAAACCTCCAACAGCATCAGGTATAACCGGCCGCAGATATTCTGTCCGCTTTTCTGAGCCTCCAGGAAAGTGGCCTCCGGCAGCAGCAAGAGGGTTTGGTTGATGTTGCCAGGGCCACTCTTGTGCAATGGGCCACCCCTGTACAATCAGGCTTTCTGAATCCCCAGGCTTAGATATCTGCCCAGACTCACCCGTCAGATAGAGGCCATCCCCGCTATATGCGTCACCTCCAACAAACATATCGGTATCGATAAAGTCGGTAGCGACGTCCATGCCGTCAACATCGCCTCGAAAAATTGTGCTAGTATCGCTTGAGTCGCTAGCGGTGTCCATCCCATGACCGTTGCGGCTCTCGATTTCGCGCGCGGAATCTCGAGCAAAACCCTCATTTGGGTCAAGTTGAAATTGACCGACTGGCGAGGATGTTGGGTTTGGGGGAGGCGCCATTTGATAGCGTTGATGGGGAAACTGGTATGGGGGAACTTCGTAGTCCTTATCCAAGTCCACGGGGTTAAAGATGGGGCTCTCCACGTAGCCTGAAGGGGACATGTTCGGCTGAAACTTTTGTTCTGTAAAACCTTTGCCCTGTCCGGAAGATGAATATTGGACTTGAATATCCGGAGAGGAGACTGGTCCACTACTGGGACTGCGATAGTCGGTACGAAGATAGGCATGTTCTTCACTGTTCTGGGTAGGAATGGGAACGGGAAGAGATATCCCGAAGTGAGTCCAGGGTTCGACGTAATTGTTGGAGTCGTAATTTTCCAGGGGGATCATGCTATTCATCAGGCTGCCATCGTAGTGGTAATTCCATGCACCAGCCGGCGCGCTGGATGCTTGTTTCACACTATACTGCGGCATCAGTATTCAATCAGCATCTAGACGCATAGAAATGACTTGCTTGCGATCAAAGCCTTCGGGCGGGTAGGTGTGGTCCACGACTCTAGTTATACTGGGGGGTGGGGGAACCCCAGCAGCATTGACAGCAGATGTGATGGCAGAAATGCCAGGTCCGCTTGAGAGATTAGGATCGATCCTGTATTTTTTCAGGTCTGAGTTGTACTGCATAACTTGATGTCGAGCATTTAGCAGCGTGTATTTACTTTCTGGAGACGGGAACCGTGAAGATCTTAACCCTGATGGTCGGTGAGCCTGATCAAGGGAAGGCACTTTGCACAACTCGAGTAAGGCTGAAGGAAAGTGATGGACCAATGAATCTATGTCAGGCAGCAAGGGTAGAAGCTAATCGCGATATTCAATTTTATGACTACATACCTTTTACCTTTGTGTGCGCTAGCTGGCTGAGGTCTGCGACGCATAGTATTGGCGGGACGTATCATACCAGTAGCTCTGGACACGGACCTTGGCTGGTGGATCCTAAGTGTTTGACGACTGTCTCCTACACACCGTGTTCGCACCAAACGTCTGATCAGTCGGTAATTGAAACCCAACACCACGAAACGTGGCAGCCGCGTGACGATTGCGATGCTTAATTAATGGCGTGATTGCTTCAGACCAGAAGGATACCGTTCAGTAAATGATAGTGGTCAATGGCCGTCATCATGCGTAGTGACGCATTTGCAACCCAAGAGCGAACCACGTCTCCCGCCTGTAACCGCATCCATGCCTCATCATCTGACCCCAAGCCTTGCTGGACGGAAGATAGTTTGAGGACCTATGAATCAGCGAAGCTGTCACCAAAGACGTTTTGTAAAACATTTTCTCCCGGTGCGCGGCGTCCCCCGTCAAGTGTGACATGTTCAAGAGCCCGAGCGCCCAAACTCCTCCAGGCCCTTGGGAGCCAATCTTTCAACGTTGTTTAGTCGAAATCGATGTCACCACAATGCAAAGCTCTCAAGTCTCTGCTACGTCGCATCCTAGCAGGCGCAACGCATTGAACATGGAATGCGGTCGAAGCCAAGGCGCATATACGGGAACAAATCGAAGGTAGTCGCCGCATGACCCGCTTCGAAACAGCAGGAAGGAGGTACAGGATGGACGTGCCCCGCCCGAGACACGGAGAATGAGTGAGCTGTCAAAGAAGAAAACATGACAAATCTGTTCTGGATTCATTAGAACCATCAGCCTGTTGGTCAGACGTAGCAAGATGTCTCGTATCAGTTGTGCCGCCGAAACAGTACGTAAAATGATTAACAATGCGACTCAACCCGGCATAAGAAACAAGGCGTCGTTCTGGTTCTACATGTGGGGACTTGCCTGTTACTCAGAGGGTAGCATTCGACACCTCTCGGGACTTGGGCCTTCGCTGTGCACAGTGAATATTTGTTTTGAATTCTTGACCCCTAGAGGGTTGTTCTTTCCCTGGTCCATCACCAAGAGCCGAGCCCTGAGATCTCGCTGCGGGGAAAGCCGTCTCGCTAAGTATCATGTATCCCGGTATTATTGCTAGATTACGAGGTAGGCTACGTATCATTCAGGTATCTTCAGCGAGTGGAGTGCAAGGCGAGACACCCTGGTACAATAGGGGAGACATACCTCATCATCAAAGAGTCGAATGGACCAAGCGGCGTATACGAGGATCATGAAAATTTCGACTGTGGACAGTCAAAACGTTTACTTACCGAGGGTATCTTAGTCCATACGTGCTGCTGATGGGGTATGTTATTTTCCGGTATGGTATAACTTTTCAACTAGACCCGATTGCTTTACCGTCTGCGGACCGTATGTCACTATGACGGGGCGGCTAGTCTTTGTTTGGACCATAGAATAGCTCTCTTGGGGGCCTTGTGGTGGCTTGAGGGCCAGCTACTATTTTGATCAGCTCTCACTGTTGGGTTCATCCACAGGGTAAGAGTTCTTCAGGGTTGAGCCTTAAACACTCTGAGAGTCAACATGGCGAAAATTGTGACAAACCTACAGAATGCGCTGAGCTCGGAGCCAAGATCGAATTGGCAGGCTGGGGATGCAACAATCCCGCCAGCAAAGACGATCGCAGTGCCCCGTCCTCCCTCCGGCATGCGAAGTGGGCATCTCAACCTGGACACATTTTCCCCAGTGAACCAAAACGGTAGTTTCGCCTTCGATCGAGTCCTCAAAAGTGGAGAGGTACATAAACGTACCAGGAAGACCAAAGTACGCAGACCTGATTTGGCAACGCAGAAACAGGTGCTCCTTATACTGATAGCTTTTATATAGCAATGGAAAACTTTCCACCTCGTCCTTCGCCCAAACCTCCTTTCGCTCTACAAGACCGCAACTGAAGAGCGCCTTCTCAAACAAATATCGCTTTCCGATCTCACAACAGTCGCATACCTTAAAGACCCAAAGGGCAAACGACAGAATCTCTTCGGACTGTTCTCGCCATCTCGCAATTTCCATCTACAAGCCCCATCCGAGGCAGAAGCGCGAGCATGGGTGGAACTGATCAAACGTGAGGCACTGATCGAGGAAGAAGAGGAAGAGTTACAACTTGGCAGCCCAACTACGACCAATCCAAATGCTACAATCGCATTGGAGCAACCTGGGCATGACAGGTGGGAACATGACCGCCTAGGCTCCAGTTCGCCTGAGCCCCTTGATTCCCTGCCGCCACAACACTCGACTACAACGCGCGATGGTGTTCGCATACCAAGCATCCGGCGGCCTTCGCTTCCATCTTTAGACTACTCAGGTGATGACTTTGGTCCGTACAGCGATTTCTCGGACACACCCTCAAATAATCACACGCAGCCATTTCCTTTCGGCTCTCTGCTGAATCGCAAACAGAGAAACGTTTCAAGCTATGAGACACCCTACTCCGCTCCGTTACCACAACAGAACTCCCAATCAGTAATGGCAAGGAATGCGAGCCAGGCAAGCGGCTTCCATGCGGAGCAAGATGAAGAGAGAGTGATATGGCATGGCTATCTGTTATACCTCAAGACAAAAGGCGGTGTAAGGCAGTGGAAGCGATTGTGGGTGGTTTTGCGGCCGAAGAATTTAGCATTCTACAAGAATGACGAAGTAAGCTTTTTTCCTGGCCACTTTCGTGTACCTTGGATCACCAGGACAGGCATAGCTGACAGACTGTGTCAAGGAATACGCTGCCAACCTAATCATTCCTCTTTCAAACATCATCAATGCCGTCGAAATTGACCCTGTCTCTAAAAGTAAGACCTACTGCATGCAAATCATTGCAGAAGAAAAGAGCTATCGTTTCTGTGCGCCAACCGAAGACGCGTTAGCGCAATGGTTGGGGGCGCTGAAGAGTCAGCTGGCACGGAGAAAGGAGAAGGAGGATGGGAGGGTGAAGAACGGTAATGTATGAAGGGGGCTTTGGCTTCGCATGAATTTTGAATATCCGAGATACCCTTTAGCAATCCTAGACTATTTCAGGAATCCATTCAGACACCCGCACCCAAATTTTTGTACTGTTCCTTTACATATGTATGCCAAGTTGAGATGTTTCGGGATGCGCTCATCCAGGACCTAACTCCACGGCGTATCTACGGAGAAGCCCCGGAAAATCTACGGACGCCGTTGACGACAAACAGAAGAACTTCTCGATATGGCTAGAGCAAGATGCGTGGTTGCGAAGAGACGGTGCAACAATGATTGAGACACACAGTAGGAGAATCAGAATGTCGACAAAAGCCCATCGAACAAAAATGGGAGTGGTACTTCGTAGTGTGAAATCCCGTAAGCAGGCAACCACCAAAACTGTCCCAGGAACAGAACATGAGTGGGACCTGTAGCGCAGATCCCTCGATTGTGAACAGTTGGTCTGGCAAATTGAATGGTATTCGCACTTTCCCACCTACACGCCAATCACGCACTTGGTATGCCCTCGAATGCTGCCTAATTCCACCCCATCAACTCAACAACACCAAGATCACCGAGTCTCCCCTCAAGAACCTGCACAAGTATTATCAGCATTCTTCTCCCAACCATCCCCGTTTCCCCTCGCAGGCGCCTTCAAACTCACATCTTACTGATAAATCGATCCTTGTTCACGCTCCTCCCCTTCTTTCCCCCTGCTGTCCGCGGCGTCTCCGTCCACATCTCCTTTACATTCTCCAGCACCATATTACAATGTCTGTCGAATGCTTTCACCCGCGCCAGTAGCTTGCGGTTATTCCGACATGAGATCAGGACCTGCGTGTGCGAGCGAACGGCGGTTTGGAGGATGGAGAGTGGGCCGGAGGTGAATTCATGTTCTTCAAGGACCGAGATTTCGTATTCGCTGGAGGGATGTCAGCGGTGGCGAAACGGAGTAGCGGACGGATAGAGGAGGGGTGTGGGGTAGAGGGGAATGGGAAGGATGGGGGGGGGGACAGGGTGGGTGGGATGTACGTGAGGTCGCTTCGGGGTTTGTTCAGTAATTCTCTATTGAGTATCAGTGTGAGAAGCAGGGTGAGGTCATCAGACAGGTGGGATGAGTCACATACTGGACTTTGGCGTCGGCCATGGCGTATAAAGAGGCACGGTGCAGTTCCTTTCTGACTTGGCTGCTTTATTTCATGAACGGGGCCTCGAGGAAAATAGATCATCGTGGTTTGGCGAAAACCACACTAGTTTATCATTGGCTTGGGCTTTCGAGATCTGCTTACTAAGGTAAGTTCCCCAATGCTTGGTCGCGTGTATCATTTGTGATATGATATCAGACACGCTTCAGCTTCAGCATAGGTACCATTACATTCACTGCTAGGCAACACCATTGCGTATACCTACTTATGACTGATGACTTGACGTTATCATAATAGTCAACCTCCTTTCTCCATCAGCAACAATCTCGAAAACTCGCCACTACTTCACACTTTCGTGATCAATCCGCGTCACATCGACCGCGTTGACGATCCAATCCGAGAACACTGGTACTCTGCTTCAGTTGGTATATCTCAAGGAATGATTGTCCGGTGTGGATCGCAGCTTCGATAGCGATTTAGCAGGATGCAATGTCCTCACCTTTCCCAATGCCCGATTACGGGCGTCCAAACAGAGCGGCCGCGTCCTCGCCCGTCCTTGCCCCCCAGCAGATCCCTCAGCCCCAGGGGTCCAGTGACGTCTCGGTGCGACCGATGCGATGTGAGTGAAGTCTCAATCGCACATTTGAGCTCGGCAGAACATTTCAATTGACCCTCTTGACAGTGAAAGTACTCTATACCTTTGACGAGAACAAGACGAATTGCCTTGCACGATGGCCCCAGCCCCTCGAAATACGGACGGCGAACCTTGATGAGAATACGCAGATTGGTGTCATAGAGCTCAAAACATGTATACAGGCGATTGTGGCTGCGAGCCCGGAAATAGTTGCGAAGCTTGGCCAGGACTACACTGTATACGCGTACGATTATTCCGAGTACGAAACACCACTTGTGGGTCAAGGCATGCTATCATGGGTCCTCGCGTCCTCGTCGTCTACACCGGTGGCCCCCGCGCACCAGTCGCGAACAATAGTCACTGGAAGGGTTTCCAAAACCGTCCTAGGGCTTTTCTCGAATGGTTCACAAGAGACGCTGGAAGTGAAACTTCGCCTGGTACCTGTGCCGACGTTACTACAGAGCGAATACATTGAAAGCATGAAAAAGTACAGGGACATTAGTCAATCGATGCCCCCAGGGTTCGATCTGCAACAGTGGACCTCATTTGTCCAGCAAAATCCTGGATTCATGCAGCAAACGATGCAGAGCAGGAGCCAGTCTCCAGCGACGGGGCAAGGGCAGATGGGTCCGTATGGAATAGAGCATGTACAGAGGCTGCTCAGTGGAGACGGGGAACAATCAAGGAGCACTGAGCGACGGCCTCTTTCACGCGCCAATAGCTTTGCTAATGCAGAGATTGGCCAACAGTTACCTAGGATGCCCAGCCCAGCATCAAGTGTCCAATCTGCTGCCACAGCTCCTAAGAGGAGAGGCAGACCGCCACGTGTCGCGAAACCCAGAGCGACACGCGGAAAAGCTGCCGCACAGCAGAAACAAGAGATAGCACCGGAGTCGCTTGATCCTGGGTACGGCACTGGGGAGGAGCAAAATGAAGGTGGAACTTCAAGGAAAAGAGCGAAGGTGATGCAAGCAGAGTGGTCTGGCAAACAGGGTTTTGGGAAACAACCCGAATCATTGAGGGTTGCTGCCAGCACTGCGGCATCCATCCGTATTCATCAGCCAACGGCGGTGCGTCCTCTGTCTAACGTTGGTCATTCGTTGGAGCCTCCACCTAGAGTGCCCACACCGATAGCCGATGCCTCAGGCGGGCGACCGAGACGTTCGTTGCAGCTGTCAAAGAGCAATCTTGGTCGACAGCAACTTCTTCCGGACAAGATATATGCAGCTCCCTACGATCCTAGAGAGGAATCAGTGAAACCTTCAGAGTCTGCCGTGCCCTCTCCGGAGAAAAGTCAAGCGGAAAGCTCTCCAGCTGAGATTGGGTCTTCGCCACCCGTGTATACCGGTGGCTCAACCGCACCGTCGAGTCCGAATTTACCAACACCGGCACAACGCTTTGACGACTCTGGTTTCATGAGTGGGTCTTTGGATGATTTGTTTGAGGATCCTGATGACGAGACTCGTTCTCCCAACAACGAAGATTACGAGATCGCTGCACAATATAGCAAACGTGACGACCTCCCGGCTCCTTCCGCTGGTCTTGTGGAAAAGCACCGAACCGATCCATCACCAGGTACGCTTCCACTGCAACCCGAGCCAGACATGAAGCCTATCACGCATTCTAGACAAGCGGCAGGAAACGATGGAGGACTACATCTGCTTAATCGAACAGCATCGTCAGGTAATCTAGCCCTACCACAGATCCCAGCCAGTGATCCTGTCCGACCCTCTGGCCTACATCGGTCACAGACATGGTCCGGTAACCAATCAGCCCATCCAGCTTCCGAGGTAACTCAAATGCCCCCGATATCGCAGACGATGGACAAACCAGCACCTCGCAGTAGACGTGGAAGCGATGCAGGCGCTGGCTCCGGCTTAAGAAGAAAGACAGCCATTCAAAGTAAGCTCGCCACTTCTATCGCAGCCGGAGAAATGCCACCATTTTGTGAGAACTGTGGCGCGATAGAAACACCAACGTGGAGAAAAGCTTGGGTAAAGATACACAGCGGTACACCGGACCTTGTTGTTTTATCCGAAGAGGAGGGCGGAATCATTGCCTGGCAAATGCTTCAGACTGACAATCAGGGAGTCATATGCCTTTATCGAATTATCAAGAAGTCGCTGCTGAAGATTGATGAGGGTTTTACGGAGATTCTGCTTTGCAATCGTAAGTTCTCCTTGGGATAATTGAGACTTGACTAAAAGATTACAGCCTGTGGAATTTGGCTGCACACTCGCAAGTGCATGCGGCCAAAGGAGGCCTGGGATAGGCACCGAAAAGGTCCCGAGGATAAGCGAAGACGACGGCCGAGTGGTAAAGGGCCTGACAATACAAATCCTGCGATGAGCGACCCATTTGGTGGCGAAGGGTCATACTCTGATCCATCCTCGCCAGCAAATTGCCCAGGCCAGATGGATGGTACGGAGGGAGAACCTCAATTGCCCGTTATCGCCCGGAAGGCAGTATCCAGTCTGGAGCCAAATTCTGCGGGAACGCAGAGCGGTGCTTTAGATGATGTATCCGCCGCCGCTGCTCTAGCACGTGCGATCCAGTCGTCACCTCACAAGTTCATGGGAACACAGCAAGTCCCCATCGAAGTGGGTGATCTCACGCCGCAGCCAACTCGCCGAATACTCTTCCCGTCGCCGACTCATTCGGAGATAAGAAAGTTCGAGAGCAGCTCACTCTCCAACACCTCCAGCAAAGCCCCAAAACAAACTTCCCTCGACAATCTTCCAAACATCAACCGACCCGGCACGAATAAGGAGAATCGCCCTCCAGAAGAAATTAGCGACCCGAATACCTTCTTCGAAACATCCTACCATCCCCCTTCCTCCCCAACCTCCACCCCCACAAAATCAAACAAACGCCTGCAACCCTCCGAAACCCCCATAAAACCCCTAATACCCCACCCCCCAACAACCGACGACTTCTTCTCCTCCGCCGCAAAAGCCCTCTTCCGTCCCCCCACTACTCCCAACAAAATCCCCCAGGCCCTCGGCACCCTCACCCCCTTCAGCGCACATCTCAACGCGCTTCTCTCAGACAACAACGGCAGTCCTTCGAACCACGCAAGCTTTGACTTTCCTCCGTTGCCGAGTTTGCAGAATACACCGAACAGAGGGATGGCAGCGTTCGATTTCAGAACATTCGTCGGGGAAGAATTGAGTACGGATGTCGTGATGCCGAGTAGTCCGCCCATGTGGTTTGGGGGTTACGAGCAGAGTGTTGGCGGGGAGGGGAGTTTGTGGCAGGATTATATGGTTGATGGTGGTGGGGTGGGGGACGGAAGTGAAGGTGGAGGTGTACAGGAAGGGGGAACGGAGGGAGTGGGCATGGTTGTTGATGAGGGTGGCAGGGCTGGGGTGGAGTTTTGAACGGTTGCTTCACTTCCATTTGTGTGGTGGCTTGTCTGCGGCTTGGATTCTGGATGACCGGGCTTTGACGACAAGATGGGTATAGATGGCATACTCTGAAAATGCTTGCGGGTAAGCATAGCATAGCGGAGACGGGACGTGTGCTTGCCCCTGGAACGGGGGCCATGACCATGACGCTCTGGTTGCATGGCATGTTGCAGCCTAGGTAGTTGTATACAACATAGATCCGATTTAAGGATCCTTCACACATACAGTCCTCACTAATCTCACACGGACACGGTGCATTGCATCATCACAGCTCAGCATCCCCACATAAGCAATCCCCCTCTTCTCCCCAACCAATCACCACCCTCCCACAACGCCCCCCTCCAAAGCACCTCCCCACCTCCCCACCATCCCTCCTTATCCTCATCCTTATCCTCATCCTCATCCTCCCTCCCTCCCTTCCTCCTCCCCCCCCCCCTTCTTACCCTTACTCCCCCTCATTCCAGCACACATCAATCCGCCCTCTCA
>JAABUQ010010151.1_pt1 | contig 12427 bp, 7 predicted proteins | sample 5560001 | NCBI WGS metagenome assembly JAABUQ01 (sample SAMN10711888, study PRJNA513371) | rock metagenome | isolation source: Antarctica rocks | place: Antarctica: Victoria Land, Finger Mt nord | collected 2015-12-18
CACGGAGGACGCAACAATGGGGTTGCAACGGCACGATGAAGTGGTGCTGTTACTTGGTGCGCCAGGGGCTGGGAAGGGTACCCAGGCGCGCTTTCTGGCTGCGACGCTCGGCATCCCGCTAGTCGCCAGCGGCGACTTGTTGCGCGAACATCGCCGGCGCGGTACGTGCCTCGGGCAGCAGGCCCAGGAGTTCATGGACCGCGGCGAGCTGGTGCCTGACGCTCTTGTGGTCGACATGATCCTCGAACGTCTCGACCGTTCTGACGCGGCCGCTGGCGCGCTGCTGGACGGCTTCCCTCGCAATGTGGCCCAAGCCGACGTGCTCGACGCACGCCTAGCCCAGCGTGGGGGTGCCATCACCGTCGCGGTCTACGTTGACGTGCCCACGGACGTGTTGATCGAACGTCTGGCCGGGCGTTGGATGTGCCCCGGCTGCCAGGCCAGCTACCACGAGGTCTTCAATCCGGCCCGCGTGGGCCGCACCTGCGACACGTGCAGCGGCGAGCTCTACCAGCGCGCAGACGATAAGCGCGAAGTCGTCGCCAATCGTGTCGAGGTCTACCTGCGGGACACGCTGCCGGTGGTCGAGCGCTACGAGGGACAGGGTGTCTTGAAGCACCTCGACGGCAATCAGTCGATCGAGACGGTCAAGAAGGGCCTACGTCAGGCCGTGGGCCTGGGCGCGGCCATCGCCGCCTAGAGGAGCGGCCGAAAGGTCTTCTGCAGGGCATCGCCCCTCTAGGCCAGTCTATCGAACGGAGTTCGGCCGCCGTTCACTCCCGGCCAGGCACGATCGGCCGAACTCCTAAACCGGCGTACAGATCGGCCGTCTGCTGAGCGATGGCTTGCCAGCCGAACTCGCGCTCGACCCGCTGGCGCCCAGCCACTGCCATGCGGTCGCGCAGGGCGGAATCTCCCAGCAGTCGGTTGATCGACCCTGCCAGGTCGCGACTGAAGCGGTCAGGGTCCACGGGCTCGAATGGAGCCTGAGCCTCCTGTTCCAGCGGCACCAACACGCCCGTCTCACCGTCCACGACCACTTCGGGTATGCCGCCCACGGCGCTGGCTACGACAGGTGTCCCGCACGCCATCGCCTCCAGGTTGATGATGCCGAACGGTTCGTAGATCGACGGACAACAGAACACCGTCGCGTGGCTGTACAGCTGGATGAGTTCCTCGCGCGGCAGCATCTCCTGGATCCAGATGACGTCGCCCGGTTCGCGCTGAGCGACTGCCACCGCCTGCTCCATCTCAGCGGCGATTTCCGGCGTGTCTGGCGCGCCAGCGCACAGCACGACCTGAGCCGACGGGTCGATCGCGGGGATAGCCCGCGCCAGGTGGACGATGCCCTTCTGGCGGGTGATGCGGCCGACGAACAGCACCGTGGGCCTGGTCGGATCCACGCCGTAGCGCTCGAGGACGGTGGTCGCCGATACGGGTCGGTACAGGCTGGTGTCGATGCCGTTGTAGATGACGTGCACACGCTCGGGGGCGACGTCGGTCACGCGCAAGATGTCGTCGCGCGTGCCTTTGGAGACGGCAACCACGGCGTCGGCCATGCCGAGCGCCGTCTGCTCGACCCAGCAGGACAGGTCGTACCCGCCACGCAGTTGCTCGCGTTTCCAGGGCCGCAGCGGCTCGAGCGAGTGCACGGTAATCACCAGCGGGAGCCCATAGCCCTGTTTGACCAGGATGCCGCCCAGGTGGGCGTACCAGGTGTGGCAGTGCACCACGTCGGCGTCCACACCAGCGGCCGCCCAGGCTACGTCCCGCCCCATGGCCCCGAAGACCGGTCGCAGATAATCCGGCGCGGTCAGCCCGTTGGGTTCGGGGTAGCCGCGCACGTGGAGCCGACCGTCGTCGACGTGTTGACTGCCGAAACAGCGGACCTCCACGTCCATCAACCGAGCTAGCTCGCGGCTGAGGAACTCGACGTGCACGCCGGCGCCCCCATACACGTTTGGGGGATACTCGTTGGTGAGAAGGAGCGCCCTCATCCTGCGACGGTCGATCCGGCCACCCTGGAGATCGCGCGCTGCACACGCCGAATGCCCTCTCGGATGCGGTCGGGACTGGTATTGGAATAGCTCAGCCGCAATCCGTTCGAGCCGCCGTCCGCGTTCGGATAGAAGAGCGAGCCGGGCAGGACTGAGACACCCTCCGCCTGCGCGCTGGCGGCCACGGCGTCACCAGAGAGCTCTTGCGGCAGGTCGACCCACAGGAAGAAGCCACCGTCCGGCCTGGTCCAGGTCGAGCCAGACAACGTGGTCTCCAGAGCGTCCAGCATCGCGTCCCGCCGGGCCTGGTACAGCCCTCGCCCGACCGCGACGTGCGCGTCGAGGTCGAACGTGGGATCGCGAAGCAAGTGCACCACCGCCTGCTGCAGGAGCCGATCGGTGTGGAAGTCGACTCCCCGCTTGGCGCGCAGCAGGTACTCGATCATGTGAGGCGGTGCGACGGCATACGCGAGACGAAATCCAGGTGCCAGGATCTTGGAGAACGTGCCCAGATAGACCACCCGTTCCTCGGCCCCAGGCAGCGACCGAATCGGCGGGATCGCTCCGACTGCCTCATCGAACCAGAACTCGCCGTACGGATCGTCTTCGATGATGAGCAGGTCATGCTGCTGAGCGATCTCGAGCACCCGACGCCGTCGTTCGAGGCTCATGGAGACACCCATAGGATTCTGAAAGGTTGGCAGCAGGTACATGAACCTGGGCTGCTGATCGGCCCGCGACAGAGCCTGTTCAAGCACATCCAGCTGCATCCCGTGCTCGTCGACCGGGATGCTGAGGTAACGGGGCTGCTGATGCTCCCAGGCCGCCAGCGCACCCATGAAGGTCGGCGCCTCGGTCAGGATCGTGTCGCCGTGGTTGAGCGTGATGCGGCCTACCAGGTGCAGACCCTGGATCGAGCCGCTCAGGATGACGACGCGCTCGGGGTCAACCTGCATGCCGCGCTTCGCGAGGCGCTCGGCTACGATCTCGCGTAGCGCCAGCTCGCCCTGGGCTGGTCCGTAGGGGAGTACGGCCCTGCCATCTTTCAGGATGGCGCCAGAGTAAGCCCGCTCGAGCGCCTGGAGCGGGTATGCCTCGGCGGCCGGCTGCCCGCCGCCGAAGCCGATAAGATCAGCCCCGACGCCGAGCGAGACGGGATTGCCGACGGCACGATTGGCAGGCGACTCCTTTCCCTCGGCTAACCAGGCAGCGTAAGGCGTTGCTGGGCGGGTTGCGTGAGCCATCGACGAGATTCTACGTTCGCGCCGGAGCCGTTCCGGGTTAAGGTACCCAGGTGCGCACTTACGACGTCGTGATCATCGGCGCCGGGATCGTCGGCCTGGCAGTCAGTCGCGAGTTACTCAGCCGCTATCCGCGTCTGCGGCTGGCGGTCCTGGACAAGGAGCCGAGCGTCGGCCAACACCAGACCGGACACAACAGCGGCGTGCTGCATTCCGGCATTTACTACGCGCCTGGCTCGCTCAAGGCACGCTTGTGCGTCCAGGGCCAACACGAGCTGTACGCCTATTGCGAACAGAAGGGCATTCCAACCGATCGCTGCGGCAAGGTGATCGTCGCCGTTTCTGAAGACGAATTGCCGCGGCTCGAGAACCTGCTGCAGCGCGGTCAGGCGAACGGGGTCGAGGGCCTCGAGATGATCGGGCCCGAGCGGCTGCGTGAGCTCGAGCCCCACTGTGTTGGCATCAAGGCCCTATATTCGCCGAACACTGGCATCGTCGATTACTCGCGGGTCAATCGAGCCTATGCAGAAGATATTCAGGCAGCTGGTGGCGAAGTCTTGCCGGGTTTTGGGGTCACTGCCATCTCTGACCGGCCGGGTCGGGTCGTGCTCCAGACGCCGGCGGGTGAAGTCGAGGCCCAACACGTCGTCGCGTGCGCTGGACTGCACTCTGACCGGGTTGCGGAGCTGACGGGTGCGCCGCGCGATCCGCGCATCGTGCCCTTTCGCGGCGACTACTGGGTCCTGCGGCCGGATCGGCGTGACCTGGCCCGCAACCTGATCTACCCGGTTCCGGATCCGTCCTTCCCGTTCCTGGGAGTGCACTTTACGCGTCGGTTGGACGATGGCTCGGTGTGGCTGGGACCGAATGCGGTCCTGGCGTTCTCGCGCGAGGGTTACCGGCGGCTGGATCTTCGGCCACGCGACCTGGCCGAGGCGGTGGCGTACCGCGGCTTTCAGAAACTGGCGGCCAGGTTCTGGCAGACGGGCATGCAGGAGATGGTGCGCGACTTCTCCAAAGAAGCGTTCTTGAAGTCTCTACAGGTGTACGTGCCTGAGCTCACCATGGCTGATCTGTTGCCTGGGCCCAGCGGCGTGCGCGCCCAGGCGCTTGGACCGGACGGCGCGCTGGTGGACGATTTCGTGTTCAACACGCAGGGCAACCGGATCGTCCACGTCCGCAACGCGCCCTCGCCAGGCGCCACCTCCTCGCTCGCCATCGGCCGCCAGATAGCCGACACCGCCGCCGAAGCCTTCAACCTCGCAGCTCTGAAATCAGGCTCCTATCCAGCCATTTCGTGAGTGCTGGATGCCACCCGTTCAGGTTGAGGCCGGAAGCCGCAGCTTCTTTTCCAGATACGCCCTGAAGGCGGGGCCGAGGTCTGGCCGGGCAAGGGCGAGATCGACGGTGGCCTGGAGGAACTCGAGTTTGTTGCCGGCGTCGTAGCGGCGGCCTTCGAACTCGAGCGCGTACAGATTGCCTTTTTCGGCGATCTTCTGGACGCCGTCGGCTAGCCAGATCTCGCCGCCTTGGCCGGCGCTGGTCTGTTCCAGATACCCAAACACGTCCGGCGTGAGCACGTAGCCAGCCACGCCGGCCAGATTGGACGGCACCTCATCGCGGGGCGGCTTCTCCACGATCCGCGACGCCCGCACCAGTCGCTCGTCGAGGCGTTCGGCGATTTCGATCACGCCGTACTTGATCGCTTCTTCTGGCGGCACCGCGATCACACCCACGACCGACCCGCCAGTGCGCTCGTGGGCATCGATGAGCTGCTTCACGAACGGAGGCTCGCCCAGGACCATGTCGTCGCCCCAGAGCATGGCAAACGGCTCGTCGCCGACAACTTCCTTTGCCAGCAGGACCGCGTGCCCGTTGCCGAGCGGAGCGCCCTGACGAACCATTACGAACTTGGCCATGGTTGCCAGCCGCCGCACTTCCTCGAGTAGTTCGAGCTTGCCAGACGCTTCGAGGCGGTACTCGAGCTCGAAGAAGCGGTCGAAATGGTCCTCGACGGCCCGCTTGGCGGTCGCCGTGACGAGCACGATCTCCTCGATGCCCGAGGCAACCGCCCCTTCAACGATGTATTGAATGACGGGCTTGTCGACGACGGGCAGCATTTCCTTTGGCACGGCCTTGGACGCCGGCAGGAAACGCGTCCCCAGCCCGGCCGCTGGGATCACTGCTTTACGGACTCGTGGCACAGTCAAGCAACTCCTTTTCCGCTCGAGATCAGCAATTCCTGACCCGGCAAGCGCTCCTGCAGGCGCGCAACCCGCTCTTCTTGATTCGCGCGATAGAACGAGACCATCGTCGTGAACACCGCGACGATGGGTACACCAAAGATGGCGCCCCACACGCCTGCAACGCGCGCACCGGTCAGGACGGCGAAGAAGACCAGCAGTGGGTGCAGACCGACTTGCCGGCTGAGGATGCGTGGCGCCAGCACGTTGAAAATCACTTGCTGCAGCGCCAGCAGGGCAATGAACAGAAGAATGGTTATCTCGGGATGGGTCAACAGTCCGATGGTCACCGGCAACACGACGGCGACGACGGGCCCGAGAAACGGGATGAGCAGCACGACGCCAGCCACGACGCTGGCCAGCAGCGCGTAGTCGACCTGCAGGACGGACATGATCACCCCCGTGCCGAGTCCGCCTAGTAGTGACTGGATCACCTGCCCTCTGAGAAATCCGGCAAACGCTCGGTGAATGCTGGCGACGAGAAACCGAGCGTCGTCCTGGACGCGCAGGGGTACGGCCGCGATCATGCTGTCGGCCAGGCGCGCGCCGTCAACCATGAAGTAGAAGGATAGGATCAGCATAATCAGGAGCTCCGCCATGAGCGTGGCCGCGCCTGTTGCGAAGCCGACCACGTTGCTCAGGATGGGCGGCCCCAGAGCGTCGGCGCGCCGACTGAGCTCCTGCGGGTTGAGCGCCGACCTGACGTCTACAAGCACGGGGCTGCCGTGGTCGATGAGCCAGCCGTTGGCGCTAGTCTGCATGGCCGTCAGCAGGGTCGTCGCCTGCTCGACATAATCAGGCAGGCTGCGCACCATCTCGACGATCTGCAGGGTGAGCGCGGGAACCAGCAGGACCACGCCCAGAGCCACGAACACCAGCAACGCGAGGTACGTGAGCGCGATCGCCGCCGGCCTGGGAACGCGGGCTTCGACCAGCTTGCTCACCAGCGGCTCGAGGACGAAGGCGACCAGCCAGGCGAAAAAGAACAGCAGGATGATGTCCTCGAACTCCTGGACGACCTGCCACAGCAGCCCGACCAGGTAGAAGCCGGCGATGGCACAGCCAAGAACCGACAGCGCCCGGAGCCAGGGATCGCGGATCAGCATCGCGTTTCAGCGGTCAGTGCTCTGCGCCGTTGGCCGAGGCTTGAGCACCGACCTGGTGTCGCGGAGCCAGACCCAGCGCGGCGCGCCGCGGCCGTTCGGTTGGACGCGGCCGATGGGGAGGCCGTTTGGCGAGTACGTCGAGCACCACCTGGATGGCTTTTTCGAGCTGCGGGTCCGCGCCGCGAGCGTAATCCTGGGGTGCGTTGTCGATCTCGATATCGGGGTCGGTGCCGTAGTTTTCGACCCGCCAGCCGACGTCGTCAAAGAAGAACGAGAACTCGGGCTGGGTAGTCAACGTCCCGTCCACGAGTCGGTGGCGGGGCCAGATGCCGATCACGCCGCCCCACGTTCGCTTGCCCACCAGCGGTCCCAGCTTCAACATCTTGAAGGTGTGCGAGAAGATGTCGCCATCAGAGCCCGCCAGCTCGTTCGTCAGCGCCACCATCGGACCCGCCGGCGATTCATCCGGGTATGGCTTTGGAGCCGCCCAGCGCGGGAAGTCATAGCCGACCCTTCTCCTGGCCAGCTTCTCGAGGAGCAGTCCCGAGACGTGTCCGCCGCCGTTCACGCGGACGTCGACGATCAGCCCGTCACGGTCGTATTCGCTCAGAAAGGCGCGATGAAACTCGGCGTAGCCCTCGGGACCCATGTCCGGTACGTGGATGTATCCGACCCGCCCAACAGTCGCCTGGTGTACCGTCTCACGGTTGGCCTCGACCCAATCTCTGTAACGTGCTGGCCGCTCGTCGGCCAGGGCCTTGACGGTCACCGTACGCGGCTCCGACTCCGCGGCTCGGCGAACGGTAAGGAGTATCTCGTTGCCAGCCTGGTTCACCAGGCGCTGGGCTGGTGTCACGTCTGGTCCGAGGGGTTGTCCGTTGATCGCTAGCACGTAGTCGCCCACCGACAGGTTGACGCCTGGGCCGGTCACTGGCGAGGTCGTTTTGGGGTCCCACGTGTCACCCCGGACAATGTGCGCAATGCGGTACCCGTTCGAGGTCCCATCGCGCTCCCAGTCAACCCCGAGAAAGCCCTGCCGATAATCGGGCCCGCGACGATATTCGCCGCCCATCTCATACGCGTGCGATGTGCCGAGCTCGCCTTGCAGCTCCCAGAGCAGATCGGAGAACTCGGAGCGAGTCGTGATCCGATCCAGCAGCGGCTCGTACAGGCGGTGCACCGCGTCCCAATCGATGCCCGAGAGGTCCGCCGTCCAGAACTGCTCGCGCTGCAGGCGCCAGGCCTCCTGGAACATCTGCGCCCACTCGGCCGCTGGCCGAATCGAGACCTTGACACGACCGAGGTCGATCCAGCCGCTTTCGCGTCCCGGCTTGTCGTCCTTCTTGTCGGGGGCCTTCTCGCCAGCCTTCAACACTCGCAGCCGGTCACCGGCCTGGTAAAGGAGTGCCTTGCCGTCACGCCCGACGGTAAAGTCGGAGATGCCCTCGACCAGCCGATCCTGCTTCTGTGTCTCGAGGTCGTACGACTCGAGCGTGCCCCGGGCAGGCTGGTCCTCTTCTGCGAGCGAGCGCCCTCGCGCGCCCTGGATCGGGTACGTCGAAAAGAGGAGCTTGCCCTGAATGCCCCCGACCCGACCAACCCGCGCCTCGGGTACCGGGAACGCGACCGCTCGGTCGACAATGCCGTCGAGGTCTATGTCGATCCGCGGCGGGGCGGGCGGCGTGCCTTCCTCTGCCTCGGCCTTTTTCAGAGCCGTGACCTCCTGGCTCTCGGGCGGCCTGGGTCGCGGAAGGAACGGGTTATCGAGATCCTTGCGCAGCGTGATCGCAAACGGCCGCGAGCCTTTGGGAAAGCCGAGGTCGAAGTGCAGCTCGTCATAGACCGGATCGAAGTCCCGCTGACCGACGAAATACAGGTACTTGCCATCCGGGTCGAACGCTGGCCGTGTATCGCGCAGCGTCGGACGGGTGGCGAACGCTGTCTGGCCAGAGGCGACTTCACCGAGCTTGATAGCAGTCGTCTGAGACGTGTTGACGTACCCGTAGGCCAGCCAGCGGCTGTCGGACGACCAGGCCATGCCTTCGATGCGGCCAAACGGGCTGTGGTCCAGTTGACGGATATTCGGAGTCTCGCCAGTCAGGTCGACCACCAACAGCTCGTTGCGGTGGTTTGCCACGGCCACAGAGTCGACAGTGGGCGCGACTACCAGCTCCACCACCCGACCGACGTCCAGATCAGACAGGACCTGAGGTGGCCTGGAGCCATCCGCGGTCAACAAGGTCAGGACCTCACGGTCGCTGTCGCCGTCGGACGCGGCGGCGATCAGGCGCTTGCCGTCGTTGAGCCAGGTCAGCATTCGGTAGCGAACGCCGTCGGCTTCGCCGTGCTGCGAAACGGCGCCTTCCCAGTTGTGGAACGTAAACGCCTTGCCGCGGGAGGTAATCGCCAGGCCTGTTCCATCCGGGCTCAGCGTGGCGCTGTGGAGGAAGCGTTGCGCAGGCACGAACCGCCGGTTGCGCTGTGTGCGCGGGCTACTCAGGTGCACCTCGAGACGCACCGAGGCATCTCGCTGAGGATCGAGCAGGTACAAATCGGCGCCAGCGTGGTAAACCAGCCGGCGCCCGTCGGACGTCAAATTACGCGCGTAATAGTCCTCATGGTCGGTGTGGCGTCGCAGGTCTTCGCCTTCGGGCGTGCACGAGTAGACGTTGCCGTAGCCCTCATGGTCGGACAGGAAGAAGATACGATCGCTCACCCAACACGGACTGGCCAGGTTGCCATCGAGCCGGATCAGGGAACGAAACTCGCCTGAGCCGTGCGGATCGACCCAGAGGGCCCCCGCGGTGCCGCCGCGATAGCGCTTCCAGTGGGCCGGGTCGCGGACGGTGTTCCGCCCGATGACCACCCCACCGCCAGAGCCGAAGCCGACAGCGCTAACCGGACCCCAGGCCACCTGCCTCGACGGCTGGATCGGGCCATCCGCGTCAATCTCGCGCAGCCAGTACTCGCGAGCGAACGGACGGCTGGCAGTAGTCGAGTACAGGATCCGACTGCCGTCCTGGGACCAGCCCGCAACACCGCAGCCAGGCGCGCCCTCATACGTCAGACGCCGGGCCGGGCCGCCGGCTGCAGGCATGACGTACACGTCGGGCGGACCCTCTTCGCGTCCGACGAACGCGAGCCGTGCACCGTCAGGCGAAAAGCGAGGCCGGCTGGCCTCGCCTACGCCGGCGGTCAGGCGATACGCCGGCCCTCCGTTCGCGCTGACGCGCCAGAGGTCGTCTTCGCAGGTGAAGACGAGATCCTCGCCATGCAGCGAGGGGAAACGGAAGTACCCGGGCTCCGAACCAACCATGCTCGAAATACTAACCAACAGGGGTTCGCCCCTCGCTGCTCAGGGAGTGACGGCGGCCTCCCCGTCGCTGAGCAGGAGCCGCAGCACGTAGGGCAGGATGCCGCCGTGGCGGTAATAGTCGACCTCGATGGGAGTGTCTATTCGACAGACGACGTCGAAGGAGAACTCGCTGCCGTCTGGGCGTCGCCCGTGAACAGTGAGCGTTTGTCCTGGCCGGAGCCCGGCCCCGATCCCGGCGATGTTGAAGGTCTCAAGGCCAGTCAAGCCGAGCGTCTGCCGAGTCTCACCTGCTTTGAACTGCAGCGGCAGAACACCCATGCCGACCAGGTTGCTGCGGTGGATGCGCTCGAAGCTCTCAGCGATCACTGCGCGTATGCCAAGCAGCGCGGTGCCCTTGGCCGCCCAGTCGCGCGAGCTGCCGACGCCATAGTCCTTGCCGGCTATCCCGACCAGTGGCACGCCTTCGGTCTGGTATTCCATTGCGGCGTCGAAGATCCGCTGGACTTGCCCTTGCGGACTGAGCACCCAGTCCGGCGGGAGTTTCAGCGTCCAATCGCCCTCACGGTCTGGCACCAGCTCGTTTCGAAGCCGCACGTTGCCGAACGTGCCGCGCATCATCACCTGGTGGTTGCCGCGCCGGGCGCCATACGAGTTGAAGTCGCGCAGGGCCACCCCGTGCTCGATCAAGTAGCGTCCCGAAGGTGCGTCCCTGGGGATCGACCCGGCGGGTGAGACGTGGTCGGTGGTAATCGAGTCGCCGAGCAGCACGAGTACCCGCGCATTCTCGATGTCCGTCAGCGGCCCTGGTTCGCGACTGAGGCCGTCGAAGAACGGCGGCTCCTGCACGTAGGTGGATTGCCGATCCCACTCGAACAGATCGCCGCGCTCCGGCAACGGCAAGGCGCGCCAGTGCTCGTCGCCGTCGAAGACCTCGGCGTACTCCTGGAGGAACTGATCCGGGCCAACCGCTGCCTCCATTGCCTCGCGGACCTCGGCCTGGCTTGGCCACACATCCCGCAGGTAGACCGGGTTTCGATTCGGGTCGAGCCCGAGCGGTTCGGTGGTCAGGTCGATGTCGACGGTGCCGGCGAGGGCAAATGCCACTACCAGCGGCGGTGATGCCAGGTAGGACGCGCGCACTTGCGGATGAATGCGTGCCTCGAAGTTGCGATTGCCACTGAGCACCGCGGCCACGACCAGATTGTTGTCCTGGACCGCCTGGGCGACCTCCTCAGGCAACGGGCCGCTGTTGCCGATGCAGGTCGTGCAGCCGTAGCCCACGACGTGGAACTGCAGCGCCTCCAGATACGGCATGAGCCCGGCCCGCTTCAGGTAATCAGTCACGACACGCGAGCCCGGTGCCAGGCTGGTCTTCACCGCCGGGTTGACGCTCAGGCCTTTTTCGACGGCCTTCTTGGCCAGCAGGCCAGCCCCCAACATCACCAGCGGGTTCGAGGTATTCGTGCAGCTGGTGATCGCGGCGATGGCGACCGACCCGTGCTGCAAATGCGCCTTGCGCCCAGCCAGCTCGATTTCGACCCTCTCCAGGGCCATCGGGCCTCCAACAGGTAATTGCTGAACGGTGCCAGCATTCGCATCGATGAGCTTGATCGACCCCCCCGACCCCCCATCCCCATCAGCTCCGCCGTTGGAGGTTGGGCCGAACTGCGCCGGGAAGGCAACCCGGATACTTTCCGCGATGCCGGTCAGGCTGACACGGTCCTGCGGCCGTCGTGGTCCGGCCATGCTCGGCTCGACGGTAGCCAGATCCAGCTCCAGCAGGTCCGTAAAGTGCGGCTCAGGTGCTGCATCGGTTCTGAATAACCCCTGTTCCTTGGCGTAGCGCTCGACCATATCCACCTGGGCTTCGGTCCGGGCAGTCAGGCGGAGATAGCGCAGTGTCTCGTCATCGACGGGGAACAGGGCCGAGGTGGCGCCGTACTCAGGGCACATGTTCGAGATCGTCGCTCGGTCGGCCAACCCCAGTTGGCTGAGCCCCGGCCCGGTGAACTCGACGAAGCGGCCCACGACGCCGCGCTTGCGCAGCATCTGGGTGACCGTGAGCACGAGGTCTGTAGCAGTCGTGCCCTCTGGCAGCTCGCCCTTGAAGCGGAATCCGATGACCTCGGGGGTCAGCAGAAACAAGGGCTGTCCGAGCAGCACGGCTTCCGCCTCGATGCCGCCGACGCCCCATCCCAGGACGCCCATCCCATTGACCATGGTGGTGTGCGAATCAGTGCCCACGACCGAGTCCGGGTACAGCGTGATTTGTCCGTCTGTAGTGCGCGAGTGGACGACCGTCGCCAGGTACTCGAGGTTGATCTGGTGGACGATGCCGCGCCCGGGCGGCACGACGCGGAAATTGTGAAACGCCTCCTGGGTCCACCGCAGCAGGGCGTAGCGCTCCTGATTGCGCTCGTACTCGCGCTCCACGTTCAATCCGTACGCGGCATTGCTGCCGAAGTAGTCGACCTGGACCGAATGATCAATCACCAGGTCGGCCGGAACCAGAGGATTGATGCGC
>JAABUQ010010152.1_pt1 | contig 12426 bp, 10 predicted proteins | sample 5560001 | NCBI WGS metagenome assembly JAABUQ01 (sample SAMN10711888, study PRJNA513371) | rock metagenome | isolation source: Antarctica rocks | place: Antarctica: Victoria Land, Finger Mt nord | collected 2015-12-18
ACCAATGGGCGATAGCGAACATGGTGGGCCTCGCCGCGCTCGACGCCACCCGACGGGGGGACGCACCGCCGTGGTAGCTCGGGATCGTCCCCGGATCGGGGTTGACGGCCGGTGGGTCCTGGGGTATCTCATCGGTCCGAATCGGCGAATTCTCCCCATGAGGGGGAGCGTCGCCGCGCGTGCCTTGCCATCGGAACCCGGCCAAACCTCCAAGGAAGGAGTGAGCCGTGCCGCCTGTCCCTCCGGGACCCGCTTCGGACCCCGATCGTCACGGCCGCCGCGCCGTCTGGATCGCGGCGTTCATCACGATCGTCGGCGCCGGCATGGTCTATGCCGACAAGGCCGCCGAGGACCGCAGCGCCTTCATCCGCTGGCGCCATCAGGTCCTGGAGATGATGGCCGGGGCCAATATCTACGACGATTATTACTTCCCCAACCCGCCGATCATGCCGCTGACCCTTTATCCGCTCATGGCCCTCCCGCCGGTGGAGGGGGCCCTGGCCTGGTTCGGGCTCAAGGCGGCGCTGGCGGCGGCGTCGGTGCTGATGTGCTTGCGGATGGTCCGCCTCGGGGACCGGCCGGTCCCGTCGTGGGTCCAGGCGATGGTGGTCGTGCTCAGCCTCCGGCCGATCATGAGCGACCTCCACCACGGGAACAACAACATCGTGATCTTGTTCCTGGTCGTCGCCACCCTGGCCGCCTGGCGGAAGGGGTACGACGTCCTGGCCGGCCTGATATTGGCCTACGCCATCGCCTTCAAGGTCACGCCGGCGCTGTTCATCCCCTACTTCGCCTACAAGCGATCGTGGCGGACCGTCGGGGCGACGATGCTCGGCATCGGGATCTTCCTGTTGATCGTCCCGAGCCTGTTCCTCGGCCCGGATTTCAACGGGGTCTGCCTGGGGACGTGGTGGCAGCACATCCTCAGCCCTTACGTCCTCCGGAACGACGGCAGCCCCCAGGAGATCAACCAGTCGATGATCGGCGTGATGACCCGGCTGCTCACCAAGCCCCGGGAAGGGTTCGGGCGGTACGTCATCCAGCAGCGCGTCAACTTCGTCGAATGGAACCCGCGGCTGGTCGTCCAAGGGCTCAAGGTGGCCTCGGTCGGCCTGATCGGCGTGCTGGCCTGGCTGTGCCGGACCCGGTACGCCCGGCGCGACGACCCCCGGCTGCTCGGCGAGTTCTCGCTCGTGGTCCTGACCATGCTGTTCGTCTCGGAACGGAGCTGGAAGCACCACTTCGTGACCGTGCTGTTACCTTATGTTTACCTGTCGTACCGGGTGGGCGTCCCGGGGTTGCCGCGTCGGGCCCGGATCGTCCTGGGCTCGGCGCTGGTGCTGTCGGCCTTGCTGATGGCGACGACTTCGACCGAGATGGGCGGCCTGTTCGCGCGGCACCAGGGGCACAAGATCGCCCAGGCCTACGGGATGTTCCTCTGGTCGGGCGTGGTCCTGTTCCTGGCCACCGCCTGGCGGGTCAAGGTCGAAGGGAACATCCCCCCGGCCGAGATCGGCCTCGGCGCCGCGACCGACCCGCCGGCAACCCTCGGCAACGGGCCCCACGCCGGGCTGGGCCGGGTGGTCCGCCGCGATTGGGGCGCCGGGTCGGAATCGGAATCGGTATCGGCTCCGGCCGGAATGTGATCGACGATTCGCGATCTGTCCAAGGATGGATGATCCGGCGGACGTCGCCCCGCGTGGGGCGGCCCCGCTCAACGAAAGCCTGGCCAAGGAGGGCCCGACCATGAACCCGTCCCAGACCAACCCGCGCCGTCCCCGGACTCCGGCCCTCGCCCCCGAACGGCTCGAAGGGCGCGACCTGATGACCGGCGGGGTCGGCAGCACCTTCGCCATCATCCCGGCCACCATCAGCCAGGCCGGCGGCCACGCCACGGTGTCGTTCAACCTCGACCCCAAGCTGTTCACCGACCCCGGCAACAAGCCCTTCGTCCTCGGCGTCGACGTCGCCGCCAACCAGGGGTCGAAGGCCAACCCGGTCATCCGCTCGGTCACCACCCCGACCGGCAAGGTCCTCGGCGTGACCCATTCGCCGTTCGACTCCCACGTCACCCGGACCGGGTCGGGCGTCGCCAACAAGATGTCCAGCGCCTCGCTGGTGACGATCCCGGGCCTGCCGCCGGCGGGGTCGAAGTCGTTCACCTACAAGGTCAACGTCGACGCCCTGGACAAGACCTCGGGCACCATCCTGCTCGGGTTCTACCTGCCCGGCGACGCGACGGGCGGGGGCGTCGTCAACCAGGCCAGCCTCAACGCCATCAAGTACGGGCTGAATACCAACGCCAACGACACCACCGGCAAGTACTCGTTCGACGCCGACACCAACCGCGACGGCGCCATCAACCAGCAGGACCTCAACGTCGCCCAGAAGAACTTCGGGATCGGCACCACCGTCTCGCCGGTGATCTCGGCCAACCTCGACCCGGCCAGCGTCACCGACGCCAAGAACCGGATCTCGACCAACTCGGTCGTCCACGTCACCGGCACGTCCACCCCGAACGCCAGCGTCACCTACTCCGAGACCGGCCAGGTGCCCGTGACCGCCATCTCCGACGCCAAGGGCAATTACAGCATCATGCTCAAGTTGACCACCGGCAAGAACACCTTCAACGTGGTCGCCACCGACAGCTTCAACCAGAAGATCACCGGCTCGATCAACTCGATCACCTATACCCCGGACCTGCCGCCAGTGCTCGCGACCGTGCCGACCACTCCCGCGGCGACGACGACCACGACCACCACGACCACCCAACTCCCCGTCGTCGTCGTCCCGCTGAACTCGACCGCGCCCCCGCCGCCGGCCACCCCGCCGCCCGCCTCGACGATCGCCCCCGCCAAGTAAGCCGCGACCCGGAGGGGAGAAGCCGGGGACGGATCTCGGATCGAAAATTGCATATTTCAAATTTTGAAATCATTTTTATCTGAAATCTGCGATCTTCGATCCGAGATCCACGTTCTTTGGGCCCGCGGGCGGTCCCACGGCCGCTTCGCCCAGGGCGATCAGGGCCCGGCCGATGGCCTCGCGGGCGGCGGGGTCGGGGTCGGCGCGGGCCCCAAGGAGCGCGGCGCGGGCCGGGTCGGAGCCGATCCGGCCGAGGGCCCAGGCCGACGAGCCCCGGACGACGGGGTCGGGGTCGCGGAGCCGGCCGACCAGGGCCGGCACGGCCTCGGGGACCTGGCGGGCCCCGAGGATCAGGGCGGCGTTGCGGAGCAGGCCCGACCGCTTCGAGCGGGCCAGGGCCGTCCCCTTGAGCGATCGGGCGAAGGCGACGGGGTCGGCTTCGAGCCAGGCGATCAGGTCGGGGTCGGACCACTCGGGCCGGGGGTCGAGCCCCGGCTCGCGCCCCGGCGGCGCCTTCCGGTTCCACGGGCAAACGTCCTGGCAGATGTCGCAGCCGAACGCCCAGTCGCCCAGCGACCCGGCCATCGGGTCGGGGATCATCCCCTTGTGCTCGATCGTCCAGTAGCTGAGGCACCGCCGGGCGTCGAGTTGCCCCGGGCCGTCGAAGGCATCGGTCGGGCAGGCGTCGAGGCAGCGGGTGCAGGTCCCGCAATGGTTGACCTCGATCGGGCGATCATAGCTCAATTCGACGTCGACCAAAACGGCCCCGAGCACGGTGAAACTGCCCGCCTCGCGGTCGATCAGGCAGGTATTCTTGCCGATCCAGCCCAGGCCGGCCAGCCGGGCGAAGTCCCGTTCCAGCAACGGCGCCGTGTCGCAGACCGCCCGCCCGGTCACGCCCGGCCGCGCGTCCCGGAGCCAGTCCAGGAGCGACTCCAGCCGCCGCCAGAGGATCTCGTGATAGTCGGCCCCCCGGGCATAGCGGGCGACCTTGGCTCGCGTCGGCCCGAGATCCGTCGAGCCGGGCCGTCCGTAGATCATCCCGACCACGACGACCGACCGGGCCCCTTCCAGGACGTGCCGGGGGTGCTCCCGGGCCTCGGCCCGCTTCCGGAGGTAGTCCATCCCCGCCGCCCGCCCCGCTTCCAGCCATTCGAGGTAGCGGCCATACCCCGGGGGCACCACCGCCGGGGCCACCCCGACCAGGTCGAACCCCAGCCGGCGGGCCTCCGCCTTGAGCCGGTCGGTCAGTTCGGCGGGCATTGGCGGCGCCTTTGGAAGATCGGGAATCGCACAATCCGGAGTACAGAAAATGGACAATTGATAATGGGTGATGGAAGCCAGGATTCGGGCCGACCTTCCCCGCCTTCGAGATTACCCATCAGCCATTTCCTATCCCGAATCCCGTTCACCGGGCCCGGAGGGCGAGCGAGTCCTTGACCCCGAGGTTCTCGTAAATCTGGCGGGTGGCGTCGGACTTATTCAGGGTATAGAAATGGATGCCCCGGACGTTGTTTTCGAGGAGGTCGCGGCATTGCTCGGTGGCCCAGTGGATGCCGACTCGGGCGATCGAGGCGTCGTCGGAACAGCGGGCCACGGCGCGCTGGAGGGAGGCGGGGAACCGGGCGCCGAGGGCGAGGTCGGCCATCCGGGTCATCCCGGATCGGCTGGAAACGGGCATGATCCCCGCCAGGATCGGCACGCGGATGCCCGCGTGGTCGCAGCGGTCGCGGAAGTCGTAGAAGTCGCGGTTCTCGAAGAAAAGCTGGGTGCAGATATAATCCGCCCCGGCGTCGATCTTGGCCTTGAGGTTGTCCATCTCCTTGAGCCGGTTGGGGACGTCCGGGTGCCCTTCGGGAAAGCCGGCCACGCCGACGCCGAAGCCTCGGACGTCGGGATGGTCGGCCCGGTCCTTGATGAAGCGGACGAGGTCGGCGGCGTACCCGAAGGCGTCCTTCGATCGGTCGTAGTCGGCCAGGTTCTTGGGCGGGTCGCCGCGGAGGGCCAGGATGTTCTCGATCCCCGAGGCGGCGTAGCGGTCGAGGATCGCGGACAACTCGTCCCGGGTGTGGCAGACGCAGGTCAGGTGCGAGACGGCCGTGATGTTGGTCTCGCGCTGAATCCGGACGATCAGGTCGTGCGTCCGCTCGCGGGTCGAGCCGCCGGCCCCGTAGGTCACCGACACGAACGAGGGCTGCAAGACCTGAAGCTGGGCGATGTTGGCGAAGAGCTGCTCGGACGCCTCGTCGGTCCGGGGCGGGAAGAACTCGAAGCTGAAGGTGGTCGGGTGGTCGCGGAAGATGTCGAGGAGGTGCATGAGGAAGTCGCCCCGTCGCGATTCGGGAAGGTTGGCCGGAGGCCATCCGTGAGACCATTCAGGATACCCCCGGGGCCCGCCCCTCGCGACCCGTCGTCGCCTCGATTCCGGTCGCGACGCCGAGCCGGGGGCAGAGCGTCGCCAGCGAACAGGCGGGACATTTGGGCCGGATCGCCAGGCAGGTGGATCGGCCGTGGGCGATCAGCCGATGGCTGAAGTCGATCCACCGCGACCGGGGGACCAGGGCCGCCAGCTCGTGCTCGATCGCCCCGGGGTCGGTCTGCCCGGTCAGGCCGAGCCGGAACGCCAGGCGCTTGACGTGGGTGTCGACGACCACGCCGGAGGCGACGGCGAAGGCGTTGCCCAGGACCACGTGCGCCGTCTTCCGGCCCACGCCGGGCAGGGCGGTCAGGGCCCCGAAATCGGCGGGGACGACGCCGCCGTGATCCGCCACCAAGGCCTTGGCCAGGGCGACCAGGTTCCGGGCCTTGGCCCGGAAGAACCCGGTCGGGTAGACCAGCGTCTCGACGTCGGCCAGCTCGGCCCCGGCCATCGCGGCGGCGTCGGGATAGCGGGCGAACAGGGCGGGCGTCACCGTGTTGACCCGCTCGTCGGCGCACTGGGCCGACAGGACGGTGGCCACCAGCAGCTCGAAGGCGTCGCGGTGGTCGAGGGCGCAGCGGACGGTCGGATAGAGCGCCACCAACGCCCGGACGACCCGGCGAGCCTGGGCCTTGGGGTCGGTGCTGGGGCCTCGGGGACGTGGCATGGCGGCCCATCCGGGACGGGGGGCAATCCTGATCCGATTATCGTAGCAGGGGCCCGGGTTTCGTCAACGAGAGAACACTTGCCGCCCCCCCGCTCCGATCTACAATGGCCTTTCCCGGGTCCGGGGTTCTTCCCGACGCCCAACGCCGTGGGCCCCGCCCGTCTCTCGGGTCGTGACGTGACCGAACCGATCGTTCCACCCGTCGCGTGGGCTTGCCATGGATGAAGACTTCGACCTGAAAGACTTCGACAACGTGTGCCGCTTGTTCCCTCTCCCCGGGGTCGTGCTCTTCCCCCATTCCGTGATGCGGCTCCACATCTTCGAGCCCCGCTATCGCCAGATGACCGAGGACGCGCTGGCGAGCGACCGGCTCATCACCATCGTCCAGGTCCGCCCCCCGTCGGATTGGGACTCGTCGGAGGAACCGTCGCTGGAGAAGGTCGGTTGCCTGGGGCGGATCTTCAAGCACGATCGGCTGCCCGACGGCCGGTTCAACTTCCTGCTCCTGGGCCGCAAGCGGGTCCAGCTCACCCGCGAGATCCCCAGCGGCAAGCTCTACCGGACCTCCGAGGTCCGGATCATCGAGGACGTCGCCGCGTCCGAGAACGGCGGCCACGGCCGGGCCGAGCTGATCGCCCTGTTCCGCAAGGTCCATCAAGGGAGCCTCGACCCCGACCTCGACTCCCTGTTCGAGTCCGACCTGCCGCTCGGCGTCCTGACCGACATCATCACCCAGGCGATGGGCCTGTCGTCGTCGATCAAGCAAGGGTTCCTGGCCGAACCCCGCGTCGGCCGCCGGGCCGCGGAATTGCTCGGCCTGCTCCGCCGGATCGAGGACCGACCCCCGCCCGACGACGACGGCGACGACGACACGTCCCCCTTCCCGCCCCCGTTCAGCCTCAACTGAACCCCCACGATCCTCGCTTGATTTCGCCCCGACCCGCCCCTAAAATCGCCGATGGTCTTCGCTTGCATCCCGAGAGCGCCCGAGCCGGGGTCTTGATCCCATGTCCGACGCCGATCCGGGGGATCTCGAACGCCCCGCGCCGGTCGACCTCGCCCGGATTCGCCGGGCCGTCCGCGAGATCCTCGCCGCCGTCGGCGAGGACCCCGACCGCGAAGGGCTCCTGGAAACCCCCGACCGGGTCGCCCGGATGTATGCCGAGGTGTTCCGGGGGCTCCACCAGGACCCGCGCGCCCCGCTCCGCAAGCTGTTCACCCAGAAGTATGATGAGCTGGTCCTGGTCAAGGACATCCGGTTCGAGAGCTTTTGCGAGCATCACCTCCTCCCCTTCATCGGCTCGGCCCACGTCGCCTACATCCCCAACGGCCGGGTCGTCGGCCTGTCCAAGATCCCCCGGGTCATCGACGTCCTGGCCAAGCGCCCCCAGTTGCAAGAGCGGCTCACCGAGGAGGTCGCCGACCTTTTGATGGCCGAGTTGGGGGCCAAGGGGGTGGCCGTCGTGGTCGAGGCGTCGCACAGTTGCATGACGATCCGGGGGGTCCACAAGCCCGGCAGCACGATGGTCACCAGCGCCCTCCGCGGGGCCTGCAAGGACCGGGCGGCGACCCGGGCCGAGGTCCTCGCCTTGATCAACGGCGGCCGGGGCTGATTTCGGGCCAATCCGGGCCCCGTCGTCGGCATCATCTTGGGGACACGACGGGGCGACGGTATCCTGGGAGTTTCGGGAGAGGCCCGAGCCGGCGGGCGAATCCCGCCGGGCGATTCGTCCCATGAACTGGGGAGGGACGGCTGGCCCCGGGGCGATCGTCGCCCGGCCTCGGCCTCCCTTCGACCCCCCCGCCGATGGCGAGCCGAGGACGCGATTTCCCGTGGATGAACGCCGGGCCCGGATTCACGACGACCTCCGGGGCATCCTCGGCGGCGAGTTGCTGTTCGAGCCGATCGCCCGCGCCCCCTACGCGCACGACGCCAGCCTTTACGAGATCGACCCGCTCGGCGTGGTCGTGCCCCGGACCCGCGACGACGTGGTGGTCCTGGTCAAGTACGCGGCCGAGAACGCCATCCCCCTCCACGCCCGGGGGGCGGGCACCGGCCTGGCGGGCGAAACGCTCGGCCCGGGCCTGGTGATCGATTTCAGCCGCCACTTCCGCCGGATCGTCGAGATTGGCCCCGATTACGTGGTGGTCCAGCCCGGGGTGGTCCTCGACGTCCTCAACGCCCACCTGGCCCCGCTCGGCCGGCGGATCGGCCCCGACCCGAGCCATTCCGAGGCCCGGACCATCGGCGGGATGGTCGGCCTCGACGCCGCCGGGATTCGATCGCTCCGGTACGGGACGACCGCCGACCACGTCCAGGCCCTGGCCGTCGTCTTCGCCAACGGCGAGGCCGCCGACGTCGGCTTCGAGCCCTGGCCCTCGGCCGACGACCACGAGCCGGACGACTACAAGGGGCACGTCGTCCGCAAGCTCGGCACCCTGTACCGCCGCCAGGTCGAGCTGATCGCCCGCCGCCGCCCCCTGTCCCCGAGGAACCGCGCCGGCTACGCCCTGGGCGCGGCCGCCTCGCCGATCGGGGTCGACCTGGCCCGGCTCCTGGTCGGCTCCGAAGGGACCCTGGCCCTGGTCACCGAGGTCCGGCTCGGGACCGTCCCGCTCCCCGCGGCCCAGGCGGTCGCGGTCCTGCCGTTCGGGCGGATCGTCGAGGCCGCCGGCGCGGTGGGGGAGTGCCTGAAGTCGGGCCCGTCGGCCTGCGAGCTGTTCGACTGGCGGAGCTTGAGCCTGGCCCGCGACGTGGTGCCCGCCCTCCGACCCTGGATCGCCGAGGAGGCCGAGTCGGCCCTGGTCGTCGAGCTCGACGGCGACGACCCGGCCGAGGTCATGGACCGGCTCCGGGCGATGATCCGCCGGGTCGAGCGCCTCGGCCTCCTCGTCGCCGAGCCCCACGAGGCGACCCGCCGGGCCGACTGCGATTTCCTGCTCGGGCTCCGCAAGGCCATCACCCCCAGCCTGATGCGGATGAAAGGGCCGCGCCGGCCGGTGCCGTTCATGGAGGACATCGCCGTCCCGCCCGGGGCCCTCGCCGCCTTCCTCCGCCGGGTCCAGGACATCCTCAAGGGGTTCGAGGTGAGCTGGACCGCCTACGCCCACGCCGGCGACGGCCAGCTCCACGTCCGGCCGTTCCTCGACCTCGGCGACCCCGCCGACGTGGCCAAGCTGGAGCCGATGGCGTCGGCGGTCCTCGACGCGGCGCTCGACCTCGGCGGCTCGATCTCCGGCGAGCACGGCTGCGGCCTGGCCCGGACCCAGTTCCTCCGCCGCCAGTCCGGCGACCTTTACCACGCCTTCCGCGAGGTCAAGGACGCCTTCGACCCGTACAACATCCTCAACCCGGGCAAGGTGGTCGGCGACGACCCCCACTTGATGACCCGGCACCTCAAGCCGCTCGCCCCCGCCGAACCCCCGCCCGAGCCCGAACCCGCCCCCCCGGCCGATGGGCCTGGGGCCGACCCGGACTCCCCCGAGCCCGAGCCCCCGGCGATCGTCCCGGCCCTCCGCCACCTCGGCCTCACGGTCCTGGAGCAGGCCTCGGCCTGCAACGGTTGCGGGGCCTGCCGGAGCCAGGAGCCCTCGCTCCGGATGTGCCCGACGTTCCGGGCCCTCCGGACCGAAGCGGCCTCCCCCCGGAATCAAGCCAACCTCCTCCGCCAGATCGCCACCGGCGCCGTCGACCCCCGGCTCTGGGGGTCCGAGGAGATGAAGGCCAACGCCGACCTGTGCATCCACTGCGCGGCCTGCCGCCAGGAATGCCCCGCCGGGATCGACATTTCCAGCCTCATGGTCGAGGCCAAGGCCGCCTACATCGGCAACCACGGCCTGGCGCCGACCGACTGGTTCTTGTCGAGGGTCGACCTCTGGTCGGCCGTGGCGAGCCGGCTGCCGATCACCTGGAACGCCGTGCTCCGCAACGGCTTCGCCCGCTGGCTGATCGAGCGGAGCTTCGGGTTGTCGAGGCACCGCTCGCTCCCCAGGGCCCACCGGACGCCGTTCGTCCGCCGGGCCGAGCGGCTCGGCCTGACCAGGGCCCGGCCCCAGGCCCCGGGGCCGAGGGTGGCCTATTTCGTCGACGTCTTCGCCAACCACTTCGACCAGGAGCTGGCCGAGTCGGTCGTCGGCGTCCTCCGCCAGGCCGGGGTGAACGTCCACGTCCCGCGCCGCCAGAAAGGATCGGGGATGGCCGCGCTGGTGGCCGGCGACCTCGACCACGCCCGCGAGCTCGCCCTGGCCAACCTCCGGGTCCTCGGCGACTCCGTCCGCGACGGCTATACCGTGGTCTGCTCCGAGCCGACGGCCGCCCTGATGCTCCGCCGCGAATACCTCAAGCTGACCGACGACCTCGACGCCGCCCTCGTCGCCGAGAACACGATGGACGTCGGCCAGTACCTCGCCGGCCTCGCCGCCCGGGGGCAGCTCCCCGAGCCCAAGCACCCGCTCCGCGCCCGGGTCGGCTACCACCAGCCTTGTCACCTCCGGTCCCTCGAAGTCGGGACCCCCGGCCTCGACCTGATCCGGGCCATCCCCGAACTCGACGTCGAGTTCATCGACCGCGGCTGTTCCGGGATGGCCGGGACCTTCGGCATGGCCCGCCAGAACTTCCGGACCTCGCTCCGGGCCGGCCGGGGGCTCCTCAACCGCCTCCAGGACGACGACATCGAGATCGGGTCGACCGAGTGCGGGGCCTGCCGGATGCAGATGGAGCAGGGGATTAGCAAGCGGACCCTCCACCCGATCAAGCTCCTCGGCCTCAGCTACGGCCTTAACCCTTCGCTCCTCCGCCACTTCCGCGACCCCAAGCCGCGTCGCGCGGTGTTCTGAATGGCGCGGAGCCGTCGAGGTCGGCGGGCCGAACTGCCCCGCTCAACCTTGCCCGTTTGAGGGCCACGGAGCTCGACCCGCCGGGCCGCGATCGACCCGGCCCAGAGCAGGAGCCCGACCGCGACCAGCGTCCGCCCGAGCCACCGAGGCGCGGCCAAGGTCGCCCCGGCGGTCGTGGCGATCGGCGCCGGCATGAGGAGGAGGGGCTCCGGCGCCCGCCGGGGGCCGCCCCATCCCAGCTCCCGTGCCGCCGCGACCCCATAGAACGCCGCCAGCAGGGCCCAGCCAACCCGCGTCCCGATCCGATACTGGGGCGCGATGAGCCGGCCGGGGTAGGGCGAGGCGCCTGGCCAGAAGAAGGCGGTGGAGCCCCAGACGAGGAAAACCCCGACACCCGCCAGCACGATCAGGAAGGCCACGGAATGGACTCCCGGACGCCTCGCCAGCGTGTAAGCCGGCAAGCCCCACTCGATGGTCAGGAACGTCAGATCCGACGCGATGCCCTCGCGCGTCGCGGAGATGAGCACCGCGACGACCGCCGTGCCGACGAGCAGGTGGCCGACCTTGGAGCGAGATCGGGTGGAGGTGATGGGCATGAGCGAGTCTCCCGTCGGATGGGCGGTGCGATCCCCCCTCCGGATGCCGGGCCGCGGCCAACCCGGAAACCCGCGGCGGCCCGACATCCGGGAAGGTGATCAGTAAGAGGCTATCCGGAAATATATCTGTTGACTGGCTTCAATTTACGCCATATTGGTGATCGCCGATCCGAGCGGCCATCCCCGGAAAAACAAGGGGAATCTGATCGCATAAGCGATAGCGAATAAAACTTAACTCGTTACAAGGCAATAGTTGCATCCCGGATAGCCTCTCAGTCGCCGCGATGGCGTGAGTGACGGTCGGTTGGGGGGCGACACCGGACAGCGAGAGGAGCTGGCGCGGCTCCAAGTTCTCGGTGGCCAGGGACGCGGGGACGAAGCGGCGTTCCGAGCGAGTCATGGTGAGCCACAAGGAGTGATCCACCGGTATCCTCGTAGACGATCCCCATGCTGCCCCGCCCCCGCTCGCGGACGACCCGGTACGGGCCGATCGTGGTCGGAGGCGTGGGCCAGGGGCCGGCCTCGAAAGCGGGCGGCGGCTCGACCCATGCCGGCGCGGTGGGGATCGGCCCGGGGAGCAGGGGCGGGCCCGGCCGGGGGGCGACCTCGCGGAAGAAGCGAGCATGGGCCGGACCGGCGGAGGCGTCCGAGGCCGGGGGAGGACCCGGCAGGCCAGCCGCAAGCCCTCCCAGAGGAGCCGACAAAGCGAACCGGAGGTCACGACGCATTCGTCGGCCTCGCGGAGGTCCCAGGTCGGCCCGGGGAGGAGCTGGTCCAGGAGGAGCACGACGGGCAGGTCGCGTCGCCTGGCCAACCGGAGCAGGACCCGCGCCCTCGGGTCGAACCTGGCGTGGCCGCCCGGGGCGACCACGGCTTCGGGCCGGGTAAGCGTTCACGGGCTGGGAACCCTGGAAAAAAAGGGTTTTTGGCGAGAGACCATCCCTGATGACGGGTCAGCGACTTGAAAGATGATCCGAAGCGACCATCTTGTACAGTATGAGCACCCTGATTCCCCCGAGATTCTGGGCTTGACTGTTCACTAGATC
>JAABUQ010010153.1_pt1 | contig 12426 bp, 12 predicted proteins | sample 5560001 | NCBI WGS metagenome assembly JAABUQ01 (sample SAMN10711888, study PRJNA513371) | rock metagenome | isolation source: Antarctica rocks | place: Antarctica: Victoria Land, Finger Mt nord | collected 2015-12-18
TGTTCGGGTGCTACCGAGGGAGCTTCAAGTGGAGATCGATGTGCTACATCGACAGGGCAAGGGCATTCGCGAGATCGCGCGCGAGGCGGGTATCTCGCGAAACTTGCGGCCGGTTCTGCGCGGCGCAAGCGACGGGCAGTACGGCCCGCGATCGGCAACTCCAACAAAACAAAACAACTCGCTCCGTACAAAGATCAGATTCGAACAACCATTGGTCGCGCGATTACGAGTCCAAGCGACATAGCTTCGAGATGGCGGCGAACGAGACGTGCGACGCCTTTCATCGCATCAACCTTCGAACGCATCACGTTTGAGCACCACTGCCGTAGCATCCGTGAGACCACGTGAGGCTGCTTGCGATCGAGGATATCGCGCAATTGTTCACGATATTTCCAAGCCCGAGCCACACGATTTGTCGTGTACCGAACCGTCAGCGCGTCAAGGTCCTCGCGTTGCTCCGGGCTCAGCTTGCTGCGGTCCTTGAGGAGAACCCATCGCATGTCTTTGAGGCTCGGATCCGTGCGTTGCTCGCGGCGTCGCGTCTCGTCCACGGCCATGGAAGTGTGGGCGATTAAGTGATTAAGTGACATTTGTCAAAGGTAATCTCCGCTGCCGGTAAGTGCGCCTCAACGCCGTTTATGAAAGCCGGGGACATGTCGATACACGCGCTCTCAATGCGCTCGGGGTCTCCGCCGTGTCAGCGCTGCGCGGATCGTTGCCGCATCCTTGCCCTCGGTAACGAACACCACGCGACGCTTCCGCGCGTCGGCGACGAGCGTGATGTAGTCATGACCGCGGCGGCACGATGTCTCGTCGATGCTGACTTCGGCAAGCTCCGAGAGGTCGATCTCCTTCACGGCTTCATCGACGTAAAAACTCGCAGATCGCATGCGCCCGATGCCACGACAGTCCGACCATCTCGGCGACGACCGCAAACGGAAGTTCTTGGCACAACATCATGGCGAGGGATTCAAAGAGCAGCGTGAAGCCTGAAAGATGACCAGCCCATTCCGGTTGAATTTGCCGCACCGCGCCGCCGGGAAGTTTGACCCGGGGAACGCGGACTTCGAGGTAGCATTCGTTTTCGAAGAAATTCAAGTGGCTATAACGTTTGACGCGGGTGTCATGAACGGGATGCTCGCCGGGCGACTCGGGGTGTTCGAATCGGCTCCCTTCAACGAAGTCTACCGTGACCGTTAGCAGTCGCTTCTCGGCTTCGAAGTCAACGCCCTGAACGTACCACGGACTCTTGAATACCGAGAGCCGCTTGAAACGACTGCTTGGTCGCCATGGGCGACAGAAATTCAAGGGCGCGCCGCACAAACCCGCGTAACCCGCGGCATCAACGCATTACCCACTCGATTTTCAAAAAAGCCAGAAAAATTGGCTCTTCGAGAGATCAGGTGGCTGGGCACAAGTCAAGTCCCCCGCAATAGAACATGATTGCCCGCTCGAAGCGGCTCGCGCTACGGAAGCCGCGCGCACGAAACTTGATCAGTTGAATGCGGCTGTTGATGCTTTCGGTTGCTGCGTCCATGATCGGCATTTCGATGTACGTGAGATTATTCGCAAGGTGCCGGCGCAACGTGTTTGCAGCGTCGACCATCGGTTTGTCGAAAGTCTTCCGGACATGTTCAAACCAATTTTCAGAAAACGCGCGCGCCGCAGCTTTCGTTGACGAACGCCAGAACTCGGCGAAGTTCTCTTTGCACGCCCATGCCTCACCGGGTCATAAGTATTTCTTGCGAAGCCCGAGAAGTTGCTCGCTCTTTTCTCCATCGAGATTGTTCTGAGAGAACAGCCAGAGATGTCGCGTCCGTTTGAGCCCCGATGTGCTCTGCCCGCCCTCGCGCATAATGAGACGGCGAGTCAGATCGACTGCGCGCGTCAAATGCATCGAGATGTGAAACTTATCGAACACGATCTTGTCTTCCGCACCGGGAATGAAACGAAGTGTCGATTGAATGTAGGGCTCGTGCATGTCCATTGCGCCGCCTTCGATCTGGGCACGTTCTTCCTCAGAAAGCCTGGCCCAGAAAGCATCCAGCGTCTCTTTCTTCCGTCCTCGACTGACCCAGATCACGTCGCTGGTCTCGAGATCGCTGACGATCGTGAAGTACACGTGTCTCTTCTTCACGGACTTCTCGTCGATACGAATTCGCCGCAGCGTTCGATGCGCGCGTCGCTTCAGGCCCCGAGTGACGGCCCTGCGCATGCTCGTGTCGACCTCGCTCCAGCTCAACCGAAGCAGCCGCGACGCGCCAAGGGTCGTCGTCTCTAACAGCAGCGAAATGACCAGACGTTCGAAGAGCGCGGTGAATGAGCTCTTCGTATCAGCCCACGGGACCGGTAACTGATGAACGCCATGCTCGGGACAGTCCGCTCGCGGGACCTTCGCGACGACATACGCCTCGAATTCGTACAAATCCGAGTGACGCCATTGCCGCTCGCGATGATCGTGAATCGAACATGGCTTCCGGCACGTCGGGCAGAGCACCGGGCCGTCATGCACGACGAAGGTCATGACGACTTTCGATCCGCGATCGACGTCCACGTCGGACACGCGCCACGGCGCGGGCACACCCAGTAACTGCTGTTGAAATTCAATATCCCGCTCGCGCAGGACTACGCCGCGACCGCCCCGACGTACTGCTTACGCCCACTCAAATCTTTGAAGAGCCGAAAAATTTGCTGGCAACAGCGTAGCTGACGAGGCTAAAAGAGGCACTGACGCGCCGGGATGCCGCGCTTTGCGCGTTGAATAGCATTGAATCGCTTTTGCCGTCGCGACGTGCCGTTTATGAGGCCAGACGATTTCTTGACGACCGACAATCTCCTTGCCACAGCCCAGGCCGCTCTCGCGCGCATGTCTCCACGGGTGGTGCCGTCTCTCGTGGCGGACGTCATTGGAGATCTACCTAGGGGCCTTGCGGTCTCTATTGGTGGCTTGAGCATTAGGGACATACGCGAGGCTGACTTCGTTGAAATGTCCACCGAGCGCACGGAGCTCGAAAACTATCTTAAGACTTCGCTGTCTCGCGTCATTCGAGAGCGTGACATTCGTTTGCCGCGCATGCCCCGATCTGTCGTTAATTACGTTCTTGACAATGCCTCAAACCGAACTCGGAATGGACTGTTACGCTGTTACGGGAGTCAAGCCGAAGTAAACGTCCGTTCTGTTCAGGAACTCTTACGTGTTAGGAATTTTGGCATCAACTGCGTACTGGATTTTTTGCGTCAACTGGACAAAGTACCGCCCTCGTTGTGGCTTGACCCATTTGACGCCGGAGCAGCCGCTCCGCGAGCTAATGAAGACGAACGCGCTCCTGTTCGGACGCCGTTTCTTTCGCCGGCGCGAATAGGCGACGATGCAATGATGCCCGCAGTCCTTTTGCTCGGGCTGATCTCCGGCAAAGACGCCCGAAAGCTTCGGATTTTGATTGCGCGTATGTTTCGGGATACGGAACCAATCCCAACGCTTCAGGAGATCGCGTTAACTCTTGGCATCACGCGTGAGAGAGTGAGGCAAATCGAGTCGGCCCAAGAGCGGAGGGTATCGGAGGCTCTCTCGCACCCCGTAAGTGTCGCTTTGCGGCGAGCGCTAGACGTACTTTCACAATTTTTAGGAGCCGTTTCCGAAAGGGAAGCAGCTTCGCGAGCCGTCCATGACGCGCTGCACGTGCCACATGGCAACGTTCTTCCAGACGAGGCGGTTATCTTCGCATTTTATTTAGCCGGATACTACGAGCGCGACGCGCGGTGGGTATTTCGGGGGACGCTCCGCGACGCGATGCAGCAGGTCATCACTGCGGTCATGGAACTCGCCGACGGAAGCCTTGAGCCGGAAGAGGCGGTGTCAATTGCCGCGACGCGTTGCGACACTCCTCGTGCTTTCATTGCAGAGGTTCTCAATGAATGCGGCGTCTCGACAATCGGCGGGCGGCTGTTCAGGCACCTGGCAAACTATGAAGATCGAATTGAGGCTCTTTTTCGAGTTATGGGCAACCCCCTGAGCGCTGAGGAACTTTGCCGCGGGTTGGGCTGTGATCAGTCTCTTAAGGCGTCGATTCTCAATCGCATTATCGCCGACCGGCGATTCCACAAAACCGATGTTGCGAGGTACGCGCTCGCCGAGTGGGGTCTTCCACGTTACACAACGATAGTCAGTGCCATAAGAGAGGCGGTTGAGGTCGGCGGTGGCGGGGCGAACCTGTCTGGACTTGCACACGATCTCTCGAACAGATTTGGCGTGAGTGCGATATCGGTGCAAGCCTACGCCCACGCCTCGCCATTTTTGGTCGATCAATATGGTGTCGTTAAGCTCGCGGATGTTAGCCACGTAACTAGCCGTCGCAATCTCCGTGAGCCAGAACAGGAGCGTCAACTTTTTCAACACGATGGAGTGTGGTATCTACGTGTTAAAGTCACTCAGGACGTGATGCGCGGAGTTGGGGTCACGACGTCGGCCGTCGCGGCAGATCTTGCCGGCGTTAGACGCGGCGAAGTCTTCACTAAACTGTTGGACGGCTTTGAGATCGCATACCGATGGACTAAAACTCAGCCGTACGTGTCGACGCTTCGCGCGTACGCAGAGTCACGATCCGTCGCTGTTGGCGATCTCATCTTTTTGTCGTTGAGCCCCTACGAAAATATAACTTCTTTCTGCGTAATGGGGACAGCAATTAGTTCTTCCCGTGGCTTGCAGAGGCTATCATACCTCTGCGGAATCACTACATCAAGTCCAAGTGGCGCACTGCTCACCGCGATCTCACGGTCCGTTGGCATGGCCGAGGAGCCGAACGTCGCCGCTGTCCGCGAAGTTTTCGTCGAGCGCCGCGATCGCGAAGCGCTTTCATTGCTGCCGGTTCAGTCTGTTACGGTCGAGGACGATCCAATGGAAGACCTGCTGGCAATGCTCGGATGAGTAACCTTTCGGACCTCGAGCTTGATGACGGATATCGTACTTTCGATGCGGCCATCCTCGAAGGCTTCTATTTGCCTTGCCTTGCGCGATCGATGTCTTACGATAGGTCAGTCGGTTACTTCAATAGCGGCGCACTTGCTCTAGCCCTTTGCGGAATCTCCTCGTTCCTGAAGAACGAAGGGCGCGTGCGTCTCGTGGCGTCTCCGAACTTAGCGCCAGAGGATCTTGAGGCGATAGAGCGCGGTTATGAGTCGAGGGCCGTGATTGAGGCTGCGGCGGTTAGATGCACTGCTGATGTCGTCGACGGTCTGCCTTACGAACAGAGGCGCTTATTGCGCTGGCTGATCGCAAATGATCGTCTTGATATTCGTCTGGCAGTCATGGACGGGCCGGCTCCGGCTTTGTACCACGAGAAGCGTGGAATCTTCCGCGACTCAAACGGTAATGTAGTAACGTTCATAGGCTCGGCGAACGAAACCGCGGCAGCGCTCCGAAAAAACTTCGAATCGATCGAGGTCTTCCGCTCATGGGTCGTCGGCGAGAACCGACGCACGGAGCGGCATGTCCGTGATTTCACGCGTCTCTGGGAGGGAGAACAAGTTGGAGTAACTGTTGCGACTTTCCCCCACGCCGCTCGAATGGTTATTTTGGCTTCAGCACCGGACGACACCCATGATCCGACCGCGTTCGACCTGCCGACCTCGACCGCGGTGACTCAAGAGAGAGACCTGCATCCCTATCAGAAGGACGCCGTCAGAGCCTGGTTTAGCAATCAGGCTCGTGGATTGCTCCAAATGCCGACAGGCTCCGGTAAAACCATAACCGCGCTGTATGCCGCGCGTACACTTCTCAGGGACTACGAAAAACGCGCCCAGCCGCTCGGCATTGTGATTGTCGCACCTTTCAAAGATCTCGTCGAGCAGTGGGACGCCGAGTCGAGAAACTTCAGCTTTAATCCGGTGCCATGTTATGAGACTTGGACGCGCTGGGAATCGCGGTTGCTGAACCTTGTCACGGCGGTTGGTGCTGGCAGACACACATCGTTTACTGCTATCACGACGAACGCAACGTTTTCAAGCAATGGATTTCAGGCGGCTCTCGCGGCGTTCCCAGGAGACTTGTTACTTATTGCGGATGAGGCCCACAATATCGGTTCGTCCCAATCGCGGACGCTACTTTCACCTCGCTTCAAGTTTCGGCTCGGTCTTTCGGCGACTCCCGAGCGCTGGTACGACGAAGAGGGAACGCAGGCCCTATTTGATTATTTTGGCGGCGTGGTGTTCTCGATGACGATGAAGGAGGCTATTGATCGAGGCGCTCTTACGCCTTATCGCTACTACGTTCATCCGGTGACGCTCGACCAAGAAGAGACGGTTGAGTTCATGTCGATCTCCGACAAGATATCCAAGCTTGCGGGTTTCGCGTCACTTGACGACGAGTCTAGCTTCGGTGATCAGTTGAAGCTGCTACTTATAAAGCGAGCAACAGTAATAGCCAATGCTCGTGAGAAGCCAGCGCTCCTCGAGTCCCTCGTTCGAGCGGATGCGCCCCAGAAAGACACCCTTGTTTACTGCGGTGTTGGTTCTCTCGTAGCCGAGAATGGCGCAGCCATTCGCGTGGTCGAGGATATTTCCAGGCGCCTTAACGGAATGCTGTTACGCGCCGCCTCGTACACTGCTGAGACACCTTCGGATGCTAGAGCTCTTTTGCGCCGCGACTTCGCGGACGGACGAATTCAATACCTTGTTGCTATGAGATGCCTCGACGAAGGTGTAGACATTCCGTCGACTCAGCGTGCATACTTTCTTGCGAGTAGTACGAACCCACGCCAGTTCATTCAGCGTCGGGGTCGAGTTCTGCGCCGATTCCCTGGGAAGCGACGCGCGGAGGTCCATGATATGGTGACCTTTCTGAGTCCTCTCGTGGGGGGGTCTGATAATTATGAGGCCGCTGTTCTCGGAAAGGAACTTCGCAGAATCCGACAGTTCGCTGAAATCGCTCAGAATGGCGACGAGGTCATGGGCATTCTCTCGGACCTAGTAAAAGATCCGTCTGTATTCTTCGCAGAATAGGAGCAAACGCATGACCCTTAAGGACATCCTGGACTCTCTCACAGAGAGCGAACGAAAGGTGCTGGTTGAGATCATAAACGAAGCTCGGAAGAGAGTCGGCCGTGCGCGGTTCCACGAGCTGCCGGATGAGATCAAGCGCAGCTTGGAGCAACATATTAAGTGATTCTAAAATACGTCAAGCTGAAAAATTTTCGTCAGTTTGTCGGCGAGCAACGAATAGAGTTTGCTGGGCCAGGGCAACAAAACGTTACCATCATTTATGGTGCGAACGGCGCAGGCAAGACGACCCTGCTCAATGCGTTCACATGGGCGCTTTTTGATGAGTTTACACCGGCTTTTGAGAACCAAAAGGCATTGTTGAATGAACAGGTTCGCTCTGAAACTGAAATCGGTGGTTCAACGGAACTATCTGTCGAGGTTTGTTTTGAACACGACTCCAGGACATATTATGTCGTCCGTTCAAAGACGACGTTCCGAGACAAGGCTGGCGTATACCGCGACGGTGCGACCGCGCGCACAATTGACATTCAGGGCCCGAATGGCCCTCCCGAGCGACCTTCGGAATCTGCAGCGAACGTCGTTGCGCAAATTTTGCCGAGCGGCCTCCATCAGTTCTTTTTCTTCGACGGTGAACGAATCGAGGGACTAGTTCGGCCGGACCACGGGAGTCAAGATCTCGATCAGGCCATAAAAACCATTCTTGGCCTAGAAGTTCTCGAACAGGTCTACAAGAGCATGCCGTCCGCCGCGAAGAAGCTACGCGACTCGCTGAAGCAGTATGACAAGGGCGTGACCGAAGATCTGCGGGCCGCGATAGAGCGAGGGGACCGAGATCTCGTGGAGCTTCAGGAGTCGCTGGTGCAGAGTCGAGCTAATCGAAATGCAAATCAAGAGCAGCGCACTAAGGTCGAGGCATTATTGCGCGACAATGCTGCCGCGCGGGAGCGACAACTTAGACTCGACGACCTTCGAAAGCAGGCGTCCTCGCTTGAGGAGAAGCTTGTTGCGTTTCGTCGGGACTCAAGGCTCGCGCTTTCTGACCGCGCCTTTCTTGCGTTCGCCGAGCCCCTCGCAAATCGAGCGATCAAGTCGGTGGAAGAACTGCGCGAGAAGGGACGGTTGCCAGCGGCTTACGAGCGCCAGTTCTTGGAAGACCTGCTCGCGCGCCATCTTTGCTTGTGCGGAACCTCACTTGAGGAAGGCACGCCTGGACATGACTCGATTGCTAAGCTTTTGCCTGTCGCGGGCATTCGCGATCTTCAAGAAGCATGGAGTCAAATTGGGGCCAATGCTAAGCGGTATCTAGCTGAGCGGCCGTCGATACGCGAGCGTTTAAGGTCAAATGTCGACGCGATTGCGAATTCAGAATCCGAGCTCGGACGTGTTCTTCAAGACATTGGCGGCATTGAAGAACAGCAGCGAAAGAGCGGTACTTCAATTGTCGCAGACTACGCTAGTCAGCGTGATGTATTCGACCGAAAGATTCGCGACCTCGATATTAAAATTCATATGGATGACAATTCGGAAAGTGCCAAGCAGAAAGTCCTCGCTGACCTCTCATCGAAGCTTCAGAAGGCCGAAATCGATGATGATCGCGGAAAGATCCTGCAACGCCAGCTCTCAGCAGCAGACCGAATCTCCGACGCAGTAGCACGAATTTTGCAGATCCGTCGCGATCAGACCCGCGAACAGCTCGACCTGCGCATCAAGCAGACTTACGAGCAGATCGCGTTTAAAGCCTACGTACCAGAGTTGACTACGGACTTTAATCTCATACTCACAAAAAAAGTAGGATCAAGCGAAGATGTTGCTGTCAGTAAAAGCCAGGGTGAGAATCAATTACTAGCGCTAAGTTTCGTCGGAGCGTTGGCGAGGCTGGCGCGTGAGCGATTCGACGATCGAGCAAACGCGACTAAAGACTCTCTCAGCAGTTTTGAGGGGGGCATTTACCCATTTGTAATGGATTCGCCATTTGGTGCGTTGGACGAAAATTATCGCCGTGAGGTCGCACATGCGATTCCACTTCTGGCTCCGCAAGTTGTCGTGATGGTGTCTAAAAGCCAAGGCTTGGGTGTGGTTCAAGAGCAGCTTTACGGTCGCATTGGGAAGAGCTGGGTCATCGCTTTCGAAACTCCGAAAGTCGGCGCTGCCGAAGAGTACCTTGAGATAGACGGCAAGGCGGTGCCATATATCGTCCAAGCGCTTGGTGAGTTTGAATCAGCGCGCTTCCTGGAGATGCTCTAAATGCCGCTGGATCTCAGCAAGCGCGTCCGTCGTCCCTTCGAGGACGAGGACATCATCAAAGATCTGGTCTTCAGTGCGGAACCTGCATTTGGGACGATGGCAGATCTCCTCGTTTTTGCAGCTGCGTTTGCTTACTATGAGGGCCTACCTCGGAAAAGTTTCGAGAAGGCCGGCGAGCCAATCTCTCTCAGCGTGTTCGTAAATGCGCAATATGACGGCTTTATTTTCATGCTGGCCGCGCAGTCGACTGGTGATTTCGCGATCGCGAGTGCCGCGCGAACAGATGAAGTCGTGCAGGCGTTCGAAGAGTACGCAGCCGCTGGCCTTACCGCGCTTCGCCAAAAGCTCTCGGGCCATAGACCAGCCGTGGACGCCCTCCGGGACTTAGCGCTCGTCGCGTTCACCCCGCGGCAGGTCAGTCCTGATCCGGACTTTGAAAAGCTGATGAGCGAACTCGGCTAGAAAGTGCACCTCTGGTGCCCTGAAGCATGCCAATTATCCGTCGTGCAGCGATAGTAAGCACTCTAGTGTGAGGCAGCATTCATCGAGCCGCGCCGCACGGCCGAGAAAGCGCTCGTAGCCGTCGTTCAAGAAGCGTACATCCAAGGCGTGTCGACGCGATCCGTTGACAACTGGTGCAGGCGATGGGGATGACAGGAATCTCTAAGAGCCAAGTCTTGAGGCTCTGTCTTGAGATCGACAAGCGCGTGAACGCGTTTCTTCAGCGCCCGATCGAAGGCGAGTGGATCGTGTCCCAGGGCGTGGTGCATGAGGTCGGCAGGTTAAGGTAGGGAGCGGCCATCGTGGCCTTTGGCGAAGGTTGTTATTGCAGAAACTTCCGACGCAGAGGAGACCACGATGGCCAAGACCAGTATCGCACTTGCGGAACTCGTTGAAAAGGGGGCTCAGGACGATATCGTCCGCGAACTGGCTGAGATCAACGACGCGCATGGATCGCGCTGAGCGCCGGGAGCTGGGTGAGTTGCGCCGTGTTCTCGTGGACCCCGAGTTTTCGGATGATATCGGCCATCGGCGCCGCTTGGCGTAGGCTTGAGCAATCTGTTCCGGAGAATGTCGAATGACATCGGCAGGGCTCCTCAAAGTGTGAAGCTATTTGCCGACATTTCGCGAGTCCCGCTGGTCCAGAAATCGGGTTTAGGGTCAGTCGGTGGTAGGGGTCTCACCCCAAGAAACGACGCGTCTTTACCGACCGATGTTGACTATTTCTTTCACCTCAGATTCTTGAAATACCGACGACCTGCTCCTCCATGAACCAAAATTACTTCACTAGCGACCCTATAAGCGCGCCGGTCAACCTAGCATCATCTCCGCGAAGAGATACTTGCAAGGCACGACTTGGCCAAAGATGGTACCTTTCTACGGACTTTCCAAACCAAGTTCGTCTATAAATCGTGACTTTTGCGCATTATAACCATTGTATTGGCGGGCGAAGGTAAGTACTAGGTCATCGGTCGTTCTTGTTATTGCAACGAAAAAGCTTCGCCGCTCTTCTTCAAGCGCCGCCGAAACCGAGCCAGCCTTTACAGCTTGGAAAGCCGGGAATTGACCCTCCGCCAATCCAAGCACGAATACTCGGCTGAATTCGAGTCCTTTAGCCTGATGAACCGTAGAAAAATGAACAGCATCGAGTGCGGGCGCGACCTTCGACTCTAAGTCTATACTGCGAAGGAAATCCGCAAGCAAAACGTTGTCTGTTCTTAATCCCTGATGACGACTCTCTAAATCATGCCAGACCTGACGCTCTTCATCGTAATCCACTCTGTATGCCACTGCTGGCGCTATTTCGCCCAGAGCGTCCACCCATGCGAAACAAATCTCGCTAAGGCCCCTGAAATCCTTTCGACCGATGAGGCCCTGGGTCGCGCGCTGGTGTAATGTTCGGAACTCCGAACTTTTCGACTTTGAAAGCGCAATATCGAAAAAAGCGGTCAGCACGTTAAGATTTGAAGCTTGCGCAGTAGCAAGAAGGACCTCAGGATCGATTTTCACTCCAGTCATGGAGTAGAATGAGGATGCGAGTCGCCGAATCGACGATTTTCTATCGGGTTGACAAGCAAGGCGCAAAATTGCGTGCATCAGGATTAGTGGGGCACTAATGAACTCTGTCCTTGCAACGGCAACTGACGCTCTAACGCCGACCGCGCTACTAGAGAGAGCTGCGGCCTCCACAAGTTTCTTGTTTCGGGCAAGAACCGTCGTTGTCGGCCACTCATCTCTCGATAAGACGGCCAATTGACTCGCGATCCACTCAGCCTCCATGGACGCCGTTCCGAACTCCATCACTAAGATCGAGGAAGACGCGGCCCGCTCCGAATTATGATCTGGCTTCGAGAAGCGCGAGGGGTTGTGTGCAATAAGTGTTGCAGCTGCTTTGACCACATTTGTAGGGCAGCGATAACTAGTTGGCAAGACCAGGACACGAAGATTAAAAGCAACGACAGCGTCATTCAACCGAGTAGGAGATGCACCGTTCCATTGATAGATCACTTGATCTTGGTCAGCAAAGAGCATGAGCCCGCTTGAATCATTTGCAGCAAGAATCTCCAAAAGCTTAAATTGCATCCAATTTGTGTCTTGAAATTCGTCGACAAAGATGAACTGATAGATTTGGCGAATCTGACGAGCTATTGCGGTTCGCGATGAAAGTAAACGAGCGCAAGATTAACCAATAGAGAGAATTCTAGCTGACCCGCCGCGACACACTCTTCGCGATACGCATCGAAAAGATCAGCAATTTTCCTCTCGTCCACCGACGTATTCAGGAAACGCTTAATCTCGTTCGAGTCAACGCAACGCTCATACAGGCGGCCCAATAGCTGCAGCGTTGTCTCCCCAAGCATCTCTTCGCCTGAATCGTCAGCGACGCGCAGTTTAGCTCGATTCAGCAACTCCAGCCGATCCTCAATCTCGTTGACGATCGAAAAGCCAGATCGAAGCCCGATGTGACTGCCGTGTTGTTGCAGTATCCGAGTCGCAAACCCATGGAACGTTGTTGTCAGAACGCGCTCAGGTTGAGCCTTTGGTTGGACCTTGAGTTTAAGTGCAGTTGCGGCTGCGTTCGTATAGGTGATACACAAAATGGGGCTTCGGTAGTTTGAGTGGGTCTGGGGAAGGAAAACCGTCCATGCGTGTGATGCATACGGGATGCGGGATGTCGAATTTCTC
>JAABUQ010010154.1_pt1 | contig 12424 bp, 7 predicted proteins | sample 5560001 | NCBI WGS metagenome assembly JAABUQ01 (sample SAMN10711888, study PRJNA513371) | rock metagenome | isolation source: Antarctica rocks | place: Antarctica: Victoria Land, Finger Mt nord | collected 2015-12-18
ATAAAGATTATATTATCGAAATTACAAATTTAATTAAAGCTTTATAATAAAATAATAATTTTATTAAAAATATATAATTAGTTAATAAAAAACTTATAAAAAGTAAATAAAAATTTTATTATAATATATAAAATTTTATTAATAAGACTTTAATTATTTAGAAATATTATTATATATTGAAAAATAAAATATTAAAATAAAAGCTTTTTAAATAATATTATAATAACTTTTTAATTAAATATTTTAGAATAAATAAAATATTTAAATTATTATAATAAAAATATTAATAAAAAGATATTATTATATATATAAAATATTATATTAAAATATACAATATTTATTAATATATTAAAATATACAATATTTATTAATATATTAAAATATAATAATATAAACTATATAGAAAGCTTTATAACTTATTATAACTTAAAAAGCTATAGGCAAAAATTGTTATAAATTTTATTATTAATTTACTATTAAATAAATAAAAAGGTTATATTTATAATATAATATTAATTATTATTAATTAATATAATAAAATAATATATAATAAATAAATTAATAAAGAAAATATTATAAATATTATAAAAAATATTCGGAATTTTAAAAATAAAATAAAAAAATAATAATTTTATTAAATATAAATATATTTATTATAAATATTTTAAAAAGCCCAAAAATAGCGAAGAAAATATATTATTTAATAATTAAATTTATATATTAAAAATATAATAATTATTTAATTTTAATATTAAATAAGTTTAAAAATATTATTTTTTTAAAATTAAATTTAATAATTATTTTTATATTAAACTTATATTAAAGTAGTAATAATATAATATTAATTATAATATTTATATTTATATTATTTCTTTATAATTTTAATAATTATAAGTTTAATAACCCTGGAATCTTTTCCTTTTTCCCTTTTTATTCCCTTCTTTTTTTCTTCTTTAATACCTTTTATTTCCGTATCCCCTTATATAAGGGTTAGTTAAGCTATATAAAATTTAATATAGAAATAAATAAATACTGTTATATTAACAATAATACAGCAGGAGTATATACGCAGAAACTATAATATAATTGCTATAATAGTATTCTTGTTGCTATTAAGCAAAATATTAATTATATTTACTATAAAGAATATTAAAAGTTTATAAAGTTTATAAATATATATATAATATATTTCTTATAATTATATAAACGTATATATATTATATTGATAATTCGATTTGATTATATTTATATTGTCCAAATATATTATAATATTTAAGATAATTATACGAGAAATATCAAAGGTAAAATAACTTTGGTAACTTATATAATAATAAAATATATTATTATTATTATTATTATATTTTATTAATAATACTTATTTATTAAGATATATATAAATATTTATTTATAATAATAATTATAATAATAATAATATTATATATAATTAATATTTATTATAATACCGCTAGAATATATATAATTATATATTATATTTATAAGAAATAAATATTAAAATAATTATAAAAGAAAAATAAAGATAAAATAACTTTTTAATATTATAATTTTTTATATGTTAAACTGTATTATTAATATAATAATATTAATATAATATTAAAAAAAGGAATTATATATAATAATAAATAATAAATTAATAAATTTTTATATTATAATTATTATATTTACTAAGTAATACTTAAAATATTATAATATTATATACTCTTTTCTTTTATATTTTTTACGGGTTTAAGAAGTTTTTAAAATATTATATTTATAAATATATATATAATAAAAATATTATATATACGGAAATTGTATAAGATATATTAAAATTCTTTTCCCTTTATAATATTTATAATAAGGGGTTTTTGATAAACTTATAAAGATATTATTTTATTATTTAAAATATTAAAGATTAATACTTTAAAAGGGAGATAATTATAAAACTATATATAAATCTTAATATTATATATATATTCTATATATATTCTAGTACGTAATTAAAAACTATATTAATATTAAGTTTATTAAAGTAACTTTATATTTACTTTGCTTAAAAACTTTACCTTATTACCCTAAAAATTCCCTATTCTTTTAATAATAGCCGTTAGTTCTTCTATCCTCCTAGAAAATAAGGTTGATAGCAATTATCTATTTATTATATTCTGCTTGTACTCAATTATCGTAACAGCTGTATCTAGTTATTATACTCTATATTGCCATTTACTATACACCCTAATACGTTACGATCTGGTTATGAAAAAAACGTTTGTTTTAGCTCCGATACTGTTTATAAAAAATAAACGTTATTATCAATTTTCGTTGAAAATTCTAAACGTAACAATTATTTTACTATAAAGAAAAAATTTATCGTAAATAAGTTCGAACATAAAAATGAAATATTATGTAAATTTTTTTTAATATAATAATTATATTTTACCGTATTTTTACGGTATTATTACGATAATTTATTAATTTTATATAAAAAATTTCTTTTTTCGGACATTTTTGTTTATTTACTATCGATTTTAGTATTTCCTTTTTTGGACGTTTTTTTTAATTTACTGTAAATTTTAGTATTTACTTTTATTATTTATTTTATTTATTTATTATTATTTTTTTTTGTCCCCGACTTTTCTATTTTCCAGTCAATCTGCAGCTTATAGTTATAAAATTCTAATTTTTTTGATTAAACTATAAAGATTTACTATTTATATTAATATATATAATTAAATAAAGTATAATACTTTAAAAAAAAATAAACGTTTAAGGAATTAAACGTTAAGAAAAATTAATATTTATATTATATTTCTGTTTTAAAACTATAATAATTAATATATAATAATTAATATATAACGTTAATATTAATAAACGTTAATTTTGAATAACAGTTTCTATACGGTTTTTTAAGAAATAACAGTATTTACACGGTTCCAAGCATACTGCCAAGCCCCCTAAGGTAAACAAAGCGGCGGCAGCTGACTAACCTGAATAGGCGGGCAAAGACATTCTCGTAGGCCACCCTACCAAAATAGGTGGCTATCTTCCTTTTAAATTTAGTCTATCAGTGTTTTAAGTTATTCGAAACACTGAGATCGAGGGAACAGCTTAACAAGAGTCAGCATAGGAGAACAATGGGTTTTTTGATGTTTGGACACCACAGAATAAAAAGATCATCTTTATTAGGGGACTAGTCCAGCCCATTCCTTCCACCGCGTGACAGCGCACACAGAGATCTCTATTTCTGGACGGAATGGATGACTCGAGTAGTTGAGCCTCCACTACAATTCAGCCTCCTCTTCGCTTCAGCCTCCCTGTTCTCAGTATAGACATGTCGACTTTATGGAGCATGTATATAACGGCGCCATCGCCGCCTAGAAGCCTGGAATCGCTAGACTTGACTTTGACGACTAAGACATACCAACACGAACAGCATCAACTTCTCACCACATACTCATACGAATAGCATCAACTTCTCAACACATACTCATATGAAGAGTATCAACTTATCGACATATCAGAGTACTACATCACTTTTGCGCAGCCGCCGCCATCATGATTGATCCAGCATCCTTCGCTATAATCAAAGGGGCCTGTGACGTTGCGATTGGGGCTATACCTCAATTGTTCCCCTTTGATCATGATGAGCTCACCAGGAAGCGTCTTGACAGGCTTGCCGTCTTCTTGGAGAAAGTTGGAGATGACAATTTGATCCCAGAAGAGCTTACAGAAGCCAAAGAACTTTGTTCGAAGATCCATGCGCAAGCCCTTATGACCCAAAATACCACACTCCGAGCATACGTGAACGAGTGCAAGCTTCTGCTCGAAGTCCAGAGGTCGAAACCAGCAGAGAAACAGATAGACCTGATCATGTTGGACGAAGACTGTGAAGAACGATCAACGAAGCAAACGTTGATTGCACCTACCACCATCAAGCCCGAGGCTTCCATGCCAGAAGTCGCCAAGCTCGTCCTGCTTGAAGAGCAGACTCTGCTATTTGACCCCCGTGTGTCTGCGCCCTACAGGGTGGCGCCACCGGTGACCACACCACCAGCGTATTCACCAGCATCACCTGGTGCGTCATTACCATCCAAAGACAAAGAAGAGAGAGAGAATCCCATTATCCGAGAAATCGCCAATGCAAGGAGACTCAAGACCCACCCAAAACTCAAGAAAATCACATGTTGGAGTCTCGTATTAACTACGGGATCGGCCGCACTGCTTGCCACACAATTCCGACGGAACCTGCTCAGCTAGGAGACAACGTCACGAAACACGGACACGGTGCATGCCGAGGCAGATTCTACCGGCTGGTTGGAACCCTCTTCATTAATAAAAGTATATTCCTCACATGGCCTCGATGCAGCTCTTGCTGCAAGGACACATCATCAAACCGTGATCACGGTATCGGCATGTTAGGCAATCGATCATATGTTCTGTTGATACTTCAAGCAAGATGTCTCACGTTTGCGCTCCGCCATCTTTTCGCCCTAGGAAGGGCGAGCGGTCGTCTCTGGGATGGTGGTTATGAATCGTTAAGAGGGGTTTACGGAGACTTTGAATGGATGAGGGATCATGAAAGGGATTCTGGGCGGGAGTATATAGATAATCTTTCTGATTTGGCAAAATATACCACGTTTACGTTCTGTGGCAGAATACAACAGGAGCAGCAGAGGGTGGAGGATGAGGAACCGTGTCAGATGCACTTGAGAACTAGCTCCGAGCATGGTTGATCCCAGGCGTTCACAGGCCCTATTTTTCCGAATTTCTCCTCATTGCATCGTGCTCAGCTCTAACTCCCCCCGGTTTGTCGCCGCAAGCGCTTGTTGGGTATTGAGACAAATCGGCGGGGGAGAACCAGCACCATGCGCTTGCAAGCGCTGGCGCTGTAGCGAGCATACCTGTGAAAATCCATTCTGACGTGGATGCGGAAAACGCTGACATGGGAGATCCAAAGGGGTACAAGAACTGGAGAGAGGAGGGGGTGGAGTATCGAGATAATGCAAACAGTCTTCCTGGGCCTGGCGACTGTACTTCGATGTCGAAATCGGCTTCACGAGGCCGAGGAGTTTTGGCCAGAGGCTGTCAAAAGTGATGGAGGTTTTCTTCCCGGAAACCATCGTTGGTTCGTGTAGCACCCAGCGGTCTTGGCTCCGTCGATCGAAGCCGAGGCGACCTGGTCAGAGTAGCAGAACGGCACCGGGCCGCGTTGGTCGGAAGACGGGTTCTGTTGGGGGGATCACACCCGGACACAGAGAGGAGTTTCAGAAACGGGTTTGAAAAAGTCTGCGAAGGCCAAGTTGGAAAATACGAAATTCTCTCATGGATCAACTTGATTGGTAATAAGTGCCAATAAGGAAGGTAGCCCTAAGCGCCATGAAATTACTTTAACGATATCTGAGAAGAAATTGCTGACAGAGATAGGCAGCCTTGTAATAGTTGAGGAGGTGGTGACGACGCGCAATCTTGAATGGCTTCAGGTGTCTCATAGCCTAGCAAACCGAGGTTCAGCGCTGACTTTGTAAGAGATTTATGTTCTAAAGCCTCCCATCTCTCAGTACAGTATGGAGAGGAGCTGCTCTAAGTTTCGAGAAATAAACCCGCCATTCACATTTCCTCAGCGAAAGTGGCTTTTTTATCCATTTTCACCCTTCTCCCCTTTGAGAAGAACTTCGAGTTTCCATTGTGCCAGGCGTCATCAGGAACAGGTGGGGGTGCAACGGTAGGCTCCTCCAAAATCTCGATACCATCGTTCCAAGGTTTCGCTTCTGGGATCGGAGAATCTCGCCTTTCAGGAAGCCTTTGGGTCTCCCAATCCTCTTCAAGGCTACTACCGGGAGACTCTTCATTGGGCCCTACAGATTCGGGTGCGAATTCGGTCAGGTCTGAGGGGATCAATCAGCTAAAGTAAATCGAGGATATAGTATAACCGACCTGTAGGCTTGTATCGACTAAAATGGTTCAAGGTCAGCATACCTTCTTTGAGTATCTGCAACTTCTCTGATATACGACGCCTCTTAAACAGCGAATCTTCCGTCTCTGTAGCGATACTGCCGATCAGGCTATTATCGAGCATCATTAACTTTTCCGAAGATAAGCAGTTGGCAAGATCGCTCAACATACAATTCTCGACAGCAAGGACACTGAAATTGTCAACCAACACTTTCGTGGCGACCTATAAAGGCGTCAGATTGGCTTCGAGAAATAACTAACTCGTAAGACAGGTGAAGATAACAATCGGCCTTGCTCACCTTATAATATGCTTCTATACAATCTACTGCTTCAGAGCATATATGTCGATCTATATCTGTCTCGGTCGTTTGATTTAATGCGTTGAGAAGATCGCTAGTATTGAATTCCTTTGGTAAAATGACAAAGGTTGGACCTATATTGGGCGGAACCTTGAAGAAGGCGTTAATCTACTGAACTTGTTGTTTCTGGTCATATTTTTGGCGGGCTTTTTGTACGGTCTCGGTAAAGTAATGATTATAGGTAATAGGATAGCCTTGCTGGTATAGCTTGACAATTTCTGCTACCTTCTCCTAAAGAGATTTAATATATTTGCTTATCGCTGGATAGAGAAGCTTATATAGCAGACCTTTGTATATTATAGCGTCTGCTAAGGCTGCAACAATCAATTCTAATAAAGTCCGAGTAGCGTCCAGAATTCTTTTACTATACCTGTCTATAAAGCTTTTCTATAGCTTTGAATATTGATAGAACAGATCTCCTACGATAAAGGGATTGAAAGTACCTGGCAATTCACGACCTCTGCTCCGCTTTATCAGCTCGCGAATATTATCGATAAAGTCTGATCCAGAGATCTCTTCCTTGTATAGATAAACTTTTCGAATGAAATCGTTATCGACGATAACGCGGTCTTGACTATTGCAACGTATATCTTCTGCGAACTGTAACAAAAGATCCTGAACCACGGCCCGTAGTCATTGTATCCCCAAAGAATCCTTGAGAATATACCTTATCAACGGCAGCCTTTATAAGAGAGGAGAAAGTCTAGCCAACGCGAATGAGGTAGAGTCTTTGCTCATACGCTGTTTCTCGTGCTTCTCCTAGTCGATACAGCCTATCTTTGCAATCTTCGATACCGGATTCAACGTCATAAATCAAGCTCGGAAGCATAGAGGTAATTTGGTTACGTAATACGGTACTCAGGCGAGGTTTCAAAGCACTGATTCCGAGAAGATTTATAGGCTGAGATATCCAGATTCCTTGAGAAAAAACTCTATTTCTTTCCGATCGCGCTTTTCTATAGAGTTATCTCTGGTACTAAAATCTCGGTTTCGAAGAATATACTAACTGAGTCGGAAGGCTATATCTTTATTCTTGGCCAGGTTACAAAACGAGTATTCGCTCTCGGACCTAATACCCAGGGTATCCGGTTTGGTAATAATACCCAGTATTCGTAAACCTCGAGGATCGAACTCTCGGGCAAGATCGGTTACGACTTGGTTCATATAGTCCTTTTTTCGCAGAAACAACCGCAAGAATAATACTCCTCTTATTATCTATATATTTCTCTACGAGAAATTTAACAAGTTTTGTATTGTTAGCAGATTACTGTTTATTAGGGGAATAGAAGAGGCCAGGGAGATTAACAAGGGTTAAATAGGGCTATTCCGGTCCCGATACTTCAATTCGCAGTATATCTTTACTGAATGTTTTGATCTCGGAGTTGAGTTTTATAACTTCTTTCGCCGCTTCGACTAGAAGAGGAAAGTTATCGATGTTGGTTGTTGGTGCCTTGAAATCTACGAGTTTTTGCTTTTCTATATCCGACCTCTCCTCGCTTGGCCGGATGCTGACGTCCACTTTTGCTGATAGTCCTCTACGAAGAATGAGCTCTATGGCAAAGCGAGTATATAATGTATCCTTCGTAGGGAACCGAATACCTGATATAGCCTCAAGTACCGAGCTTTTGCCCGAAGACTGGTTACAGCAAGCAATAAGCTGGGGCAAAGGGACATAACGGTCAATGCCCTGCGATCGAAGAAGATCGATAACGTCAAGAAGTTGACCATGGTCTTTGTAGGCCGGTATGGAATGCATCATTTGAATGATATGACTCTTGGCCTTTGTATCACTTCCTGGGCGAGAGTGGTCTCTAATTGCGTCGACAGAGCGTCTTTAATCATCTGCCTTACCACTAGCAAATTGAATGCTGATTCGGACCCCACTAGTTCCGCCTCTCTTCGGATCGTACTCACTGCTTTTCCTGCAGTGCTTTGTCTGCGCCAGCATATTTTGCCTTGACTTGTCCTTCACAGAGCACTTAACCAAGGTTGCCGGCAAATGACCAATTTTTTGCGATAAGAGCTTCTAAACGGAGCAGCATACCTATGCACATGCATGGGCTGACTGGTGCCTGATTGCACAGAGCAATCGATGCGGCTTTACTTGACGCATTGTCCTTCAACGTCCAATTATTCGATGCCTCCGGCAATAAGTGGCAGCCTCGATTGAGGCTCAAGCCTGTAAAATACGAGCACGTTCCCACCTCAAGCGGTAGACGCAATATGCAAGAAAGTGACGCTCAACTTCAAAGTTTGCGTGATGTACATTAGCTTCAACGCTAGCCAATTTTAGCGTTGCTCCTCGGCCTCATCCGCCCGTCCACCAAGCCTTAAGTAAGATTTTTGGACCCCCGAGTCCCCCCTTGAAACGAGTCGTGGTTGAAGTACGGAGTATTCTCTGATCTACCTCACTGAAGCAGGTCTAATATAGAACAATGGTCTTCTAGACATTACTCTTTCCTTAGGTGCTAAAATTTCGACCTTAGAAGGTGAACGATGGTTCTTTACTTGGACGCATTGACCCGTTTGTGCTAGGTCAGCTGCCTCATAATTGGCTGTTGGAGAACAGCTTCTGCATGCATCGTGAGCTGGCAACAGTTCCAGCGTTGGCACCGAAGCAAAGCCCCGAGTAAATATTGCCTTGATAGGACTGATCGACGCGATCTACACGGATAATTATCCCGATGCCGTCAACGAATTGCTGCACGGTCAAGCGTGATCTCGCACATAAGGCAATCTACCAGACCCACTGATTGGGGAGATGGACCTACCAACCCTCTCTAGCTTCAGCCTCGTTTGAAGAATACTAAACTTGCATCAACATGTACTTGCGAACGTCTCTCTACGGTACTTGCCTGTCAATACCCCTGCAAACTCAGCGAATCAGCAGGTCCACATGGTCGTGCCCCACCTACTCTACCACATAATTACCTCCCTCAACTCATCGAGGTAGGGTGAACGGGATAATATATGAAGGGACTACATTACCATCTATCACTCACGCCCCTAGAGACCATTATTGTCATCAGTCTCCATGGCCGATAATCGCTGCCCAACGGTCAACGAACGGTATCTTCGGACTCTTGCTGACGGACTTGAGCAGAAAGGAAAAGCTGTCGAAGGGGATAGGAAAGCACGTCAGGAAGATGTTGAAAAGGTTATACGTGGGGTGTTGCCGGTGCTGGCAGATAAGACTTCGCAGCGCCCGACAAGCGCTAGTAGAGGTGAAGGCAAAGCAATCTCAGAACTAGAGGGCCTAACGACGGAGGCAAGTCAATCAGCACCTCTACCTACACCTCCAACATCTCCTAGCAACTTCGGAGACTCAACGCACACGCCATCTGCCGCATCACTGTCGGCAAAGACGACCGAACCTCAAAAGATTGCAGCCCTTGAAGCCTCTCTCGAAGCTCATCAGTCCCACATCCGAAAACTTACTCTCGAACTGGTAAATACACAACAGGATGTCCAGCGCCTCCGCAAAGAACGCCGGGAAGCACACAAAGAGCACCTGCGAGCAGTCTGTGAGGATAAGGAAGACGAGATCGAGAAGTTCAAGAGGCGGGAAGAGAGGCTGATAAAAATGGTAGAGGACAAGGAGCAAATTATTGAAAGGGTGGAGAAGAATCTCGAAGTGGGAAGAGAACGTGAAAGGAATCTAAAAAGGGAGTTGGCAGAGGCGGAAAAGAAAATTGAAGAGACCGAGCAGAGGCTCAAGGAGGCGGAACGCACTGTCACTGGTGGTAAGGATGCAGGGGTAGAGAGTAGAAGAACGGTGGAAGATCGGGCTGGCGCAAGAACAAGGAAGCCGCGCTTGGAGATTCGACGTAGCAGAGGGGAGCAGGAACCGACTTACGAGCTGTTATACAGAAGGAGACCGGTATTTTGAATGTTTGGCTTTTTTGGTAGAACAGAACAAACGTTTCCCTGAATGCAAAGCCATTTCCTACAATTTTCGATCATGCAAATTTAGAGTAGAATTGAAGGTTCTTGGGAGTCAATAATATGGAAGGAACATGACTCTGAGTGAGGTGCTTTCATATTTCTTGATTGCTGCACTCAGACAAGGACTCTCCAAATGTGAGTGAAAGAGGCCCCGCAGGTTCGAAGAGAAACATGCGTTTAAACGTGTGCACTAAGGGGGCGGCTCGTTGACATCTGCGCCATCATCAAACCGAATGCTATATCGTAACTTTGCAGAAGATCAGAGTCGCGCATTTGTTGATATAGGAAGGAAGAGAGGGATCATGGAACTACGGAGAATATATGAAGGCGAGCGATAGCGACTTCGACAGCCATGGCCTACTCTGGCCCGCCATACAATGGGCAAGCCTATCCGCAACAACAATACGGCATGAACCCGGGGTATGCTGGCATCAAGCCTGCAGCCAATGGCCTGCTTGTTCAGAACGAGAATGCCTATCCCGCGAACGGACAGATCGACCCCAGGTACGTGGGTGCCAACCATGGATATCAACCCCCCATTCCAGCGTACAACTACCGGCAACCACAACCGCAGCCGCAACAAGCCTTTGCAGTCGCATTACCTGCACCCTCGCTCCCTCAGACGGTGAATCCTCAAAATGTCATGCCCAATCCGAAACCACCTCAGGCGATTCCGAATCCCCCACCGCTGGACTATCAACTGCTCCTACTCTCAATGGCCGAGGAATACTTCGCGGATGCATACGCGCGTGGATCGATTGCCGACATTCTGAGAAGAGAAATAGAGACTAAAGAGTACTACAAGCTTATTGCTACTGGGTTGGGCTGTTTGGAGGCGCTCCTCAAGCACTTCAAATTGGCCCCAGAAAGGGAGGCTACTGTACGATTACGCTATGCTACGATATTATACGAAGAGACGGAGAACATTATGGAAGTTGAAGAAGCATTGAGCAAGGGTGTCTCGATAGCGAACCGACATAAATTCTTTGATCTAAAATACAACATGCAGCATCTCCTAGCGCGAATACTTTTCCAGAACAATGCTCGAGCGGCCTTCAAGTTCCTAGATGGGATTATAGGAGATGCGGCGGCATATCAACACATAGCATGGGTCTATGCATTTCGATTCCTCAAAGTCACTCTGCATTTAGAGCTTTCCTCCCGTCAAGATACCACAGCAGCTCTCACCCAATTGCGGAACCTTTCATCTATGGCCGACGAATATGGAGACAAAGCGATACTCGCTGTCGCTACGATTATGGAGGCATTGACCTGCTTGAAAGATTCTAGCAATCTCGAGAGTCTAGAACAAGCTCAGCGTTCCTTGGCGAAAGCTAGGAGCTTGCAACTTGACCCTGCGATTGGCCAATTGCCACAGTTGGCCCTGTTCACGGCCTTTGTGGACCTGTGCTCTACTTTACTGCAATTCGACCCTGCGCAGGCTTTGCAGAAGAATGAGATAATGCAGAGGCTGTTAGAGCCAATCAGTGGCAATCAGTCCTGGACGATCGACGGGTCTTTTGCTATTCCAATACCAAATGCACGGATGACGTCTTGCCCGAGTCAAAGTGGCATTGTTCGGATAAAAGGGGACAATTCACTTGTGTTGATGTTCAATTGGTTGCCCAAAGATGATATATACAACGCCGGCTATCTCTTGAGCGGTCTAGCCACAGCACACAAGAATTCGATGGATGGCCGTAAAGCGGAGCACATGTTGGAGGATGGGATCAGCAGAGAATCTTGTACACCAAGCTCCATATTTCTTTCCTCATGGTCTTGCTAACATTCCCCCAGATGCGCAAAAAGAATCCAGCAAAGTCTCCCAATCCCTCATCCTCACCACATCCCAACAGCTCCAACGCGAACAATTGACAGCCTACATGCGCCTACACCTCACGTTCCTCCTCTGCTCCCGCTCATCCTGGTCCTCCGCCTCAGACCATCTACTCCACCTCAACGCCACCGTCTCCTCCTGGTCCACCCCCCCAACCTCCCTCACATCCCTAATCACCTACCTAAGCGGCACTATCGCCCAAGGCACCGGCAACCTCCCCCTCGCCCTCTCAACCTACCGCTCTCTCCCCTTGAACCCCCACCCGAACGACATCACCCTAATCTGCACCCTCAACACCCTCTTAATCCTCCGCACCCCGAATCACCCCCAGCAG
>JAABUQ010010155.1_pt1 | contig 12423 bp, 14 predicted proteins | sample 5560001 | NCBI WGS metagenome assembly JAABUQ01 (sample SAMN10711888, study PRJNA513371) | rock metagenome | isolation source: Antarctica rocks | place: Antarctica: Victoria Land, Finger Mt nord | collected 2015-12-18
GTGTCCGCCAAGACCGGCCTGAGCCAGGCCGACGTGCTGGCCGCTCTGCAAACCAACTTCCCCCACACGACGGCGCTGCTGCAAGCCATCCCCCTCGAGGCAGTGACCGCCGAGCAGCCTCGCCTGATCCAGTTCCTGGCCGACAAGTTGAGTCTCAGCCCCGCACAAGTCAGCGCCGCCATCAACCAGAACTTCCCGCACCTGGCCCAGTCGATCAAGGCGCTGCCCACCGTCACCGGCGGCTGGAACCACGTCGCCGGCACCGACAAGCTCACCCGCTTCGACGGCAGCCCCGTCCGCGACGTGCCCCAAGTGCGCGACTACTTCGCCGCTGACGTCATCCCCGTCCTCGAACACGAGCAGGTCAACTTCCGCCGGCTCGACACCACGCCGCCACCGGTCGATGTCTTCGCTCCCCTGCTGATCCTCATCGGGTTGCTCGTCATCGCTTACGGGGTGGCGATGGTCGCCGTTGCCCGGTATCGGGAGCCCGCAGTTGCCTTCCGTCCGCAGATGATCGGCTCGGTGTGACCGCTCGTAGACTCAGGTCTGGCGGACCTTGGTGAGCGCGTAATCGACGAGGGTGTCGTTGAGCTCGACGCCGTGCTTGGCCTTGGCGTGGGCAAGCACCTTGGCGAGGAGCTCCTCCTTGGTCGGCGCTTCCGTCACCGCGGTGCAGGCCACCCCGACATCCTCACAACGGAACTGCAGGCCCATGTGGTTCCTCCTAGGAGACCCGAGCAGTGGTGCCGGAGGAGGAGACCCGGGCGCCGGTGTCCGCCGGCTCTGCCACCAGGCCCTCCAGTGCTTCCGCGACCGCCGTCAGGTTGGCGTTGACGTCGGCGAGCACAGGAGCTATCGGCTCCGTGCGATGGGCGATGGCCCGCACGCCGAACGTGACCTTGCCCAACGTGTCGACCGCATGGTGGAGGATCCGGACGACCCAGATGAGATAGAAGGCCAAGGCGGCCACCAACAGGAACGTGAGGACCAGCGTGACGACAGCGGCGGCGGGCATCAGGTTCTCCTCATACCAGCGGTCGGAGTGCGGTGACGTAGCGCACCGCGTTGCCGGTGGCCGTGGAAACGAGCTCCTGAGTGTCCAAGAGGGCGGGCACCGGGTCGAGGTTGCCGCTCAACCGCACCCCATGATCGAGAATGTCATCGGCATAGTGGTTGATCTCGACACCCGCCCGGATGATGCGGTTGGCTAGCAGGATGACCAACGGGATGACCACGACCAGCGCCACGATGTTGGCGATCCACCAGACGACCATCGAACTGCCTCCCCGCCGCCAGCGCGGCGAAACCTGGCAACGGTACCTACTAGGTGCAGTATGCCACTACCGCTAGCATGGCGCTCGTCAACTGGGACCCGGAGGCTCTCCATGAAGTTGGGCATCGTCGGCAAGGGTGGCGTCGGCAAGACCACGATCTCGGCGCTGTTGGCCGACGCGTACGCCGCCACGGGCCGGCGAGTGGTGGCCATCGACACCGACTCCAACCCCAACTTGGGCTTCTCGCTGGGGCTCACCGCGGAAGAGACCGAAGCCGTCCCGCCACTGCCCCGCTCGGTCATCGTCGGATCGAGAGGTGACCTCACCGTCGATGACGTGCTTGACGACTACGGCCGCACCACCCCGGCGGGCGTGACGCTGCTCTCGGCCATCAAGGTCACCCACGCCGCCGGCGGATGCACCTGCGGGGGTCACGCAACGGTGCGCAGCCTGCTCGGCGAGACCCTCGACGGCCGTGCCGACGTGACCCTCATCGACATGGAAGCAGGTCTTGAGCACTTGAGCCGGTCCGGCGGCACACTCGCTCACGCCGACATCCTCCTGGTGATCATGGAGCCAAGCCGCAAGGCGGTGCTCACCGCCGCCCGAACCGGCCAGCTGGCCGCCGAGCTCGGCATCCCCGCCGTGGTCGGGCTCGGCAATAAGGCCGACCAGCCGGGCGATGAGGAGCTGCTGGGCGAGTTGTGCGACGAACACTCCGTGCGCCTCGCGGGAGTGGTGCCGTTCGACCCCGACATCGCCAAAGCCAACCGGGCCGGTTTACGGCTCGAACCCGGCCAGGCGGCGCCCGTCCGTGAAGCGCTGGCTCGGGTCGTCAGGGTGCTTGACGATGTGTTGGTCGCCGGGGAGGTCCTGGCGCGCGACGGAGACCGGCGGGATCTCAGCTCGGCGAGCGACCTGGAGGATTGAGGATTGACTTTGGCGCCCGAGCGGTCGGTCAGGCGGGAACGAGCCGCTCGGCCAGGCCGCTGAGCGCCTGCACCGCCGGGGCCTGCGCCGCCATGTCGAGAGGTGCGACGCCGCGCCGATCGGCCTCGACGATGGCGTCGTCGTCGGGAACGACCACGATCTCGTGGCCGGCGAACGTGGCTTTGATCGCGTCGAGGTCTGCGCCATCGCGCACCCGGTTGGCGACGATCACGAGCCGGCCGATCCCCTTGTCAGCGGCGACCGCAGCGGCGCGGGCCCCGACGTCCATGGATCTGGGAACCGGCTCGACCACGACGACGACGATGTCGACGGCGCCCTCGTCGAGACGGGTCAGGGTGCCGATGCCGGCTTCGAGGTCGGCGACGACCGTGACGTCAGCAGGGTCCACGTTGCCCAGCAACTGCTCGGGCGACAACCCGCAACAGGGACAGCCGGGGTCAGGGTTGTCGATCTGGGAGACCACGGCGAAGCGCACGCCGTCGGGGCCGTCAGAGCCGAACAGATCGAGGAGGCTGTCCCAGTCCGAAGCGTGCTCACCTTCCTCGGCATCGAGCGCTTGGCGCATGCCGACCAGGCGCTCGGTCTCGTCCACGCCGACACCCAGCGAGAGCCCGAGGTTGGGGTTGGTGTCCCCGTCGAGCGCCACAACCGTGGCCCCGCCCCGGGCCAGCACCCTGGCGATGATCGCCGACGTGGTGGTCTTTCCCGATCCGCCTTTGCCGACGACCGCGATCTTCATGGGAGTCCTCCTCCGTGCAGCTGATCGACAAGTGAGGCTACCGCCTGCACGGCGGGGGCCTCCGGCGTGGCGTCGACCGGGGCGCAGCCGCGACGCTCGGAATCGGCGAGCTGGTCGTCCCAGGGGATGGTGGCGACCACCTGAAGCCCGGTACCGGCCTCGACGCGGGCGGCGTCGTCTTGTCGGCGAGCCTTGTTGACCACCGCCAGGATCTTGTCGGGAGACTCCTCACCCTCGCCGAGCCGGGCCAAGCGGCGACCAGAGAGCATCCCCTTCTCTGACGGCTCGACGACGACCAGCACGACCGACGCGAACCGGGTCCAACCGAAAAACGGTTGCCGGGTGCCGCCGGGGAGATCGCCGACCAAGTGCCATCGATCGGGGGGCAACTCCTCTCGGATCTGGTGGAACGCATGTTGGGATCGCATGAGCGCCCCGACATGCTCCCGGAGCTTTCCGAACTGCAGGAGGCGCAGACCGTCTGGTCCCACCGCCGCGTAGCGCTCGATCGCATCCGACGCGCTCAGCCCGGGTCGGAGCTTGAAGCGGGGACCCTCCTCGTCCTCGGCCCGCTCGACCGTGGCGTCGTCTGGGATGCCGGCATCAGTGGTGGGCATGCCCAACGACTGCGCCAGCCCGGGCATCGGGTCGGAGTCGATCACCAGAACGGGCTCACCTCGCCGGGCAAGCAGCCTGGCGAAGATCCCGACGATGGCGGACTTGCCCGCACCTCCCTTGCCGATGAACGCGACTCGCACCATCGCCTCCATTGCGACCCGATCTCGACCGGTCGTCGGGACGGTGCATCGAGGCTAGAGCCGACGCGGCAATACCGACGCACTTGCGGCCGCGCCGGGAAGCTCTGGGCGGAGTCACCGAGCCGGGCCATCCGAGAGAGCGGGTGAGCCGGGTGCGCCAGCGGCGACAAGGCCGACACCACCAGCGACGAGCAGCAGCCCGCCGCCGGCCCAGTACACGGCGGAGATGCCGAGCTGGTCAGCGAGGACACCTCCGACACCGATGCTGAGCAGGCGGGCAGCCTGCCACACGATGTCGTAGAAGGCGAAGACCCTGCCCCGGAGCCGGTCCGGCACCGTCGTCTGGAGGACTGAGTTGTAGGTGACGTTGCCCGTACTAGTGCCGACGCCGTAGAGGCTCAGGGCACCGAGGGCAACGGCGAAGCGCGAGGACGCGGCCAGTACGAGGTCGACCGCGCCGCGCAGGAGGTAGGGCCCGAAGATGAAACTGGGACGGCGCACGTCGTCCACCACGCGCTGGAACACGAGTGGCCCGAGACCGGCGCCAATCCCGATGGCTGCGATCAGCAAACCGAACTGACCCGGTCCAACATCGAGGTGCTCGCTGGCGAGCACCACCAGCAACGCCGAGGTGGCGCCGGCGGAAAGGGCGGCGAGACCCTGCACGCCGGCGAGCACACACAGGAAGCGACTCGCCCTGATGGCCGACAACCCCTCGGCCACGTCGTGGAGGTACTTTTCGGCCACGACAGCCGCCCGGCCGGCGATGGGCAGGCGAGCGATCAACGCGGCCGATGCGAAGAACGAGAGACCGTTGACGGCGAACGCAGGGCCCGGACCGGCGATGGCGACGAGGGCACCGGCGAGGGGGGCGAGGGCGATCTGAGAGATCACCGCCGCCGACCAGACCGCGGAGTTGGCGCCCACCACATCCTCGGCGGGCACAAGTGCGGGGAGGATGCTGGCGGCGGCGGGATTGAAGAAGACGCTGAAGGCCGACAGCGAGAAGGCAGCGAGGTACACCACGGCGAGCTGGTCGTGAAAGAACACCAGAACGAGGGCAATCCCAGCGCGGCCGAGGTCGGCGCCGACCATGACCCGACGCCTGGGATACCGGTCGGCGACCGCGCCGGCGACGAAGCCGAGCACCACGACCGGGACGATCTCGAAAGCGACGGTGCCAGCTACCTTCAGGCCCGAACCAGTCAGCCGGTAGACGAGGATCACCAGGGCGACGGAGTTGAAGGTGTCGCCCCCCCTCGAGATCGTCTGAGCGGCGAACAGCCGGCGAAAGCCGGCGTGAGCCAGCGCTCGCCGCAGCCCGGACGACTCGGCGCCGTTCAACGGGCTGGGAGACGGTCGTGTGGCGTCCTTGCACGGCGTCGTCGTGTTGGATCGATGGCCACTGCTCTCACCACCTTCGACGCCGGAAGCGTCCATGATGCCGTACGCCCGGTTGGACAGAGTTGCACCATGTACCCCACGGGGGTAAGGTAGTGCCATGCCAGTTCACGTGAAAGCCAAGAGCAGCGAGCGGCGCACCAGGAGGAGACGAACACCATGACCACCACCACCTACCCCGTGACGGGGATGACCTGCGAGCACTGCGTCAACGCCGTCTCCGGCGAGCTGGCCAAGCTCCCCGGAGTTGTCGACGTTGACGTCGACCTCGCCACTGGCACCGTCGCCGTGACCAGCGAGGCCCCGTTGCCACGAGACGACGTCAGGGCCGCCGTGGACGAAGCGGGCTACGAGCTGACTTCTAGCGGTTCGGAGCCAGCGCAGTGAAGACTCCGATCAAGCTCGGCGCCTACGGGCTCGTGCTGACCACGGTGTTCGCCGGAGCGGTGGCCGTCGGCTCTGCGGTGGGCCCGGTGTCGGGCGGGGAGAGCCATCCCACACGCGCTGCCGCGGACCGAGGCCATCGTGATCGGATGAACATGGGACAGACACCCGGGATGAACCCCCAACGCAGCCGGAAGAGTGCGATGCCCGGCATGGCCCACAACAGCGGGCCCGAGGGCCTGGCCGCAAGTGCCAATGGCTACACCCTCAGCCCGACCGCAACGATCCTCCCCACCGGCACGACCACGAGCTTCACGTTCCGGATCCTCGGTCCCGACGGGACGGCACTCACCGCGTTCACGCCCGAGCACGAGAAGGAGCTTCACTTCATCGTCGTGGGCAGGGACCTGACCGGGTATCAGCACCTCCACCCGACCAGAGCCGCCGACGGGACGTGGAGTGTGCCGTTGCGGGTGCCGAGCGCTGGCGCCTACAAGGCCTTCGCCGACTTCCAACCCGTCGGCCATAACACGCCGATGACCTTGGCCGTCGACCTTTCCGCGCCCGGCGCGTTCACCCCGGCATCGCTGCCCGCGACCGGCACCACCGCCACCGTCGACGACTACCACGTGAGCCTCACCGGCCGGCTGGTGCCGGGCCAGGAGTCCGAGCTGACCTTCACGGTGGTCAAGGACGGTCGGCCGGTCACCGACCTCCAGCCCTACCTCGCCGCCTACGGCCATCTGGTGGCGCTGCGAGTCGGCGACCTCGCCTACCTCCACGTCCATCCCGACGGCGCCCCGGGCGACGGCCACACGCCGTCCGGACCGCAGATCGTCTTCCACGCCGACGTCCTCACCCCGGGCCCCTACCGACTGTTCCTCGACTTCCGCCACGGCGACGTCGTCCGCACCGCAGAGCTCACCGTCATCGCCGCCAAGGAGGCCCCATGAGCACTCCCACCAGCACGGAACCAGCTGACCGGTCGTCTGAAGCCGAGGTCGAGCTCGTCATCGGCGGCATGACTTGCGCCTCGTGCGCGGCCCGGATCGAGAAGCGGCTCAACAAGCTCGACGGCGTCTCCGCCACCGTCAACTACGCCACCGAGCACGCCAAGATCGCCTACCCCGAGACGATCAGCCCTGCCGATCTCGTCGCCCAGGTGGAAGCCACCGGCTACACCGCGGAGGTGCCCGAGCCCCCGAGCAGCTCCACGACGGCGAAAGCCGGCGATGCCACTGAAGAAGCCGACCAGGACTCCACCCGGCCGCTGCGCCAACGGCTGCTCCTGGCCGCCGCTCTCGCCGTTCCGGTCATCGTCATGGCCATGATCCCTGCCGCCCAGTTCCGCAACTGGCAGTGGGCGTCGCTGGTGCTGGCCGTCCCCGTGGTCACGTGGGGAGCATGGCCCTTCCACCGGGCGGCGTGGGCCAACGCGCGCCACGGCAGCGCCACCATGGACACCCTGGTCTCCCTGGGTGTGCTGGCCGCGCTCGGCTGGTCGCTGTACGCCCTGTTCGTCGGTGACGCCGGGATGACCGGCATGCACATGCCCTTCGCGCTCACCATCGGCCAGATGTCCGGGCACGACGAGATCTACCTCGAAGCCGCCTCCGGAGTGACCGTCTTCCTCCTGGCCGGCCGCTACTTCGAGGCTCGGGCCAAGCGCCGCTCCGGCGCTGCCCTCAAAGCGTTGCTCTCCTTGGGCGCCAAGGACGTGGCCCTCTTGCGCGACGGCGTGGAGACACGGGTCCCGGTCGAGCAGCTGACCGTCGGGGACCGGTTCGTGGTCCGGCCGGGCGAGAAGATCGCGACCGACGGCGTGGTCGAGGAAGGAGCCTCGGCCATCGACGCGTCGCTGCTGACCGGCGAATCAGTACCGGTGGAGGTCGGTCCTGGAGACCCGGTCACCGGCGCCACGGTCAACGCTGGCGGGCGCCTTGTCATCAGCGCGACCCGGGTGGGGATGGACACCCAGCTCGCGCAGATGGCCCGCCTGGTCACCGACGCCCAGAACGGCAAGGCCCCCGTGCAGCGCCTGGCCGATCGCGTCGCTGCGGTGTTCGTGCCTGTTGTCATCGCCATCTCCGTGGGCACCCTCGGGTTCTGGTTGGGCACCGGCGGATCCGCCACCGCCGCGTTCACCGCGGCTGTGGCCGTGCTCATCATCGCCTGCCCCTGCGCGCTGGGGCTGGCCACACCCACGGCCCTGCTGGTCGGCACCGGACGCGGAGCCCAACTCGGCATCCTCATCAAAGGCCCGGAGATCCTCGAATCCACCCGGCGGGTGGACACGGTCGTGCTCGACAAGACGGGGACAGTCACCACCGGCCACATGAGCTTGCTCGACCTCGTTCCCGCGGCCGGCGCGGACGCCGACGAGGTGCTGCGCCTGGTCGGCGCGGTGGAGCACGCATCCGAACACCCCATCGCCCAGGCCATCGCCAAGTCCGCCGCCGACACCGTCGGCGACCTTCCGACCGTGTCCGACTTCACCAACCGTCAAGGCCTCGGTGTGGAAGGCGTGGTCGACGGCCACGCCGTCATCGCCGGACGCGCCACCCTGCTGGAGGACTGGTCGCTGCGGCTGCCCCCCGAGCTGGCCGAAGCCAAGGACTCCGCCGAGGCCGCCGGCCGCACGGCCGTGCTGGCTGGCTGGGACGGCGCCGCCAGAGCCGTCCTCGTCGTGGCCGACACGGTGAAACCGACCTCAGCGGAAGCCATCGCCCAGCTGCGCCACCTCGGGCTGCGCCCCGTGCTGTTGACCGGTGACAACCGCAGGGCGGCCACGGCCATCGCCGCCGAAGTTGGGATCGACCCCACCGACGTGGTCGCCGAAGTCCTCCCCGAGGACAAGGTCGACGCCATCCGCCGGTTGCAGGCCGACGGCAAGGTGGTGGCCATGGTCGGCGACGGCGTCAACGACGCCGCCGCCCTCGCCCAAGCCGATCTCGGCCTCGCCATGGGCACCGGGACCGACGTCGCCATCGAAGCCTCCGACCTCACCCTGGTCCGAGGCGACCTCCGAGCGGCGGCCGACGCCATCCGGCTGTCCAGGCGCACCCTGGGCACCATCAAAGGCAACCTGTTCTGGGCCTTCGCCTACAACGTCGCCGCCATCCCCCTCGCCGCCGCCGGCTATCTCAACCCCATGATCGCCGGAGCGGCCATGGCGTTCTCGTCGGTGTTCGTCGTGTCCAACAGCTTGCGCCTCCGCCGCTTCCGACCGCTGGCCGGCATCAGCCAACCAGCCGACGACGGCCGCGCCGACCCAGCGCCCACCGCCCACCAACCCCGTCAACCGGCCCGGGCCGCCTGACGCACCTGGCGCTGACCATCTGACCACCAAGGAGTCGACCTTGGCGCGACGTAGTGTCACGAGGCTCCTTGTGGGTCGTTGAATGGTCGGTGCCGAGAACAACATGGTGGGACTTGATCGGGTCCGCGACTTGGGTGGCCAAGAGAGTGGCCTGGCGGTCGTCGTCACCAGCCGGGTCGACGGCTCCGCCCAGGTATCGGTGGTGAACGCGGGCGTCCTCGACCATCCCGTCGCCGGTGACGCCGTGGTCGGGTTCGTCTCGCGAGGAGGTGCGAGAAAGCTCGCCAACCTACGGATCCGTCCTCGCGTGACCGTCGTGTTCCGATCAGGCTGGGACTGGGTGGCCGTCGAGGGCGAGGCCGACCTTGCCGGACCCGACGATGTCCTTGATGGGCTAGAAGCCAGCGAGGTGCCCCGATTGCTACAAGAGACCTATGCCGCGGCCGTCGGGGGCAGCCCGGATGACTGGAGCGAGTTGGCCTCAGCGATGGCCGCCGAGCGTCACACTGCCGTCCTGGTGCGCCCGCTCCGCGTCTACTCGAACCCTCCTGGGCCGCAATAGCGCACGTCTCTTGTCAGTTGATCTAGTGAAGCGTGCAGGCGTGGAGCGCGAGCGCGAGGAGGTGATGCAGCTGGACGGTGGACCCAAGAACGGTCATCGTCAAGGCCGCCATCCCGCTCAGCAGGGCGATGCTGTCCGACGTTCGGCGCTTCCGGGGCGGGTGGAGCAGCGCCTCCACGCGTGCAACCACGCCGGATTCAGCGAGGGCCAGCCGGGATGACGGTCCAGCTTGGTGACCGAGCACGGCAGCACGAGCGATAGCGCGTGCGACGAGCCGTCGGTCCCTCACCGCTTCGACGGCTTCTTCGTCAGCCCACCGTTCGCTTGCAAATCGGACGTGGCGAGCGGCTGGCCGGAGCGGGGGAAGTGCGGCGGCGGCCAAGTCGGCGGCCATCCGATAGCGATGATGGTGATGCCGGAGATGCGCCCGCTCGTGCGCGAGCAGCGCACAGCGTTCGTCGACGTCGAGTGATTCGAACAGGAACGATGAAACGATGATGCGGCCGGCGTGCCCAAGCCTGCCGGGAACGGCGTAGGCGAACGGCACGGCTGAATCGATCAGCGAGATGGGCCCGGTGCCGGCGGGTACGGCTCGGAAGGCTCGACGCTCCCGCAGGCTCGCGCGAACCACGCCGGTGCTGACGGCCAACAGCGCGACAGCCGCGAGAGCTGACGCCATCGGTTGTCCCGTTGCTTCGGATCGGTAGAGGTGGTGACACCACCCGGCCACGTCGGCCAACCAACCAGGGTGGCCGAGACTGCTCACCAGCAGCGAGAGCGTTGCCCAGATCACCGCAAGGGCAGTGCCGACGGCGGTCACGGCCAGGATCCGCGTGGCGTGCCTCGGCGGCAATCGCCGGCGAAGTGCGCCACTGCTGGTGGCCCCGATCGCTACAAAGGCGATCGGAAGCAGGAGGTAGTAGTTCACTCAACCTCCACCGGAGTCGAGGATCCGGCGAAGGACGGCGGCATCGCGATCGGACAGCGAGTCAACGAACCGGGCGAGGACGGCGGAGTGGTCGCTGGCCACGTCGAACGCTTCGCGCATGCGCCGGGCGGCGAGATCTCCTTCGGAGACGATCGCTCGGTATGCGTAAGCGCGACCTTGTCGTTCTCGGGCGACCAAGCCCTTCTTCCAGAGCCGGGCCAGGATGGTCATGACGGTGGTGTAGGCCAAGTCGCGGGTGAGCTCTTCTCTTACGCGCGCTGGCGTGACCCCTTCGGAGTGAGCCCAGAGCCGCTCCATCACCTCGCGCTCGAGGCTGCCCATCGGGCGCCGATCGGTCACTGATCGATGTCTACAGGTCGGGGGCACCGGCAGTGCGGTCACCCGGAGGTCACGGGTTGAGCAAGTTCTGCATCTCGCCGATCTCGGCCTGCTGGGTCTTGACGATGTTGCGGGCCAGCGACTTGGCGTCGGAGCTCCTGCCGGACTTGAGCTCCTGGTTGGCCATGCTGACCGCGCCCTGGTGGTGCCTGACCATCATGGTCAGGAACTGATGGTCGAAAGCCGGTCCACTTCTCAGCCCCAACTGCTTCATGTCATCGCTCGACATCATGCCTTCACCCATCGATGCCATCCCGCCGTGACCCATACCGGAGTCCTGACCGGTGCTCGTCTCCGGCTTCTTCCAGGTCTTCAGCCACGAGCGCATCTGGGCGATCTCTGGAGCTTGCGCGGTTCGGATCCGCTTGGCCAGGGCGATCACCCGCGGGCTGGCCGCCTGCTTCGGTGCCATGTCAGCCATCTCCACCGCCTGCTGGTGGTGCGGGATCATCTGCTGGACGAAAGTGACGTCGACGTGATTGAACTTGCCCGTAGCGCTCTTCGACCCCGAGGAGCTGCAACTGCCCCCAGCGATGAGCCCGAGGGTCAAGATGGCGACGACGGCGAAGCGCTTCATGGGGCAGGTCTCCTTGAACGAAGGGTGTGGACTCATCTACGACAGCCTGTCAGATTACGGCCGGGCAACGATGGTCCGGGGCTGTCACCAACGGTGAGGCGTCGTAACGGGCTCGTAGCGTGCTTGTCATCTACGACACCCTTTAGTAGGTTACCGCTCCATGCCAAAGATCGGTCGGCGTTTGGGCATCTGGGCGCTCATCACCGTCCTCGTCGTTCCCTTGGTGCCGAGCACCGCCAACGGGGAAGCCATCGGTGATAAGCGGGCCGAAGCCCGCCAGATCGCCGCGCAGCTCGAGCAGTTGCAGCGTCAGCAGGGTGTCTTCGCCGAACAGTACGACATGGCGGTCCAGACTCTCAGCGAGGTGCAGGTCAAGGTGAGTGAGGCGCGCCGGCGGGTTGCTGCAGCCCGCCGTGAGATCGTTTCGAAACGTCGCCAGGTCCGTCAGTTTGCCGTCGGTTCCTATGTCCGGGGCGGTGGTGGTGGCGTCCTGCCGATCCTTCTGCACAGCGGCGGCTCCGACCTCGGAGCCCGCCAGGCTTACGTCGACGTTGCCATCGGGAATCGCCAGGACGTGCTCAACACGCTGCATTCTGCCCAAGACGACGCCGCACACCAGACGACCGCGCTCGCCAATGCCGAAACCAAAGCAGAGGCGGCGAAGCGGGACGTCGAGGACAAGCGTCGGACCACCGAAGATGCCATCAGCCAGCAGAGAACGCTGAATGACAAGGTGCAGGGCGAGCTGGCCGACCTGGTGCGCCAGGAACAACAGCGACGGGCCGCCGCGGAGCAACGCGCCGCCGAGCAGCGAGCACAGCGTGAAGCCGAGGCTGCCCGTCGCGCACCACCACCGCCCGCTCCCACGGCACCAGCGGAGCCACCGACCAGCGCAGCCGCCCTGTCGCCCGCATCTCTGGGCTCGGCTGCTCAGGCGTCCGCCCCCCAGCAGACACCGTCTTCGCCCGCTCCCGCCCCAGTCTCAGTCCCACCGGCTGCTTCCACGCTCTCGACGCCCTCGACAGCACCGCCCTCGACAGCACCGCCCTCGACAGCACCGCCCTCGACAGCACCGCCCTCGACAGCACCGCCCTCGACAGCACCGCCCTCGACAGCACCGCCCGCGAC
>JAABUQ010010156.1_pt1 | contig 12419 bp, 1 predicted proteins | sample 5560001 | NCBI WGS metagenome assembly JAABUQ01 (sample SAMN10711888, study PRJNA513371) | rock metagenome | isolation source: Antarctica rocks | place: Antarctica: Victoria Land, Finger Mt nord | collected 2015-12-18
AATATTTAAAGAATATTTTTAAAAAGTTATATTCTATTATATTAATAAATATAATTTATAAATTCGGAAATTATAATAAGATTCGAAGAATTTTATATTATAGAAATATTAATATAGAATTACGGAAGCATTTCTTTGCAATATATATAATAATATAAATTAATATTTAATTATTAGAATTCAAATTCTGAATATTAAAACTTATTTGAAATATTTATAAATTATATTTTTTTATTATATTTTATTCAAGGAGGATTAGAAGGACTAAATATTCGATATTTAACAATTATAATAAGTTTATAAGGGCGGTTTATAACTAGAAAATAGAAATATTAAATAAATTAGGAAATATAGCTTATCAGGAACGGAAATAGGGAAAGCCTAATATTATTTATAAACAATATTTATAGCTCTAATAATTAATAGTAGAATAAATTATATATTAAATAAGACTATTGAATAATCAACTATAATTATATTAACTCTATTTATTTATTTATAATATAATAATAGGGGTCCCGAATTTTATTTATTATTTAAATTATATTTAACCTAAAGGGTTCTGATTAAGCGGTTAGTTATAACCGATAATACTTATAATATATAATATATAAATAATAAAATAATTATCCTTAGGGGCTAAGATAATATTGACTTAGCCTGTTTACCTTTTGATAATATTGGCTATATTAATTAGTATTTAATCTGCTATCTGGCGTTTTCGCTTAATTAAGATAATTAATTAGGAATCCTGAATAATCTTTTTAGACTCAGGCGCTACAATTAAACTGGTTTTATTAATATAAATATACCCTAATATAAAGGAGAAGCCTTATTATCGATATCGCTACCGGTAGGGGGCGGTAAAAGAGAACTTTTAGGGGAGCTTAAGGGGAAATAAGGTATAAAAATAGAAACTAATTATAAATTAATTTGCTTAATTTATTATATATAATATAAATAAGAGGATAAAGACTAACCTAAATCCGAGTTTAAAGAGGGATCCTTTATATATTAATTATTATAATTTATTACAAAGCCGGTAAACTCGATATTATTTATAAGTAATACGAGTATATTAACCTTCCTCGTCCTTTTTATTAGAAAGGGTAATATATACAGAAGACTTATAGGAGGCTTTGATATACGATTTATTAAGAAAAGCAGGACGTTTAATAAGTATAAAAGATATTACGCGAGTAAGGCGTTTACGTTTTAAGGAAAGAGGTATAATATTATTATTAATAATATTAATAATAATATTACGCTTCTTCTTATAAATAGGGGTAGTAGTAAGCTTCTTAATATACTTGGTCTTAATAGTTAAACCCTTTTCTACCTATTTCGCTATCTTTACCTATTTTTTATTTATTATATATAATTAGCCCGAAGTTGTCTATAAATAATATTTATATTTACTTATAAAGAAAATATTTCGTTTAGCTAAGGTTTCTGAATAACTTTTGTCCTTCGGTTAAAAGATTTTATATTTGCTTTCTTAGAAGCCTAAAAACTCTCTCTATTTACGCTTTATAAGTAGCTAATTTTTCGCGATAAGATCTTTTATATTAATTTATTTAAACCTAAATAATCGCTAGCTAAAAATAGTAATATAAAAATCGATATATTTATATATAATAAGTCGGATATAGATTCCTATATTATTTATATCCTTATTATATTCTTTACGGGTATCGGAGATTTTTATATTAATAATAGGAATATTCTTTTAGCTAGCAATAATATTAACTATCTTCTTATATACCGCCGCTTAAATAATCTAATCGTATATATAATCAATAGTAATAATATAGAAATAATATATACGATTTTGGCTTATCCGATTAATTCTGCTATTACTCTAAAGTATAATATTCGTATTGCTAGGTATATTTATAAATATTATATCCGAGTAATCCCGTTAGAAATTCAGCGTAATAACCGAAATATATATACTAATAATTAGAATTTAATTATATTTCTTAAAATCGTTAAAATAGTCTATAATATTATCTCGATTAATAAGTTTATATTAAGCTTATATTCTTAGGACTTTAAAATTAATATTTAACAAAATTATTTCCGTTATTTATTATATTAATAGCCAATCGGTAAAGACAATTAGTTTGCGTTAATAGCAGTTGCAAATATTATATACTAATACCGCAAGAAACTTAAATTTGATTATTATATATATATTATATTAAGCAAACCCCGTTCTCAAATTATAATTAGGAAAGGGGGAAACCAGGTATATCAATTTAAAGTAATACGAAACCTTATAATTATTGAATAAATTATTATAAATTATCTTAATATTAGCTATATTAGCTTCTGCTTACTAGAAGAAATTATCTAACTAAATATTAAATATAATATAATATAAATATCGATAATCTTATATATTATAAAGACCCTTTATTATCTCCTCGTTTACCCCTTTGCTAAGAGTAGGAGTAATTATATAATAAATATAAATATAAACCTTAAGCTTTACGGATTTTATTTCTAATTTAATAATTTTCCAGATAATAAGAGGAATATCTTGGCTAATACGGATAATCTTTTTACGAATATTATATATCTGCGTAATTATAGTTCTTTGTAGTTGGAAGACAGCCAGGATCGGTAGGATAATTCGGTTGGCAATATTAGAGTTAGTTTGCTCCTTAATTATTATAAGACTATTCCAAATATAGAAAGAAATAGGATTTAATAGCTAGAAATACTACCGGATATTATCTGTAGATATTATCCTTATATTAATCTCTTATTTAATATAATCGTAATCCTCGATCGAAGGATTTATATAAGGGTTTTCGTCCTTTTTTTCTTTGATTATAAAATTATAATTAAGGTTTTATATAAAGTTAAGGAAGCCGTAGAGGTTTTTAACTTTATTAGCTATTAGGGTACCAGAGAGAAGGTTTATATATAATAAATTAAAAAAAGTAATCGAGATATATACGTAAATACGGTTTGATTTCAATTTCTAGGCTTTATTATAAATAACTCGGCCTTAAACCTTAAAATAATATAATCGGATATATTTTATATCTTCTTTGACAATTTCCGCGAGTATATCCTTTTTATAGGTAATATCGTTATTTTCTGAATTTCGCTTATATTACGAGCTCTTTATCTTCTTAATCAGTTTTCCCTTAATAAATTAAAAGGAACAGAATAATTAAATAAAATAAGAAAAGATAATAATAATTAAACGGGTTTTAAGTTTATCTTTTAATTTATAAAAATAGCAAAGGAAGTTAAAAATACAAATATTTAAAGTTTTAAATCGGAATTTTAATAGCCCGGTATTAAAAGAGCCGGTAAAATATTTTATAAGCTTTAAAGTATTAAAGCTTTCGTAGTATTCGTTTTTCTATACCTTAATAATATTAGAAAGGCTAAAGATTAGAGTATTACGGTAAATATAAACAAAAATAATAACTACGAATTTTTTGATTTTAGCTATTTTACTTTCCGGTAGAGTTTTTTCTAGGATATTTTTATCTTTTTCCTTTTTTCCCTTTAATTTTTTTTCTTTTTTTTTATTTATTTCCTCTTTTTTCTCTGTAGCTAGATTAGGAATACCGTTCTTATCAGAAGTATTACCCTCGATAGTCCTAACGTTATTTGTAAATAATATTAAAATAAAATTAGGAATTGAAATTAGGAGATTTTTAATAATATAAATATTTAAAATAAAATAATTAAAGACTCTGATTATTTTATCAAATCCTATATTATCTGCGAATAATTACTTTTTTAAGCTAGAAGCCTCTAATAGCCGCCTTTAAATCAAAAATATTATTTAATACGCCTTTAATATTTTACGGTTATTCCTATCCCCCGCTAGCGCTTTCCCTTTACCTTTATCTTTAAGAGTAGCGAAGGGGACGAATAGCTAATTAAAATCGAATATTAATATAATATATAATTTATTATATATTAAAATATTTATAAAAACTTTATTTAAATCGAGTTAAAGGCCTTAAAATTTAAATTAAATAAAAAGGGTTATATCTTCTATATCCCTTAGCTCGGCCTTGTTTTAAGCTTTTATTATTATTTAAATTATAAAATTAATAAATATATTTTCTATTAATATTATTCGCTCGAGTTCCTTAATAATAAACGTTTAAATATTTTTAATAAATATAATTAATAATAAATCAATATTTAAGGGCGGGTATAGAACCTTAATATTTTTTCTAAAATCCGTAATAAAGGCTTCTTAAACCGGTAGTAGTATTTGAATATATTATTTTTTACTATTTATAACGGCGAGGTTTAACCCTCCTATTTTCCAAAGGGTAATATTAAGGTTGCTTTTATATATAATAAAATCGGTATTATATTATTCTCGGGTTTTATTAAAGAATAAACAATCTGCCTAATTAATAAACTCCTTATTATTTATAATAATAAAATATATTCCTAAATTTATTAATTATTAGTTAGCAATATTTTTTATAAATAACTTTATTATATTAATAATTATATCTTCTTTCGTTAACCTTAATTCTTTATCTGTTAGGAATTCCGGGATAATAACGATATTATTTTATATTTTATTTATAATATTATATATTAACCTAATATTTATTTTTTTAAATTAATAATATATATTATATATATAATATTAGTCCTCCGGAGAATACCTTTTGACTTTGTATATATCTAATATTTTATTTAAGAAATAATCGGGGGTACTTGTAATAATTCAATATATTATTTAAACTTATAAAGTATAGCCGCGATAATCGCCCTCGAAAGGGTACTCCCTTAGGAGGGGAAAAGGCTAATAAAATTAATATAATAATAGGGATTCCTTGTTCGTAATAATACTAAATATAATTTTAATCGCTTATAATAAATCTTTTATTTTATTTAAGATTTAAAACCTTATATTCCTTTTATATAATTAGGGTTGAAGGAAATTTCGATTCGTTATTAATATTAATATAAATTTGGCCAAAGGTATAATAGAAAAGAAACTTAAATATTTAATAAGCTAATTAATATTAGATTCGAAGTTCCAATTAACAATCTTAACCTTAAGGATATTTCTTTATAAAATATTAAACTTATATTTTAATTTTTACGATTCTATTATTTTCTGCTTAATATAGATCTTATTCGTAAGGTTAATATTAATAATATTTTTTTTTCCCCTTATCTTAGCGGAGGTTGATAAGTATTAAAATAATAATAATAAGCAAAATAGCAAATATTATTTATAATTAAAATAATAGAATAGAGGAGATAATTTGGATAATAAGAAAGGCTAATATTATTTGTAAACAATAAATAATTAGCATATTTTCGGAAATCTTTTAGTAGAACCTTATTATATAGTTAATTTCGTTAACGTTTCAAAGGCTTCGGAAGGGGGTAAAAATTATTCGAATAAAAATTAATATAATAAAATAGTTAAAGAATAATAAATAAAATATCCGGCGATTAAAAACGAACGGTATAAAATATAATATTATAAGGTAGAAAAAAGATAAAAGTAAAAGTATAAAGAAGTAATATTATATACGAAAACCGTATTAATTATATCCGGCCCGGTATTATTCTTTATTAATATTATATAGATTTATTTATAAATAATATTAAATATATAAGAACGGATCAGCTTCGAAATATACTAGGTTATAAAATATAATAATAAAATAAACTAGGGAGAGGGTATAATAAATTATAAAAGTAAAAATAATAATATAGGATATAATAGCAATAATAGGTTAGATCGGTTAACGAATAATAAGACTATAATAATATTAATCTAGGCTTGAAATTGGAGGAAATAAACAAATATATCTTATAAATAGATAAGAACCGATTATAATATAAAACTGATATACTAATATAATTACAATAAATTATTAAAAAATATAGAAGATCGGATATTATACCAAGTAAATATAAAAAAGATATACGAGGGATCGAAGTAATTAGGTCGAAGGCTTGTAAATATTTGGCTACCCCTAAAGATATTGACTTAATAATAATATTAATAAAAAGGGATATAAACAATAAACAATATTTATAATTCGGATAAAAAGGATACTTCGCTTTATTATCTGATTTTTTAAGTTAGTTAATTAGTCTATATTAGGTTATAGCAAAAGATAGAAACTTGTTTATAAATAAGTCGGGGATATATCTTAATAAAAATATTAAAGTTGCGTTTAATACGGCTTATAAAGGTATTATTCGATAACCGTTTATTATTATCGGAAAGCTATTGAAAGTATTATACTATTTATATTAAATAAACTTTGTTTTAATAACCCTAATATAATAATTTAATATATTATTTATAAATAACAAAGGGGCTATTTTAGTAATTTTAATATAATAATATAATATATTATTTATAAATAATAAGGAGGCTATTTGAGTAATCCTGATATAATAATATAATATATTATTTGCAGATAATATAAGGGCTATTTAAATAACTTTAATATAATAATATAATATATTATTTGCAGATAATAAAGAGGCTATTTTAGCGACTTTAATATAATAATATAATATATTATTTGTAGATAATATAAAAGCTATTTAAGTAACTTTAATATAATAATTTAATATATTATCTACAAATAATATAGGATAATAATCTTAACCTTTTATATTATTATTAAATAAGGTATTTCTATATAAATTAGATTTCTCGTTTATCTGATTTCTATCTCTTGTTATATATAATATTTTAACTTTATTAATTACTTTTCCTCTTCTATTTATAATTTTGTTCTAAGATAAAGCTAAATATCTCCTATTAATAATTTAAGCTTTGCTAATATAGCTTTTTCTAAGTTATAAAGAATTAATATTGGAAATCCTATTAAAGTTGTATTTATTTTTATTATATATATAAAATTAGGCTATTAAAAGGCCTTCTTTGGTTAAAAAATATTATATATATTATAAAAATTATTAAAAGGATAATATATTTTTAAAGAGAAATCAATATTATTCTCGAAGCTATAAATAATATTATAAATAATATTATTCTCAAAAGGAAAGGTAAGGCTATAGGTAATAGAACCCTCTAAAGTAAGACTATTTATAATATTGACTACTTTAACTTAAATAATTTTAAGCTGGTATAGCCTTTAGGGGTACCGCCTCCTATCTATTAATAAACTCCGATAAAAGCGATTATTCTAAAGGCGTAGGGGCTAGCTTAGACGTTAAGGGACCTAAAGGCTAAAAGTTACTATTAAAAGAGAAGGATATATAAGGGGGGGGAAATAGGAGGGTTAAGCCTAAAGGAAATCGACTTAAATAATACGAAGGGGGGCGATAAAAAAAGTAATAAAATTAAAATTAATAAAAATTTAATAAAACCAAAATTATTAAAATTTATATTATTATTTAAGTCGAATCCTCCTTTTGCTTCGATCTAAGGCAAGATTATATCTCTTATAAAAGAGGTTCTATACTCTAATAAAATTAATAACGGAGCTTATAGCAAAGCTTGTTAAATTTATAATATATTTGCTAATATTATTTTTATTATCTTTTTTATAATTATAGGAGTAATCTTCTCTGTTAATTCTTTTGTTATTTTTTTTCCAATAATATTTGCAACTTCTTTTATAATAATATTAATTTAATAAGCTATCTCTAAAAATATAAGAGGGAAATCGGTATCGAGTTAATAAATAAACTTATATTAAGTAAAACTAATCTAATAATAATATTTATAGAAAACTTTAATATATCCGAACTATTCGATTATAAAATAGTTATAAAATACTCCCGCGGTAGAGTTAATATAGCTCGCTTATTAATTAATAATATTTATATAATTTTAATTTAGCTACCGGTCGAAATAGTTACCTTTAAAGATATATTTTTTTAATATTATAATAATAATATAATAATAGGTCGCAATAATTAGGTAATAGTCTTGCTTTATAACCGCGGCAAATCGGTCGGCGAATATTTACGATAAGCGATTAGATCTCTACGGATTATCCGTATTTACGGCTTAAAGGAAAGCGGAATAGCCGAATAAGATAAAGTAAAACTCGGTTAATTATTATATAAATAGACGAATTAAGATTAAATATTATACTAGAACCTGGCTAATAGCTTCGAAGAAATAATAATAAATAATTTTAATAATATTATTAAGCTTATATTTTTTATAATAAGAAATAACAAAACTAATTAACCCTTATTTGATAAAGATATTACGATTCCCCCTGAAAATAATATTAAAAATATATAAATTAAATAATTTTATACCTTGCGGTAATTATCTTTTTAAAATATATATTAATAACAGGAGTAATAGGAGGAACCGGTAATATATTTTCAAATATTTGATAATATATTGTTAGTTTTAAGCTACTTCTTTACTTAAAATATTACCTAAAAATAGATCGACTACGAAAAACTATTAATATAAAGGATCTAAACTTAATAATATATTTATTAATTAAGGTTACTATCCTTCTAATTAGTTTTCGGGTATTATAAAAAAGGATTATTTTATATTTTTTTTTGCCGGGTTATTTACTAACTTCCCGAATTCGAATATAAATATTTATATATATTAAGAAGCGCGGTCCCCCCGAAATAGGACAAGTTAAGTTAAAAGGCCTTAGAGCTTACAGATTTTCTCTTAAATAAACCGGCTAAACCTATTAAAATAAAATCAGATATTTTTAAAATTTAATCGGCTATAATTATCCCCCTAGGTAATATAGCCGATATTAATAGAGTAATTACGCAACTGCTAGCCGAAAGTACGGAGGTATAATACTTAAGCAAACGAGGTAAGTAAATTGCTAAGCAAGATATTCTCCCGGAGCTCGGAAAAGTAATTATAAATATATTTTATTATTTTTAATCTTTTTATTAAATAAATATTTAAATTACGATTAATTAGGCCCCTTTGATAAATACAGCAAAATATAAAATTATAATAATAAACCCGTAAAAACCCCCTATAGCGCTATCGATATTAAAGATAATAAAGAATATAATAATAACGTTTTTATTAAGCCGTTTATATAATCAGTAATTGAGAAGGGTAATTATCAATATCTTTATACTTTTAATAAGGTATTTTTAGTAATATTCTAAATAATCCTGCCCTTTCTAATTAAGGGTTTTGTTTTATATTTATTCTGTAAATATTTATATCGTATAAACCGATTCGCTATTATAAAGATATATTTTAAGCTAATAAAATTATAATAATATTAATATAAAATAAAACAAATTATTATTATTTAAATAAGTCCGAATAATAAAATAAAATAAGCCTTTCTATACCCGTTTATATTTTTTTTATATCCCTATTTATAGTTTGCTTTATAAAAGCGCCTTAGCCCGGTTTCTATAATCGGTAAATATATTAATTATAATTTAATCGAAAATATTAATCTTTTAATATAAGAGGGAATTATATACAATAGTAATTAATAAATCGAATATAAAATAAACTTATTTTAACCTTTCTTTATTATAGCAAAGGAGATCGATTAAAGAAGGGAAGCTATTTATTATAAAATTTTATAAATAATAAATAATTTAATTATATTTAAGCTATAAGTTAACTTTTAAGGTATATAACCTCGCCGGATTTAGGGTAATCGTTATAGACGGTATTAATTAGGCGTTATTTAACCGGCAGCGGATAAAAACCCTAATAATAATAATATAAGCGTATTTCGGGGTCAAGGGGGGCAAAATAAAAATTTAAAAAATAAATAAAAAAATAATAAAGTTTAAATTAATATAATAATAAAACTGCCCTTTATCGGATATAATAATTCGTTAATATATAACTTTGGAATCCCAATCCTCCTCTTTAGCGTATCTGCGGTAATTAGCAATATAAGATCGATTCCGGTTTTAGCCCGAAATTAAATAATTTACAAAACTATATTCTTTTCTATAATAAATATATATTATACCGTAATACTAAAGGATATAAAGATATTAGCGGTATATATAGCTATTATAGAAAATTTAAATATAAGGGATAAGAGGGTCGGTAGGCCTAGAAATATTATCGAAAATTAATTCGAATATATAATTTAAATTAAAATATTAGAATTAAATAATATATTTATTATAAGCAGGTTTTGGGAGGTCGGAATAATTCGTATTTAAATAACTTTTTAAACTATAAAATTATAAATATTATATTAAGATTCTATATTAATATTAAATACAGATAAGAATCGAAGGTTACGGATAATATATAATCAACTCTATTATAATCGAGGGCAGGGATTGGGAAAAATATAAAAAAAAGAAAAAAAATAAGAAATTAAAGGAAATAATAATTAAATAAGAAATTAAAAATATATTATATGATTAAAAAAGGAAAATAATAATATAAAAAATTAATATAAATCGATTCTTATTAGGATACAAATCGACCTTTATCGAAATATAAATAAACTAAGGAATAATATAAATTGACCCCCGGTCTAAAGCAAATCAATTAAAGAGTAATACAAATCGACCCCGAATCCAATTTACCCTGAAAGCAATTGGTATCGGAATCGACTCGGAAGACACCAGTTCAGCACAAGAAGTCCTATACAGAAATAATGCGGTCTGCTGTATAGGGACGGGTTGCTTGGGGGACTCGGACTTTGAAATATACTAACCCTTGACAACTAGGGGAAAACCGCTAGTATATTACTTTGCTCTATAGTTCTTACGACCCTTCTTATTAGACCTGTTGTCTTTTAGTAAGCCGCCCTTGCTATTTGTATTTACTACTCCTATATTTAACTCTTAGATATTTCCATATATTATTAATAATACAGCAAATATATTAGTAATAATTAGAGTCGGCTTTGTATAACAAATTATTATTATATAATTCAAGCTCGGGAAATATCTTTACTAGTTCCTTATTGATCCGTAGACTTTATCTATCCAATTATATTAAATATTGAGCAATATTTGGTTATAATTATACTTAAGTAATAAGCGTATTGCGAGCTTCCTTACAGCTGATTGCATTACGGTTGGCAGTTCTGCAATTTGGATTTCCCCTACTACTAACACTACGAAAAAGCTGATTACCCGATTGGGCTTAGTATAGAAAATTTGAAAAATTCGAAAATATAATAAATAAGGGAGCATTTAGGCCTAGGGGAGCGTATAGGGGGTCTATAAGTATACAGGGGAAATATTTAAGCTTAAGGGGATATACAAGGGAACATATATATATAAGGGGAATATATATATATAGAGGGAATATATATATATAAGGGGAGTATATAGGCCCTATATAAAGGAGTATATAGACCCTGTATAAGGGAGTATATAGGCCTAAATAGGGAGTATATAGGCCCTATATAGAGGAGTATATAGGCCTAAATAGGTAGAATATACAAACTTAAATAAGTAAAGTATATAGGGCCAATATATACGTATATAGAAGCCCAAATAGGTAGAGTATATAGGGCCAATATATATATATATATAGGCCTAAATAGGGGGAGTATGCAGGCCCCAAATGGGGGGAGCATGCAGGCCCCAAATGGGGGGAGCATGCAGGCCCCAAATGGGGGGAGCATATAGCCCCAAATGGGGGGAGCATACAGGGCCTAAACGGGGGTAGCGCACAGGGTTATACAGGGCCTACGTATACGTGCGTTTGCCCTTTATGCTCCCCCATTTGGGCCTATATGTATGTGCATTTGGGCCCTGTATGCTCCCCCCATTTGGGGCTATATGCTCCCCCCATTTGGGGCCTGCATGCTCCCCCCATTTGGGGCCTGCATACTCCCCCCATTTGGGCTTGTATATATATGTATTTGGGCCTATATATATACGTATTTGGGCCCTGTATACTCCCCCTATTTGGGCCTGTATATACGTACATTTAGGCCCTGTATACTCCCCCTATTTGGGGCCTATATACATACGCATTTAGGCCCTATATGCTCTCCCGTTTGGGGCTATATACTCCCCCCGTTTGGGCTTGTATATATATGTATTTGGGCCTATATATATACGTATTTGGGCCCTGTATACTCCCCCTATTTGGGCCTGTATATACGTACATTTAGGCCCTGTATACTCCCCCTATTTAGGCCTGTATATACGTATATATTGGCCCTATATACTCCCCCTATTTGGGGCCTATATATATACGCATTTGGGCCCCGTATGCTCTCCCGTTTGGGGCTATATACTCCCCCTATTTGGGCCTATATATATATGCATTTGGGCCCTGTATACTCCCCCCGTTTGGGGCTATATACTCCCCCCATTTGGGGCCTGCATATTCCCCCTGTTTAGGCCTGTATATACGTACATTTGGGCCCTGTATGCTCCCCCGTTTGGGGCCTGTATACTCCCCCCGTTTGGGCTTGTATATATATGCATTTGGGCCCTGTATGCTCCCCCGT
>JAABUQ010010157.1_pt1 | contig 12418 bp, 10 predicted proteins | sample 5560001 | NCBI WGS metagenome assembly JAABUQ01 (sample SAMN10711888, study PRJNA513371) | rock metagenome | isolation source: Antarctica rocks | place: Antarctica: Victoria Land, Finger Mt nord | collected 2015-12-18
CGCGCTGGCGGCGGCGGACGAGTGCGGCGCGCCCGTGGTGTCCATCGCGGGCGGCGAGCCGCTGCTGCACAAGGAGATGCCCGAGATCGTCGAGGGCCTGTTGGCGCGCAAGAAGTTCATCTATCTCTGCACGAATGCGCTGCTGCTTGAGAAGAAGATGGACCAGTACAAGCCGCATCCCGACTTCTCATGGGACGTCCACCTGGACGGCGACCGCGAGGTTCACGACCGCTCCGTCAGCCAGGCCGGGACATATGACCGGGCGGTGGCGGCCATCAAGGAGGCCAAGCGCCGCGGCTTCCGGGTCAGCATCAACTGCACCCTGTTCGACGGCGCCGAGCCGGAGCGCGTCGGCAAGTTCTTCGACGACGTGATGGCGATGGGCGTGGACGGGATCATGACCTCGCCGGGCTATGCCTACGAGCGGGCGCCGGACCAGGCGCATTTCCTGTCGCGCCAGAAGACCAAGCAGTTGTTCCGCGACATCCTGACCTATGGCAAGGGCAAGAACTGGAAGTTCACCCAGTCGCCGCTGTTCATGAGCTTCCTCGCCGGCAACGAGAACTACCAATGTTCGCCCTGGGGCAAGCCGACCCGCAACGTGTTCGGCTGGCAGCGCCCCTGCTACTTGCTGGGCGAGGGCTACGCCAAGACGTTCGCCGAGCTGATGGACAGCACGGACTGGGACAAGTACGGCACCGGCAACTACGAGAAGTGCGCGGACTGCATGGTGCATTCGGGCTATGAGAGCACGGCGGTGATGGACGCCGTGAAGTCGCCGCTCAAGACGATGGCGGCGGCGCTGCGCGGCCCGAAGCTGACCGGGCCGATGGCGCCTGAGATCGACCTCGCGAACCAGCGTCCGGCCGAGTACATGTTCAGCCGGCACGTGCAGGAGAAGATGGCCGAACTGAAGCACGCGCCGCGGGGCAAGCCGCAGGTGGCGGACGCGGCGGACTAGGCTGAAACCTGGTCTTGGCTGGCGGCGGCGCACCCTGTTCTCATGGGCGCCTCCACCAGCGAGCCTGTCAAAGCATGTGGGGCCAGGCACGGCCTGGGCGACGGGAAAGCCTAGGCGGCGACCATAAGGCGCTCCAGCCCCCGGAAGAACGGCAAGGTGCGCCATTCGGGCGTTCCGTCTGGGTTGGCCAGCTTCAGGTTAGGGAACCGCTCAAACAGCTTCGCCAGCGCCACTTGCGCCTCAAGCCGGGCCAGGGGCGCGCCGATGCAGATATGCGCGCCGCCGCCAAACGCCATGTGCGGCTCGCGGCGGCGATCAATGACGAAGGCATGTGGATCTTCGAACGCTTCAGGGTCACGGTTGGCTGCGCGTAGGCACAGGGTCAGGTTCTGGGCCGGGCTGACGGCGACGCCACCGATCTCCATCTCCGCCGGCGTTATTCGGCCGGTGATGTCGACGGGCGGCTCGTAGCGCAGGGTCTCCTCGACGGCCGAGGCGATCAGGCTCGGGTCGGAACGCAGCTTGGCGAGTTCACCGGGATTTAGGATCAGCAGGCGGGCCGCATTGCCGATGAGGTCGGTGGTCGTAAGGTTTCCGCCGATAAGCAACGCGCTGAGGTTGATCCGCAGCTCGGCGTCGCTGACCTGCGTGCCCCCGGATTGCAGCCGCGTCATGTCGGAAATCAGGTCGTCATCTGGTGCGGCCTGCCGTGCGGCGATGGCCGCCGTGAAATAGGCTGACAGCACCGCGTCGCACCGCTGCATCTCCGCCGTCTGCTCTGCGGTCCGGTACGGGTTCAAAGAATGGATTACGCCCTCGGACCACGTGCGGAAGTCGTTGAGCATGCTGCGGTCGACACCAAGGATGGACGCGATTGCATCTATGGGGATCGGCAGGCAGAACGCCGCCATCAGGTCGAAAGGCGCGGCAGGGTCGATACGGTCCAGCGTCTCGTCGACAATGCGCTCAACCGAGGGGCGCAACCCGGCGATGCGCGCGTAGAACGCCCGGTTGAGTGGCCGCCGGATGCGTTGGTGGTCGGGATCGTCCAGGAACAGGATGCTGGTGGTCTCGGTGGACGAGAACCCATCGACATGGCTCTCCACCTGGCGTCTCGTCTGGTGCGCCGTCTCCCCGGCGCGCCCCGGATTGCGCCACATAGCACGGTCCGCAACAAGCTTCCTGACGTCGGCGTAACGGGTCAGGATAAAGTTGCCCGAGGTCTCGTCGTGATGGACGGGGCAGCGCGTCCGCAGGTCATCGAGTATGGCGTGCGGGTCGGCACGGTAGCTCTCGTTCAGCGGCGTCAGGTCGAACATTGTCGGCAGGGGCTGCGATGTCATCCAGCATCTCCCTCAAAATGTTCCGGACAATGGCCGAAGCAAATTGGCGTTTCAACCAACGCATCCTGGCGGCCGGTGGACAGCGAACGCTACTGGCCGCGCGCCACCCGCGCCGCGGCGACGACGCACAGCACCTCGAACAGCATCGACGCGCCGTGGAATGCGGTGATGCCTCCCACGTCGAACGGCGGCGAGACCTCGACCACGTCCGCCGCCACCACATCCAGGCCCATCAGGCCGCGGACGATGCGCTGCGCCTCGATCATCGTCAGGCCGCCGGCCTCGGGCGTGCCGGTGCCCGGCGCCCAGACCGGGTCGAGGCTGTCGATGTCGAACGACAGGTAGCACGGTCCGGCGCCGACCACGCGGCGCGCCTCCTCCACGGCCCAGCGCCAGCCGCGGTCGTGCAGTTCGTCCATCGGCATGACGCGCATGCCGCTGCTTTCGCTGAACTCCCAGAGGCTGCCGGGTACGGTGCTGGTGCCGCGCAGGCCGATCTGGATGACGCGGGCCGGATCGAGCAGCCGATCCTCCACCGCCCGGCGGAACGGCGTGCCGTGGTGGATGCGCGACCCCATGTAGTCGTCGCCGGTGTCGCCATGCGCGTCGATGTGAACCATGCCGATGGGACCATTGGCTGCGACGGCGCGCAAGATCGGCCAAGCGATCGAGTGGTCGCCGCCTACGCTGACCGGGGTCACGCCCGCGGCCACGACCCGGCGGTAGAACGACTCGATCTCATTCAGTGCGGCGGGCAGGCTGTAGGGGTCTTCGATCCAGCAATCGCCGAGGTCGCGGACGCGGAGGTCGCTGAACGGTTGCGCGCCGGTCGCGGTGTTGATGGGGCGCAGCAGGCTCGACTGGGTGCGGACCTCGCGCGGGCCGTGCCGGGCGCCGGTGCGGTTGGTGACGCCGCCGTCGAACGGGACGCCGATCAGGCCGATATCAACCGCCGCAAGGTCCTGGGTGTGCGGCGTTCGGAAGAACGTCGGGATGCCCGCATAGCGCGGCTGCTTCTGCGGGTCGGACATCGCGGGATAGTTTCGGGCGGGTTTCAATTCATCCATGGACGCGGCTATAGCCGACCAAGCGCCCGTATGCGAGTGACGAGCGTGTGGCGGGCACGGGCCGCGTCGCCGGCGAGCCGGACCAGCGCCGGAATTTCCCAGGGCCGGGCCAGCACCGCAGCCCCCACGCGCCACGCGCCGATTTGCCCGGCGGCGTCGAGCGCCACCAGCGCGGCCCGCGGCAGGCCGCGCGCCGCCGGGTCGCACACCGCGCGTAGCGCTGCGAACGGCAATCCGTGCCGCCGGGCCACGTCCGCCACGGCGGCGCTTTCCAAATCGACTGCCACTGCGCCGGTGCGCGCGTGCAGCGCCGCTTTGTCGCGGGCGGTGGCGATGATTCGGCCGCCGCCGTAGAGCGTCCCCGGAGTCGGGCCGCCGAGGCGGTCCATCAGCGCGAGATCGGCGTCCCACCGGTCGGAGTCGAGCAGGACGGCACGCGGCACCAGGATTGCGCCGGGGGCCAACGCCGGGTCGAGGCCGCCAGCGAGGCCGAAGCTCACAAGGCTGGAAACGCCCTGCGCGGCGAGCCGGGCCGCAGCGGCGGCGGCGCCCTCAGCGTGGCCGCCGCCGGTCTCGACCGGAACCCCAAGGCGCCGGGCGAGCCGTGCCTCGGCCTCCAGGCCCACGACAACGCCGACGCGGCCAGAAACCGCCACCGCCCACTTAGAAACCGAACGTCACCCGGCGGCTGTTGCCGCGCTGCAAATTGCGGAACCGCGCCAGCGCCAGCAGCGGAAAGAACAGGCGGTAGCCGTGGTAGCGCAAGTAGAACACACGGGGGAAGCCCACGGCGGTGTAGGGCAGCTCGTCCCACTCGCCGTCGTCCCGCTGGCTGCTGGCAAGGTACTCCGCGGCGCGGGCAACGGCCGGCCCGGTCTCGCCGGCGGCCATGAGGCCCAGCATGGCCCAGGCGGTCTGCGACGGCGTGCTGGTGCGGTAGCGGCCGGGCGGGCTGGCGGCGTAGCTTTCCTCGTCTTCGCCCCAGCCGGCGTCGTCGCGCTGCCGGGCCAGCAGCCACCTGCGGGCGCGCTGGATGGCCGGGTCGTCGTGCGGCAGCCCGGCGGCGTTCAGCGCGCACAGCACGGACCAGGTGCCATAGATGTAGTTGGTGCCCCAGCGGCCGAACCAACTGCCGTCCGGCTCCTGGTCGGCGCGCAGGTAGGCGATGGCGCGGGCCATGGCCGGCTCGTCCGCGCCGTGGCCAAGCTGCGCCAGGAACGACACGCAGCGCGCGGTCACGTCGGCGGTCGGCGGGTCCAGCAGCGCGCCGTGGTCGGCGAACGGGATGTAGTTCAGGAAGTCGTGCGTGTTGTCGGCGTCGAAGGCGCCCCAGCCGCCGTTGCTGCTCTGCATGCCCAGGATCCAGTCGCGGGCGCGCATCACGCTCTCGGTGTGGGCCGGGTCGCCGTTGCGGTGCAGCAGCATGCCGACGACGGCGGTGTCGTCCACGTCGGGGTAGTGCGCGTTCTCGTACTGGAACGCCCAGCCGCCGGGCGGCACGTCGGGCCGGGACAGCGCCCAGTCGCCGCGCAGCTCCGTCACCTGCCGCTCGACCAGCCAGGCGCAGGCGGCGTCGATGCTGGGGGTCGCGGCGCCGTCGGCCTCCGCGACCGCGTGGCCGGCGAGGCTCGTGTCCCAGATCGGCGACAGGCACGGCTGGCAGTAGGCTTCGGTGTCCGTCACGATCAGCAGCTTCTGCACGGCACGCCAGGCGATCGCGGCGTCGGAGTGGTCAAGGCCATGGCCCAGGGCGTCGAACATCATGACGGTGTTGGCCATGGCGGGGTAGATGGCGCCCAGGCCGTCCTCTCCGTTGAGGCGCTCCGTGATGAAGGCGACGGCGTCCTCGATGGCGCGTTGGCGTATCCCGTCCGGGAAAGCCGGCTCGACAACGCGGACGACGCTGTCGACGACCTTGAACAGGTGGCCCCAAGCGGAACGGTAGGGCCCGCGAATCCAATCGCGCACCTCGTCCGGCGGGGTGCGGAACAGCTCCGGGACCACGACGCCGCGCGGGTTGCGGGCGCGGGGGTGCAGCGCCATGAGCACCAGCAGCGGCACGAGGACCGTGCGGGACCAGTACGACACCTTCGACAGGTGGAAGAAGAACCACTGCGGCAGGTGCATGATCTCGACCGGCATGACCGGCACGGCGCGCCAGGGCACCTGCCCGAACAGGGCGAGCTGGACGCGGGTGAACACGTTGGTGCGCTCCGCCCCGCCGGCGGCGAGGATGGCGGCGCGGGCACGGGCCATGTGCGGCGCGCTGGGCAGGTCCCCGGTCGCCTTCAGCGCATAGTAGGCCTTTACGCTGGCCGACAGGTCGAACGGTCCGTCATGGAACAGCGGCCAGCCGCCGTGTGCGCCCTGGATGCGGCGGAGGTAGGCGCCGATCTTCGCCTGCAACGGCGCGTCGATGCGGTCGAGGTAGTGTTCGAGCAGCACGTACTCGGCGGGGATCGTCGCGTCGGCCTCCAGCTCGAACACCCAGTGCCCGTCGGGCTTCTGGCGTGCGCCGAGCGCTGAGGCGGCGCGGGTGATGGCGTGCTCAAGGGCGTCGCCGTCGAGCTGGAAGCTGGCGGGACGGGTCAGGGTATCACTCGGCATAGGGCTGTAATCTGCTTCTGTCACACGGTCAGGAGGGTCGATGCTGCACTGCAACCTGATCTGATGGCACCTTCAATTGTTGCAGGCAAGCCGGTGGCGGTCCAATCGCCGGCCAGCGCCAGGTTCGGCCAGCGGGTGCGGGCGGCCGGACGCTTGCGGTCCTGGTCCGGCGTCGCGGCGAAGGTCGCGCGCTTCTCCTTCACCACGCGCCAGGCCGGCATCGGGTTCGGCAGGCGGAGCACGGCGCGTACGTCGTGCCAGACCTCGGCGGCGAGTTCGGCCGCGGGCGCGTCCACCCGGCGGTTGCCGGCGCTGATGGTGGTGCTGACAACGCCGGGCTTCACGAACACCCACTCGGCCGTGCCGCCGATCAGCCCGGTGAACCCGGCCTCGCCGGGGTCGGCGTCGCAGCGGAAATGCACGTTCAAGATGGCTTCGAAGCGGTCCGGCACCTGCAAATCCGGCACCAACGCCGCGGCGACCGGTGCTGGGGTGGCGACAACAACGGCCTCGTCATTGGCCACCGGGCGGTTGCCTATGGCGGTGACGCGGCCGGCGGCGAAGCCCAGGCTGCCGATGCGGTGGCCCAGCAGCACGTCGGCGCCGTGCCAAGCGAGCCAGGCAACGGCCGGGTCGATGAAGCTTTCGGACAGCCCGTCGCGCGGATAGGCCGGGATACAGGCGCCGCCGCCGAGCGCCAGGCTTTCCTCCATCACGGCGCCCAGCAGTGCGGCGCTCGCGGTTTCGGGCGGGGTGTTCAATGCAGCGACCGCGAGCGGTTCCAGCAGGCGTCGGTACAGCTCGCCCGCCCGCAACGTGCCGGCCACTGTGGCATCCGGGCCACGGCGCCGGAGCATTAGTACAGGCAGGAACTCGCGCAGCCCCGCGCCGGGCACCCGGCGGCGGCGGCTGAGCAGCCACCATGGCATGCGGCCCTGGTTCGGGCGGACGGTCCAGCGCTCTCCGGTGGCAAGGTCCATGAAGGGGAACACCGGCGTGCCGGGGCCGGTCATGGTGTCGCGGGTGCCGATGCGGTCCAGGAAGGCGTAAGCGTCGCGGTTGCCCGACAGCAGCAGGTGGTTGCCGTTGTCCAGCCGGCAGCCAAGCTCGCGGTCGAAGTAGGACCGGCAGCGGCCCCCGGCGGCGGGTCCGGCCTCATGCAGCGTGACGCGGACGCCGCGGGCGACCAGTTCCATGGCGGCGGACAAGCCGGCGAGGCCAGCGCCGATGACATGAACATGCGCTGGAGTGGGGATCATACGGCGTACTTGAGGGCGATCAGGGCCTTTTGCCACGTCGGCACGCGTACGGGTTCGTCGAGTGTGTCCCAACCGCGACGCTCCAGCCGGTGCAGCAGGGCGTTGTAGGACGCGCCCATCAGCCGGGCCGGGCGCATGGCGCCGGGCTTGCAGCGGCGCATGGCGGCGTGGGCCTGAGTAAAATGACGATGCGCGTCCTCGGCTACGCGGGCGCAGACGGCGGAAAGGCCCGGATGGCTGCATGCGGTGGCTGGGTCGGCGGGCACGCCGGCATCGTGCAGCCATTCCCGCGGCAAATAGAGCCGGCCGCGCCCGGCATCCTCCGCGATGTCCCGCAGGATGTTGGTCAGTTGCAGCGCCCGGCCCAGGTGCCAGGCGACGTCGTCGGCGTCGGGCGAGGCATCGCCGAATGCGCGCACCGACAGGCGGCCGACCGCGGCGGCAACCCGGTCGCAGTACAGGTCGAGTTCGGCCAAAGGCGGGGCGACGATGACGGTTTCCGCGTCCATCTGCATGCCGTCGATCACGGCGATGAAGTCGTCCTGGCGCAGGGCGTAGCGTTGGATGGCGGGCAGCAGCACGCGGGTCACGGCGTCCTCGGCACGGCCGGCGTACAGCCCCGCGACGCGGGCGCGCCAGGCGGCGAGGCCGGCGATCTTGCCGGGCAGCGGACCCGGCTCGTCCGCCACGTCGTCGACGATGCGGCAAAAGGCGTAGATCGCGTACATCGCCGCGCGCCGGTCCGCCGCCAGCACCTTCATGCCGCGGTAGAACGAGGTGCCGGCGCGCAGCACCAGCGCCTCGACCTCCCGCAGGTCCGCTGCCGTGGCGCCGAGCGGAGTCATGCCGCCCATCGCAACGCGGCAAGCAGGCTGCCGGCAACGTCGGCCTTCCGCAGCTTGACCCGTGTGGCAACCGGGTCGCCCTGGCGGAGGCGCTGCGCCAGGCGGCGGGACAGCCCGAGGATGACGGCAACCTCCAGGCGCAGGCGGCGGTCCCTGGTGCTGCGGGGCAGGGCGGCGGCCTCGTCGTTCAGTTGGTCCACATGGTCGAGCAGTCGGGTGAACACGGCGCGCAGGCCCGGCGTCTCGGCCGCGCCAGCAAGGTCCGCGACGCCCGCCCCGGCTGCGGCCAGCATGTCGCCGGGCAAATAGCAGCGGTCGAGCGCAGCCAAGTCCTTGGCGCCGTCCTGCAGATGGTTCAGCACTTGCAATGCGGCGCACAACGGGTCGGAGGGCGCGTGGGTCGCCGGGTCCTCGCCGTGCAGGTCCAGCACGTGGCGGCCGACCGGCATGGCGGACAGGCGGCAGTAGTCGTGCAGCTCGGCCCAACTGGCGTAGCGGCGCTTGGCCGCATCCTGACGGAACGCGGCTAGCAGGTCCTGGGCGTGGCGCGGCGTCACGCCGGTTTGCGCCAGGCTGGCACGGAGCGCCGTGCCACTCGGGGAGCCGCCGTCGGCGCGTCCGAGCAGCACGGCCTCCATGCGGTCAAGGCGGGCGATCTTGTCGGCAGCTTCCAGCGCAGGGCTGTCGGCAATGTCGTCGGCGTTGCGGGCGAAGGCGTAGAAGGCGTGGACATGCGGGCGCAGCGCCGGGCGGATCAGGGCGGAGCCGACGGGGAAGTTCTCGTCGCCACGGTCCTTGCCGGACCAGCTTTCGACGGAAGCGAGCGTTTCGGTCACGCGCCGGTCCCCTGGTAGGCGCGGCGCTTCCAGACGACGCCACGGCCGCGGTGGTGGTCGACGGCGGAGCCGACCGTGGCGGCCAAATAGAAGCAGGCGATGGCGGGCAGGGCCAGCGCCCAAAGCGGCGATTGGCGGAACCGGCGCAGCGTGGGCAGGAACGACGCCGCCGACCCGGCCCAGGCCAGCGCGCCCATCGCCCGCGCCGCGCCATGCGCGAACAGCGCCAGCAGCGGCGGCGCGAGCCACACCAGCGCCAAGCCGAGCACCGTGCCGAGCAGGATCACGGGCGAGAAGCGCAATTGAACATAGGCGGTCCGCGCCACCATGCGCCAGATGTCGCCGGCGCCGGGGTAGGGCCGCACGCTGCGCGCCAGCCGGCTGTGGCCGAGCCAGATGCGTCCGGAGCGCTTCACCGCGACGGCCAGGGCCACGTCGTCGATCAGCGCGCCGCGCACGGCCTCGATCCCGCCGATGCGGTCCAGGGCGCGGCAGCGCAGCAAAACGGTGCCGCCGGCCGCCGCCGCGGTGGCGCGCATCGGGTCGTTCACCCAGGCGAAGGGGTAAAGGAGCTGGAAGAAGAACACGAAGGCCGGCACCAGCGCGCGTTCCGCCAGCGTGGCGCAGCGCAGCTCGACCATTTCGGACACCAGGTCGAGTCCGTCCCGCTCGGCCTTGGCCACCAGGGTCGAGGCGTGCGCGGGTTCGTGCACGATATCGGCGTCGGTCAGCAGGACCAACTCGGCCGCCGTGTGGGCGATGCCCTGCGACACCGCCCAGAGCTTGCCGCTCCAGCCCGGCGGACGCGGCTTGCCGTCGAGCACGACCAGGCGCGGATCGTCCAGGGACCGTGCAACCGCGCCGGTCCCATCGGTGCTGCCGTCGTCGACCAGGATGATGCGCAGCCGCCCGGCGTAGTCCTGCGCCAGCAGCGAGCGCAGGGCGTCGCCGATGCCCTCGGCCTCGTCCCGCGCGGGAATGACGATATCCAAATCGGGAGGCGACACAGGGCGCGCAGGCGCCAGCGACGGCCCCGCCTGCCAGAACCGGCCGTGCAGCGTCAGCAGGTAGGCCCAGGCCAACAACGCCACAGCCGCGAGCGCCGTCATGCCCGCAGCCACCCGGCGGCGCGGAACCAGGCGACGGCGTCCGCCACCGCCTCCCGCGCCGGACGGGGGGCGTAGCCGAGTTCGGCGATGGCCTTGGCCGGGCTGAAGTACATGCGCTTCTTTGCCATGGCCAGCATCTCCCGCGTCACCAGCGGCTCGATGCCGAACGCCCGCGCGGCGCCCTCCATGCCGAGCGCCACGGGCCAGAGCAGGCCGTGCGGCAACCGGGCACGGCGCGGCGTGGGCCGGCCCATCACGTCGTCTACCATCGCCAGCAGGTCCGGCATATCGAGGTCATGCCCGCCCAGTATATAGGATTGCCCGATTCGCCCACGCTCCAGCGCCAGCACGTGGCCCTCCGCGACATCGTCGACGTGGACGACGTTGAGCCCGGTGTCGACATAGGCCGGCATGCGCCCGGCGGCGGCGTCCAGCACCATCTTGCCGGTCGGCGTCGGCTTGATGTCGCGGGGGCCGACCGGCGTGGAGGGGTTCACGATCACGGCCGGGACCGCATGGTCGCGCACCAAGTCCCGCACGGCCTGCTCAGCCAAGTACTTCGACTGTTTGTACACGCCGACGATGCTTTCGGGATGCACTGGCGTGTCCTCCGTTCCCGGCGTGCCGTCGCCCACCAGGCCGAGTGCGGCGACGCTGCTGCAGTACACGATGCGCTCCGCCCCGGCGGCGGCGGCGGCCAGCAGCAGGGCGCGGGTGCCGTCGACATTGGCGGCCAGCATGGGGCCTGGCTCCGGCACCCAGAGCCGGTAGTCGGCGGCGACATGCACGACGTAACGGCATCCCGCCACGGCGGCGGCGAGCGACGCCGTGTCGAGCAGGTTGCCCTCCGCCAGCTCCGCCGGCAGATCAGCGATGTTGCGGCGGTCGCCGCCGGGCCGCACCAGCAGGCGCAGGGCATGGCCGCGGCCGAGCAGGGCACGGGCGACGGCGGAGCCTACGAAGCCGGTGGCACCTGTAACCAGCGTGGGGGCAGTGGGCGTAGGCTGGGTGGCGGGCAAGGGCATTCCTCGTAGGCAGTCTGTGAGGTGGCGGCCTATAGCTGGGTAGGCTGGGCTGGTGTAGTGCCCGTGCTTTATACGCGGGCGCCGCCGGCATGAAACGCATTTCGATTCTGCTGGCCCTGGCGGGACTGGCCGTGTCCGCGCTGCTGGTGGCGTGGTTCGACGCCGGGCAGGTGCTCGGCGTCGCGCTGTCCGTGGGGTGGCGGGGGTTCGGGGTGCTGTCGTTGTGGCAGGCCGGGTTGTTCCTGATGCTGGGGCTGGCGTGGGCGACGGTGCTGCCGGAGGTGCGGCCGGGAGTGCTGGTGTGGGGGCGCATGGTGCGGGACGCTGCGACCACCTGCCTGCCGTTCTCGCCGGTGGGGGGCTTCGTGCTGGGCGCGCGGGCGATCACGGTGCGCGGCGTCGCCTGGCCGACCGCAGCGGCGGGGACCGTCGTGGATGTGACGGCCGAGCTTATCGGGCAGTTCCTGTTCAGCGTGTTCGGGCTGTTGACGCTGGTGCTGCTGCGGCCGGGGTCGCCGCTGCTGCTGCCGGCCGGCGTCACGCTGGCCGTGGCCGGGCTGCTGGCGACGGCGGCGGTGCGGTTTCGCCGGGTGGTTGGGCGCGGGCTGCGCGGGCTGGGTGGGCGGCTGCTCGGCGAGTGGTTCCGCGGGCAGGGCGGCCTTGACCGGGTCAGGACGGAGATAAATCGGCTTTACAGTGATCCGCGCCGGCTGCTGCTGGCCAGCATGGTGCATTTGCTGGGCTGGTTCAGCACCGGCGTCGGCACCTGGATCAGCCTGCGCCTGCTGGGGTTCGAGGCCGCGATGCTGCCGATTTTGGCGCTGGAGGCGCTGCTGGACGCGCTGGTTGCCGCCACCTTCGTCGTGCCCGGCGCGGTGGGGGTGCAGGAGGCCGGCTACGTCGGCCTGGGGGCCGCGTTCGGCGTGCCGCCCGACCTGGCGCTCAGCGTGTCGCTGCTGCGGCGTGCCCGCGATCTGGCGCTGGGTTTGCCAATCTTGTTGGTGTTTCAATGGATTGAATTGCATCGCATCAAAATCGTCTCGTAGAACTCGACGTAGCCAATGAGTGGCGGCATCAGAAAAAATTAGGAGATGACACTCATTTAAATACATTTTACGTTGCTTTATCGTTTTGTTCACTGTAAATTCAGTGCATTGCCTTACAACAGTGTTGATTATACTTATCACTTAAATTTGAGTTGATTGATTTGGTGCTGGCGAGCTTTATTCGTTCTTATAACGTAACAGCCCAGGTAGCGCCTGTAAGATAGGGGTTGACGGGCCACGGCGCGGTGTGGGTCAAAGTGTCGATGACACCGCCCGCGAACGATCGCAGACCTGAGGACTACGCGGCCGATATCTCTGGT
>JAABUQ010010158.1_pt1 | contig 12417 bp, 13 predicted proteins | sample 5560001 | NCBI WGS metagenome assembly JAABUQ01 (sample SAMN10711888, study PRJNA513371) | rock metagenome | isolation source: Antarctica rocks | place: Antarctica: Victoria Land, Finger Mt nord | collected 2015-12-18
ATCGTCAGGTTCGGCGCGGCAATCGAAGCGTCGTCTTGCGTGACGCGATACTCGGCATCGTTCTCGCTATGCCCGTCGCGTTGCGTCCAGTGCCAGGCGCGCGTATAGCCGGCGACCGTCCGGAAGTCATCGTATGCGGCAACCGTCGTGCCGGTCGGAAGGATTCGATCGTAGCGTACAATATGGTAGGAGCGCGGATCGACGTACTCTTTGAAGCCGTCGCCGGCTGCGTTGAGCGTTCCGAGAACGTACGCGTCGAAGGGCGCGCTGACGTGGGTGACCGTCGTCGTCGTCGTCTCCCGCGTGGCATTGCCGGGTTCGGGCTGTTCGAGAACTGTTTCGCCGTTTTCATTTTGATGCCACGCTTGTTTACGATACACGCCGCTCGCCGCAGTAAGTGGACCGTAGGTGACGTCGGTCCGTTCGTCGCTGCCGTCGCGTACGGTCACGCGTTTGCCCGCGACGCCGCCGAAGCTGTAGGCGACCGTCACGCGCTCGCGCGCCGGCGGCGTCTCCCGAGCGCTTGCAATACGTTGGCGGAGCGCATCGACGGAGGGCACACCGGCGGTGCCTTTCGTCGGCGCTGCGCTCGAAAGCGTCGCGCCGCCAGCGGCCGGCGAAGCAAGCAACGCCGCGAACAGCAACGCAAAAACACGTGCCGGCATAGCGCTTTTTTCTGCGCCGAAACGCGCCTCCCCGTTCCCGGCCGATCGTCTTGGGTAATGCGCAGGCATGCCTGAAGACGCCGATCTCATCGTCATTGGCAGCGGACAGGGCGGCTCGCCGCTCGCGCTCGCATTTGCAAGCGAAAACAAGCGGGTCGTTCTCTTCGAGAGCGGACGGCTCGGCGGAAGCTGCGTCAACTACGGCTGCACGCCCTCGAAGGCGTATCTCGCAGCAGCCCACAACGCGGGCCGTGCCCGAGCTGCCGGGCCGCTCGGCGTACACGCCGACGTGCGCGTCGACGGACGCGCCGTAATGGAGCGCGTCCGGGACGTGCGCGATCAATGGCACGACAGTAGCGAAAAGAAGTTTGCCGACTCGCGCGTCGACCTGATCCGCGCGACGGCGAATTTCGCGGGCGTGCGAACCGTCGCCGGGGGAGGACGAGAAGTGCGCGCACCGCTCGTCGTCATCGATACCGGCACGAGCCCCGCCTGTCCGCCGATCGAGGGGCTCGCCGACACGCCGTATTTCACCAACCTGACATGGTTCGATCAGATCACTTTACCGCGGCGATTAGCGGTCATCGGCGGCGGTTACATCGGTCTGGAACTCGGTCAAGGTGCCCAGCGGCTGGGCAGCGCCGTGACGATCTGTACGTCCGGCGAGAAACTGATGCCGAGCGAAGATGCCGATGCGGTCGAAATCGTCCGCAAAGCAATGGAAGGCGATGGCGTCGCCTTTCAGCTCGACTGCGAGACGACGTCGGTGCAGCACGACGGCAGCAGCTTCCACCTTACGTTCGATAACGGCACGTCGCTCGAAGCAGATGCCGTGCTGGTCGCGGCAGGACGAAAACCCAACACGGGCGACTTGCACGCCGATCGCTCCGGAGTGCGGCTCGACGAGGCAGGCTTCGTGGCAGTCGACGACTTCTTACAGACGGCCTGTCCCGGTGTCTACGCTCTGGGCGACGTCGCCCGACAACCGGCCTTCACGCACGTCTCCTGGGAAGACTACCGCCGCCTGCGGTCGACACTTTCCGGGACGCCGCGCAAACGCGACGATCGCGTCCTGTCGTACGCGACGTTCACCGAACCTCAGCTCGCGCGCACCGGCTTGTCGGAACGCGAAGCGAAGGCCGGCGGACGTGACGTCCGCGTGCAGACGCTCCCACTCGAAGACGTCGCTCGCGGTGAAGAATGGAATCTCACCGACGGCTTTTACCGGCTCATCGTCGATACACACAGCGACGCCATCCTGGGCGCAACGCTCGTCGGCTACGAAGCGGGCGAGATCGTCCATACGCTCGCCTTCGCGATCCACCTCGGCGCCACGCGCCGACAGCTCGACGAATTCATGGCGATCCACCCGACGTTCTCCGAAGGCCTACCATCGCTGGCGCGCGCTTTCGAATAGTATCGTAGAGACTGTCCTATGACATGAGCCGCCGTAAAAACGCTGCGTGATCGGACTTCACGCCCTTCGCGAACTTCACGACGACCGTGCCCTGCGACGGAATGATGTACAGCGCTTGACCGCCGGAGCCGCTTGCATACGCAATGTCGGGCTCCGCCGGCAGCGGCGAAAGCCACCATCCCAGCCGTAACGCGGATTGGCGGATGACGGAGCGAAGCATGGTGCAAATCGGTCGCGCTGAGCCAGCACGTACGAACCGTATCGACCCCAAGCGGTCGCGCTCAATGCCGCGCCCGTCAGCAGCGGTTGGGTTCTGTCGGAAAGCGTGCGCCAGGATGCAACGTGTACGCCCGCTGGTGCGAGCACGCGCTTCTTCAGATAGTCGTGTGGCGTCATGTGCTGCGTTGCAAGCTTGCGCGCGAGTACGGCGCCGAAGACCTGCAGCGGAATGCCGCCGTAGGTAAATCGCGTTCCAGGCTCGTCTTTGATCTCCACCGACAGCGCTTTTTCGTACGTGGGCACTGCGTTGCCGAGGCCGCCGAAGCCGATGCCGGCCGTCAGCGACAACAGCTGCCGTAAGGTCACGCGAGCGCGGCGGCCCTCCCGCCAGGCCGGAAATGTCGCCGCGACCGGTTCGTCGAGATCGAGCAGGCTATCATCCCGCGCAGCCAGCGCTGCAGGACCCCAGAAACTTTTCGATCCGCTGTACAGCAGATGCGGCGTCTCGGCATCAAAACCGTCGGCGTACCACGCGAAGATGGTCGCACCATCGCGGATGATAAGCAACGCTTGTAAGCCGGGCCGCCGCACGTACGACGCGGCCGCTGCGACGTTCACACGTGCCCAAGCTACGGCATTACGCCGTAACGGCGTGCGGAGGAACCGTCGGTTCTGCTGGTTCCAGCCAAGAGGAAGCGGCGCCGCGCCGGCATTGGGTACGAGGCAGAGCGTCGAGTTGCCGTAGTCGATCGCATAGGACTTTTTATCCTACCTCGGTAGGATAACGGGATGGCTAGGACTTCGAAGTTGTCGGTCAGCGTGGAAACGGAGACGCTCGTCGCACTGCGACGACTCGCGCCCGAAGTGACCGTCTCGTTTCTCGTCAATACGGCCTTGCGTCAACAGGTCGCCCGTTTGCGTTTGACCGCATTGCTCGAAGACATGGACCGGCGCAAGCCGATCTCCCGGTCCGACGAGCGCGCCGGAGAAGAAGTATGGCAGCACATCGTCTCGTCCTCGACTCCGGCTTCCTCACGGCGCTTGCCGCCGAAGAGGCGCGGAGCCGCGTCGTCCTCCGCCGCGCGATCCAAACCGAAAGCGAAATCGTCGTCCCGACGGTCGTCGTAGCGGAGTCGACGACCGGCACCGCACGAGATGCGGGTGTAAACCGTATCCTCAACGCATTGGAAACGGCCGTGGCGCCCCTGGGAGAGAGCGTGGCCCGAAGCGCCGGAGCGCTGCGGTTTCGCTCGCGCCGCTCACAAAAGGATACGATCGACGCGATCGTGGTTGCAACAGCCGATGCAGTCCCGCGATCGACAATCCTCACGAGCGACGGCGGTGACATCCGCATCCTGGCAGCCATAACGGGTTCGAGCACTGTAATGGAGTTGTAGCGCCCACGTCGCGAGCGGCGTTTCCGGAGGTTGCGCGACCCCTCAGAAATGGCCGGCGATATAGCCGATCCAATGCTCGTAGACGTCGAGCGTGCGGACCGGATCGTTCGGGAAATGTCCTGGCACGGGCCACGCGGTGAAGGTGACGTCTTTGCCGTTGTCTTTGAGCGCGTGGTAAAACTCGTACGACGTTGCGATCGGGTCGCGGTTGTCACCCACGTCGCTCAGGATCAAGACCGGGGTCGTAACGTCCTTGGCGTAGTTGACCGCCGACGCGCGCTCGTACTCGGCTTGCGTTTGCGGCGACGACCACGGCGTACCGTGGAACAGCGCGGCGTCCGAACCGGAATCGTCGGCCACCGAATAATCGGTTGTCCAGTCGTTGACCGAGGCGCCCGAGACCGCGGCCTTCCAGTCATGATAGTGCGTGATCATCCACGACGTCATGATTCCGCCGTACGACCAGCCGGAGACGGCGATACGCTTATCGTCGACGATCCCGCTTGCGCGCACAGCCGCAAGCGCGGCTGCGATATCGCGACCGGGACCGGCTTCGGGATCGTAACGCACCGCGCTCTGATAGGCGAGGCCGTGATTGTCGCTGCCGCGGTAATTCGGGCGCAGCACGAGCCAGCCGCGCGCGGCCATCAGTTGCCCCAAGCGATCGAACGCCGCGGTCGAAGCCGACGTCGGACCGCCGTGAATCTCCATGACGAGCGGATACGTGCGCAACGGCGTAAAGCCGGGCGGCTCGAGCAATAACGCTTCCGATGCAATGCCGGTGTCGCCTTTGAACGCTACCGTTTCACTGCGTCCGAGGTCGAGCGATGCGATGGGCTCGTTGTAGTTCGTCAGCTTCACCGGCGCTCCGCCGTGCGCCGGGCGGTAGTACAGTTCGGACGGCTCCCGAACCGACGTTCCGACGAAGACCATGGCACCGTCGCGCGCAATCGAACGTTCGAGCGGCGAGGTGGGTTCAATATCGCCGAGATCGACGCGGGCCGGTTTACCGCCGAGCGGAGCGCGTACGAGGTCGATGTGCGCTCCGTCGTTACACGTGAACCACAACGCGCGGCCGTCGGGACTCCACGTGAAATCGTGCACGGAACGATCGAAGGGCTGCGTGATCACCGTGCCTTCGCCGCCGGATGGTTGCGTCACGTAGACTTGTGTCAGCGTGATCTGACTGTCGCCGAGGGAGTGCTCGTAAGCGGTGCGTGAACCGTCGGGCGAGAACTGCGGATCGGCTTCGTAGCCGGTGTGCTCGGTCAACGCGCGCATGGCGCCGTCGGCCACGTCGAGCACCATTACACGCGCGCGGTCCGCATCGTTGAGGACGGCATCGGGGGCGAGCACGAACGCGAGTTTCGTGCCGTCGCGCGACCACGAGAGCGAACTTTGCGCTTCGCCGCCGACGATGCTGCGCACCGAATCCCGCGTGAGTTGCCGTGCGTGGTCGTCGGCGAAGGTCAAGAGCCACAAGTGCAGCGGACGCGCCGCAGCGTGCGCGGTGATCGGATTGTTGCCGACCTCGAACGAGTCGCGAAACTTATCGGGACCCGTCTTCTTCGGCTTCTCATCCTCGGCGACGTACGCAAGCGCGGCCCCGTCGGGACGCCAGGCAAACTGCGCGACGCCTTCGGGCGCTTTGGTGACGGGACGGGCGTCACCCCCATCCATGCGCAGCACGAAGACTTGCGTCTTGGCGTCGTCGCCCGTGCCTTCGTCGGCGAGAAAGGCAAGTCGATCGCCTGAAGGTGAAAAAGCCGGATCGGAAAGACCTTTGCGGTCGTAGGTCAACGTGCGGCGGGCATGGCTGCGCAAATCGATCAAGTCGATGTCGTGGCGGTACTTATCGTCGTTCATATCGATGCGCGACACGATAACGATCGCGTGGGTCCCATCCGGAGAGATTTGCGGGGACGATAGGCCGACGATCCGTTGCACATCATCGGCACCAAAACGGCGCGGTGCGGAACCGGCAGGCGCTCGAGGGACCAGCAAGCTCAAAACGAAGACGCCGGCGGAAAGCCACAGAGCAACTCGGCTACGGATCATTCCCGCCCGTACGACGGTAGAGCACAAAACTCCGTGAAGACCGCGACACGAGCGGGTGAGCCTGCGTTGAGGATTTCATAACGCTACGTTTAATGGAGGCTGCATGAACCTACGTAAAACGACCACCGCCGTTATCGCGGGCTTCGCCATCGGGACCGCCGGCATCGGGTCCGCCATGGCGCAAATGGAGCGCAACCAGGGCGCATCGGATGCCAGCTTGCATTCGGTTCGCATGCGGATCGAAATGGAAATCAACAACCTGAATCATGACCGCCGCGACTACGGCGGCCATCGAGTCAATGCGCTCAAGGCCTTGAACACCGCCCACACCGAACTGCTCGCCGCCGAACAGTACGCTCGCTCGCACAAATACTAAAGCGTCATACTTCTCCGCGGGCTGCGAGTCGGGCAAGCAGTAGATGGTAGTACAGCATCCCCCGCTCGCAGCCCAGCACCTCGAGTGCAGCCGCGGCATCGACATCGGCACCGGCGAGCGCCGTCAGACCCCGCGCAACGCCCGAATCGTTGGCCGGAAAAACATCCAGCCGGCCCAGACCGCGCAGTAAGATCACGGCAGCGGTCCACGGCCCGACGCCTTTAATTTCACACAGGAGACCGGCGGCCGCGGGACTCGGTCGTTCTTCGAGCATCGCTTCGTCGAGGGCGCCGCTGCCGAGCGCATCGGCGACGCGGCGCAACGTTGCGACCTTGCCCGCGCTCAAGCCGGCGCCGCGGAGCGCCGCCTCGGAAGCGCCGGCGAGTGTGTCGATCGTTGGGAACGCGTGCAGCGCAAGGCCCATGAACTCGCGCGGCGCGCCGAGTGCGACGATCATGCGGCGCAAGATCGAACTGGCCGCGAACAGACTCAACTGCTGAAAAACGATCGCGTTCACGCACGCTTCCCAGAGCGTCGGGTAACGCGGCGGCTTCACACCACGCATGCGCCGCGCGAGTGTTCGTAACCACGGAATCCTGCGGGCGCCAGCCTCAAAATGCACGAGCGTGCGGTCCACGCCGAGCATTCGGTGGACGAGCGCGAACGCGCGTTCATCGTCGCCCACGTCGCCATCGGTCCCTACAGCCAGCGCCGCAGGTTCCGGCTGCCGGACGGTCACCAGAACGGGCGCTTGCGCTCCCGCAAGCATCCGGGCATACGTACCGTCGGGCGCAACGACATCGACGATGTTAGTCGAAAACCGCCGTAAGACGGCGACCGTGAGATCGAGACGGTACGGCGTCGCAACCGCCATGAGCCGCTCGCTCACGCGTCGCTCACCACGTTTGTGAGTCTCGCGGCGTACGCGCAATGCTGGCGGATCAATCTGCTCACGATGATCGAGTACCGGGCCAACTTCTTCATGTGGTTTGGGTTCACGATCATGTACCATGCGACGGCGGTCGCGGCGCTCTGGGTGACGCTGCACGCCTTTCCTTCGATGAACGGTTGGGACTTCCGCGAAGTCGCCTTTCTATACGCGCTGTGGATGCTCGGCCACAGCTTCCACAACACGTTCTTCTTCACGGTCGGCGACGTTCCGAACATGATCCGAGAGGGCCGCTTCGATCGCTTCCTGGTTCGCCCGCTCGATCCGCTCTTTCAAGCGATGACGGTGCCGCAACAGATCTGGCCCGATGAACTCGTGCTCGCCATCGTATTCTTCTGCGTCGCAAGCGTGCTTCGGCGTGCGTGTCAACGCTGCATTCGTTGTGTAGTTACCGCTCGTCGCCATGGGCAGCGCGCTGATCGACTTCGGCATCCAACTCGCGATCGCGACCGCGTCTTTTTGGGCGATCAAGATCGATACGCTGCGCTGGATCGTCATGTCGCTCGAGCAAGACTTTACGCGCTACCCGATCAGCATCTACTCGCGCGGCGTCCGCCTCTTCCTGTCGTTCATCTTTCCGTTCTCCTTCATGAACTATTTCCCGTCGACGTTTTTGCTGCACAAGACCGACGGCGCTCTGCAGCTCGCGCCCGCCGTCGGTCTGTTGACCCCGCTGGTCGGCATCGTCTGGTTCGCGCTCGCATACGCCTTCTGGCGCCGCGGGCTCAACCATTATCACGGCACGGAAGTTAGTAGTTCACCCCCTTCATATTGACCAATACCGCCTCTGCTTCCGCGGGACTTCCGGCCAGCCAGAGGACGTGGAAATCGTCGACTACTACTAGCTCAATCGGCTCGGCCTGCTGCGTGGCTAGATAGAAGACGTTCCGTCCGCCGTGGCTGAATTGCGCTATACAACTGCTTACCGGTTGCATCAATGGCGGCTTGCGGGTCACGCGTGCCGCACAATCAGTGCGTAAGCGGCCGGTCTTCCCGCTAAGGCAGTCCGGCGACGCCTCCCTCGGCGCTGTCGGTCCAAAACACGGATATTGGAACGCCATGCACGTTGTGCCGCATCGGTACGATCGTGCTTCCCGTATGCAGGACGATGCCGCGGACCAGCCCGAGCTTGGAATCGTCCATGAGCCGGAGTAGACCTCGAGCGTCCCCGTGCGTCGGGCTTGCAGTCGCTTTCACTTCCACCGCGACGCGCTCACCAGCCGCCGTCTCCAAGGATGAAATCGACCTCGACACCATCGTGCTCGCGGTAGCACCAGCACTTCTAGTCGGCGGGGTAATCTCGAAGTTTGGTCCACTTCGTGGTCTATTTAGACCAGCTCGCGGCCTATTTCAAGATAGTACTACTCGAGGGGAGCGAGCGGCCCTGGCCCCCGTATCATGGCAATAGCGGTGGAGGTACTTACGGTCGGCGAGATCGGGTTCGCCTGCCCATAACGTCTTCGAGGAACAGGCGATCGACGCGTAGTCGTAGAGACCGAGGCGGCGCTCGGGATCAAGCTCGACGAGAACGTCGACGTCGCTCTCGTCGTCGGCGTCGCCGCGCACGACCAAGCCGAAGAGGGCCGCATGAAGAACCCCACGCGGTCTCGGCTCGAGGTCGCCATAATTGGTTAACTTCGCCGTCGAGCGGCGCCGTCCAGGTTATGCCATGCCTGCGTTCGCATGATTATTCGGCTTCGCCGGCGAGCGGCGCAAAGAGCGCGCCGGCACCTTCAGGGGTCGGCGCGATACCCTCGGGGCGCAGATGGCGGATGAGCCAATGCGCGATAGCACGCAGCCGCAGCACGCGGTTGCGCGGCTTGCCGGTGCGCGAGAGATTGTGGCCGTCTCCCGTGAAGCGCACGAATTCGGTCTGCGTGCGCTCCAACCGCCGCAAGAGTGTGAACAGCTGCTCGCCCTGATCGATCGCGCAACGATAATCGCGCTCGGAATGTAACACCAGCAGTGGTGCGCCAATGCGATGGGCGCTGCGCATCGGCGAGTTCGCGAACAGCTTCGCCCCGCCGTCGTCCCATGGCGCCGCGACTTCGCGTTCGAGGAACCAGCCGAGATCGGTCGCGCCGACTTCGCTGACCAGATCGTTGACGGCGCGCATCGAAATGCCGGCTGCGAAACGATCGCTGTGGCCGAGCAGCCACGTCGTCATGAAGCCACCGTACGAGCCCGCCGGCGATTCCGATGCGGGAGCGATCGTAGCGCCCCTTCGTTAGTGCGCCGTCGAGTAAGGACAGCACGTCGGCGACATCGATGCCGCCCCAGTCGCCGGTGATGGCGTCGGCATACGCGTGACCGTAGGTCTGACTGCCGCGCGGGTTGCCGTACGCGACGCCGATGCCCAGACCCGCCAGCATTTGAAACTCGAACATGAAGGCGTAACCGTACGCCGCATGCGGACCGCCGTGCACCTGCAATACCAGCGGCGGATCACCATCGGACGACGGGTCGGGTTCGAGCACCCACAGATCCAGCGGCGTCCCGTCCCTTGCGGAAGGACGCATGCGACGCGGCGCGCGGATGGCGCGCTCGGCCAACCACGGATTCGCGTCGGTCAACCGGCGCTCGTTTCCCGCCGCGTCGCACGAGGCGATTTCGCTCGGCACCGTCGGGGTCGCATACACGAACGCGAACGCGCCGTCGTCGCTGCGCGAGAACGCATAAATGTCGCGTTCGCCCTCCAACACCGTACGATGCCCGACGCCGTCGGCGCGGAACGCCGCGATCCCGCAGGTGCCCTCGTTTGAGAGCGGCACGAACACTTCGGCGTCGTCCGCACTCCAAAACGGCGCCTGCTCGCCGCCGACACCGCGCGTGTCGCAGATGACGAAATTGCTGACGGACCGGTCGACGCTCGCCGACAGCGAACGCGGCTCGCCGCCCTCGGACGGGATGACGAATAGTTCGGTATTGAAGCGCCCGCCCGCGTCGTCGCCGCGTTCGTGACCGATATAGGCGATGGTACGGCCGCTGTGCGAAAAGGCGGGATGCCCTGCCGGGCCGCGTGAGTGCGTCAGTTTGACGCGCGTGCGGTCGCTGCGCGTGACGACGTAGATGTCGGAGAAAAACGCGCCCTCGGGAGCGTCGATCTGCGCGGAGAAGGCGAGTTGCATTCCGTCGGGCGACCATGCGGGGGCGTTCACGTCGAAATCGCCCGACGTGATCTGTTCGGTACCGCCGTCCCCGAGCGTCAGGACAAAAAGGTGCTTGCGCCGGCCGTCGAGCAGGCCGTCGTCATCACTCTTGAAAGGCAGTCCCGTAATGTGACGCGCGCCGCTCTTCTCGTCGTGCGCGATGCGCGCGCTTCCGGCATCGTGCGCGGCCGTCGCGACGAAGGCGAGTACATCACTCTGCGGCGACCATTCGAGCGCGGTGATGGCGTCGTAGGCGTCCGAGGCGGCCTGCGCCTCGCCGCCGTCGAGCGGCGCGACGTAGACGCGTTTGCCGTCACCGCGGTCGGCGACGAAAGCTAGGCGAGAACCGTCGGCCGCGGGGCGCATGCGATCTTTTTTGCCCGACGTGAACGCAATCGGCGGACGCCCGTCGCGCACGCTGTGGATCGACGACGACGTTTCGTCGGCCGCTTCGTCCGGCGTATCGAGCACGAAGAATATCCGCCCGTCGCCCGCACCACGCGGGTCGTGCGGTATGGCCAGGCGGTACAGGTCCGAGGGAACGAGCGCGCGCTTCACGAGCGTGCGTACGTGGCGGCCAGCGCAGCATACAGAACGCGCGCGGCGCGCTGCTGAAAGGCCGGCGTCGCGAGCAGCCGCTCTTGAAAGGGATTGCTGATGAAGCCGAGTTCGATAAGCACTGCGGGCACCCGCGCTTCACTCGTTACCGCCAAGTTGCGTCTGCGAAATTGCGACTCGCCGAGATCGAGCGCGCGCAGGTGAGCGCGCATCGAGTACGCGAGCCGCAACGAGTTCGAGCGCAGCCAGAAGACGCTCGTGCCGTGTGCTTTGCGGTTGCGCGACGCATCCGCGTGAATCGCGACGAAGGCGGTCGCATGCAGGCGGTTTGCCAGCGCCGCTCGGGCACGGTTGTCCAAACGGACCACACGGCCCGTTCGCCACGGCCGCGTGTACGAGCGCGTCAGCACGACGTGGGCGCCCGCTTGGCGCAACAAGCGCGCCAGGTCTTCACCGACGGCAAGCGTGACGAGCGTCTCTGCGAGGCCGTGGCGACCCACCGCGCCCACGTTGAGCGGACGACCGTCGATCGTCCGTGTCCCGTGTCCCGGGTCGACGACAAAGAGCGTACCCGCGAGCGGCGCGGCAAGAACTCCGGCGGACGCCCAGAGCAGCGTCGCGGCGAGCGCGCTACACGCGGTGAGCCATCGCAACATCATGTCACTGCGCGCTTGCGCGCGCGGATCGCGCGAGTCCTCTCGGGCACGTCGGGCAGGGCGGAAGTCGGACAAAGCGCGACAAAGTCCAACGGCCGTGACGCGCTCTGCTTTTGTCGCTGCGGGCTTGGCTGCAACAGGCGCGCCTGCCTGTGCCGCTCGAAGCGACGTCGATGCAGGCATCGCACGAGCAGTCGCTGCTTCATCGGGAACCGTCGGCGTCTGGGCGCGCAAGCTGGACGCACCGGCGCCGATCATCTACAACCCGGACGTCGTGTTTCCGACGGCGTCGATCAGCAAGGTGCTGATTTTGCTGTCGCTCTTTCAACTGAGCGAGCGCAATCCCGCGATCTTTGCGCGCCGCATCACGCTGAAGCTCTCCGATTTCGTCGGCGGTTCGGAAGTCCTCGACTCCTATGAGCCGGGCGCATCGTTGACCGTCGAGGCGCTCGCGCGCGCAATGATCGACCAGAGCGACAACACCGCATCCAACGTGCTGATCGATCTGCTCGGCTTCGACCGCATCGCGGCGACGATTCATGGTGCCGACTTGAAGCACACGCAGCTCAAGCGGCACTTCATGGACGTCAACGCCGTCGTGGGACACAGCGAGAACCTGACGACCCCCCGCGACATCGGCTCGCTGTTGTACCAGATCGAGCGCGGCTCGCACGAGGGCGTGCGCACCGTTGCGTCATCTGCCTCGTGCCGCAAGATGATCGATATCCTTTTACGGCAAGAAGACCGCGACAAGATCGCACGCGGCCTTCCCAAAGGAGTGCCGCTCGCCAACAAGACGGGCGAGATCGACGGCGTCCGCAACGACGTCGGCATCGTCGACCCGTTCGGCGAAACGCCCTACATCCTCGCGGTTCTCACGAAGGACCTCGACGATTTCTCGCTCGGCAACATCGCGATCCGGCGCATCGCGACGGCAGTCCATGGTGCGCTTTATTAAATCGCCCGCCCGATG
>JAABUQ010010159.1_pt1 | contig 12417 bp, 9 predicted proteins | sample 5560001 | NCBI WGS metagenome assembly JAABUQ01 (sample SAMN10711888, study PRJNA513371) | rock metagenome | isolation source: Antarctica rocks | place: Antarctica: Victoria Land, Finger Mt nord | collected 2015-12-18
ATGTATTGCGGCGCGGCGCCGAGGTCCGCGGTGAAGCTGCTATATTTGGCCTCGTAGGTCGCCTCGTTCGCCACGCTGCTGTTGTCGGGGTTGCCCAGGTAAGCCCCGAGCGGGAACGGCGTCGTTGCTGTCATGGGCGAGCCCCTGCTCATTCAATCAGAAACCGCGAGTGACCCGCGTTGATTTCTAATTCAAATACGGCAGCCATGAACCTTTATGGTAGTCAGGACAAATCAGATATTGTAAGGCCGATACGTGAATGGTGAACATTCAATCAAGAAAAACTATGTGCAAAAAAGCGATGACCGTCGGCGGGCCTAGGGCTCAATCGTCTGTCCAGGAACACCCCAGGCATCCGATGTTAAAGCCTACTAAACAATCGTTTTGCATGCCGATGCGCGCCGGAAGTGCAGCTTGGCATGTTTGCCGCTGTCTTCTCGGCTTCTGCGCCCTGCTCGGCCTTCAGGGCGATTATGCGATTGGCAACACGGCCGCGGTCTAGACAGAAACCTTTCTAATAAGGAAACGGCCAAATCCGCAGCTTCTGCTTGCCGATCCCCCACAGCCGCGCCAGCCCATGCGGCTCCAGGATCAGGAACCCGATCAGCAGCCCCCCCACGATGATGTAGGTCAGGTGCTCCACCGTAGCCGGCGCGATCGGCAGCCCCACCCAGCCCGACCCGGCCCGCAGCGCCACCGGCAGCACGTGGATCAGCGCCGCCCCCATGAACGACCCGACCAGGCTGCCCAGCCCCCCTATGATCACCATGAACAGCACCAGGAACCCGAGGTCGATGGAGAACACCTCCGGCTCCGCGCTGCCATACCAGAAATAGACCAGCATCGCCCCGGCCACCCCGCAGTAGAACGACGACACCGCAAACGCCAGCAGCTTGGCCGGCAGCAGCCGCACGCCGATCAGCTCCGCCGCCAGGTCCATGTCGCGGATCGCCATCCAGGTGCGCCCGATCCGCCCGCGCAGGATGTTGGACGCCACCCAAGTCAGCCCCGACACCAGCGTCAGCACCACCAGATAACGTACCCAAGGCTGCGACGTCGGACCCGTGACCGCCACGCCGAACAGGGTGTGCGTCCCCGCCTCGATGGCGCCGGACACGTTGTAGTTGCGCAGCCAGCCCACCCGCGCGAAGCACCACTGCAGGAAGAACTGCGCCGCCAGCGTGGCGACGATCAGGTAGAATCCCTTGATCCGCAGGCTAGGCAGCCCGAACAGCGCCCCGGCCAGGCTGGCGAACAGACCCGACACCACCACCCAAACCACCACGTTCACCCCGGGGAAGGCGGAGGTCAGCTTATAGCACGCATACGCCCCCACCCCCATGAACGCCCCCGTTCCCAGCGAGATCAGCCCGGTATAGCCCGTCAGCAGGTTCAGCCCGATCGCCGCCAGCGACAGCACCAGGAACGGGATCATCACGGCATCCAGCAGGAACGCGCTGCCGAACACCGGCACCGCGACGAAGGCCAGCAACAGGATCACCGCCATGCCGATCCGGTCCTGGCGGATCGGGAACACCGCCATGTCGGCGGCGTAGCCCGTCTTGAATTGGCCGGACTCGCGGTAGAACACCTAGATGCGCTCGATCAGCCGCTCGCCGAACAGCCCCTGCGGCCGCACCAGCACGAACAGCAGCACCACGACATAGGCCAGCCAGCTCTCGATGCCCCCGCCCAGCAGCGGCCCCCAGTAGAACTCGCCCAGCTTCTCGGCGACTCCGATGATCAGCCCGGCCACGATGACGCCGGGCACCGAGGTGAAGCCGCCCAGGATCAGCACCGGCAGCGCCTTCAGCGCCACGATCTGCAAGGCGAACGACACATTGGACCGCGCCCCCCACAGCACCCCCGCCACCAGCGCCACCACTCCGGCGGCAAACCAGACGATCACCCAGATCTGGTTCAGCGAGATGCCGACCGACAGCGCCGCCTTATGGCTGTCCGCCACCGCCCGCAGCGCCCGGCCGATGCGGGTGCGCTGGAAGAACACCGCCAGCACCGCCACCATCAGCAGCGCGATCACCGCCGCCGCGATGTCCAGCCGCTGCAACGACACAAATCCGCCGGCCAACGGGATCTCGATCGACCCGGTCGGCAGGCCCAGCGCCTCCGCCGGCATGGCCTTCGGCTCGCCGCCGAACACCAGCTCGCCCAGGCCGATCAGCACCCAGGTCAGGCCGAAGGTCGCCATGAACAGGATGATGTCGGGCTGGTTCACCAAGGGGCGCAGCATGAACCGCTCGATCCCCACGGCCAGCAGCCCCATCACGCCGGCCGCCAGCAGCAGCGCCAGCGGGGCAGGGACGCCGTGCTCGTACAGGCCCACCAGGGTGAGGGCGGCGAACACCACCATGATGCCCTGGGCGAAGTTGAACACGCCGGACGCCTTGTAGATCAGCACGAACCCCAGCGCCGTCAGCGCATACAGCACGCCGGACACCAGGCCCTCCCACAGGGTCTGCACCAGCAGGTCGGGAGCGCCGGCCATCTGCAGGAAGGGATCGACCAGGACTTGGTAGAGGACGTTCACTCTTGCGGGCTAGGTCTTGATGATCTGCGTGAAGTCCACCAGTGCTCGACCTTGAACGCACGCATGTCCCGCACTGAAGCAGGAAGCCACGGCAGGGCTTTAAGCGCCATGATGGCGGAAAGGTTGTCCTGATCGGTGACGTAAAGGCTTCCTTGAACCCGCTGAATGCCAAACCCGGACGGCGCGGAACCGATATTCGCATAGGCCTGCGAAACCCCTTTCCGATGGTTCGCGGCTGTATCTGCCACCACAAGATCGAATGCGATTGCAGACATCAGCGTTCGACGGGGTCGTCCAGCACGTCGGCCATCTTGTAATCCACCTCCTCGCCAGTTTCGAGAACCCGTATCCGCATGACAGGCGACTCGTCCTGGGACCCCGGGCTGGTGCCAATAACCTCATAAACCGGACCAACGGGTCCGAAGCGCCTCCAGGTGCCGATCAGCTTCCGCGGTTCAATGTGCATCCAGTTCCTCCTTCGCAGGCTTGCGGTCAGCCTGTGCGTCTGGATCAACCGAGGACACCGCATCCCGGGGCAGCCCCAGGTAAGCCGCCACCACCGCCGGGTCCGCTCGCACCTCGTCCGGCGTGCCGTCGGCGATCTTGCGGCCGTAGTCCAGCACGACCACCCGGTCCGACAGGTCCATCACCACCCCCATGTCGTGCTCGATCAGCGCGATCGTGGTGCCGAGCTGCGCCGACACGTCCAGGATATAGCGGCACATGTCCTGCTTCTCCTCCAGGTTCATGCCCGCCATCGGCTCGTCCAGCAGCAGCAGGTCCGGCTCCATAGCCAGCGCCCGCCCCAGCTCCACCCGCTTCTGCAGGCCATACGGCAGCTTGCCGACCGGGACCTTGCGGATCGACTCGATCTCCAGGAAGTCGATGATGCGCTCCGCGGCCCGGCGGTGCTCGATCTCCTCCCGCAGCGCCGGCCCGAACCGCAGCGCCTGCCAGAACAGCCCGCGCCGCATCCGCATCCCGCGCCCGGCCATGATGTTGTCCAAGGTCGTCATGCCCTTGAACAGCGCGACGTTCTGGAACGTGCGTGCAATCCCCTGCGCCGCCGCGACGTGCGGCCGCATCCGGGACCGCGCCTGGCCCTTATAGGTGATCCGCCCCTGCTGCGGATGGTAGAACCCGTTGATGACATTCAGCATCGAAGTCTTGCCAGCGCCGTTGGGACCGATGATCGCCCGTATCTCGCCGCGGCGGATGTCGAACGACACCCCGGCGATGGCCTGCACCCCGCCGAACGCCAGCGACACCCCGCCACGTCCAGCAGCACCTCCGTCATGCCGCACGGTCCAGCGCCGGCAACGGGCCGCCCACGTCGTGCACCGCGACCGTCGCCGACATGCTGCCGCGGCGCCCGTCCTCGAACACCGTCTCGATCAGGATGTGCCCGGCGGCCGACCCGTCATCCAGCGCGGCGATCAGGCTGGCATAGCGTTCACCGACAAACCGCCGGCGCACCTTCTGCGTGCGGGTCAGCTCCCCGTCATCGGCGTCCAGCTCCTTCGGCAGCACCAGGAACCGCCGGATCTGCAAGCCCGCCATAGCGCCGCCCTCCTCCCGCAGCGCCGAGTTCACCGCCGCCACATGGCCGCCCAGCAGCGTGTGCACCGCCGGGTGCGCGGCCAGCTCCTGATAGGACGCGTAGGTGATGCCCTGCCGCTCCGCCCAGGCGCCCACCGCGACCAGGTCGATGTTCAGCATCACGCTGGCCCTCGCCATGCCGTTGCCGACCGCGACCGCCTCCTTGATGTGCGGAAAGAACTTCAGCTTGTTCTCCAAGTATTTCGGCGCGAACAGCGTCCCGTCCAGCAGCCGGCCCACGTCCTTGGCGCGGTCGATGATCCGCAAGTGCCCGTCCGCGTCCAGGAACCCGGCGTCGCCCGTCCGCACCCAGCCATCCGGCGTCAGCGCCGATGCCGTGCTGTCGGGATCGCGCAGGTAGCCGCGGAAGGCGCCGGGGCCGCGGAACTGTAGCTCCCCCGCCGGGTCGATGCGCAGCTCCACGTCCTGCGCCGGGCGGCCAACGGTATGCGGGCTGACCTCGCCGTCCGGCTGCAGGGTCAGGTAGACCGAAGCCTCGGTCTGGCCATAGAGCTGCTTCAGGTTCAGCCCCAGCGACCGGTAGAACCGGAACATGTCGGGACCAATGGCCTCCCCGGCGGTATAGCCGACCTTGAGCCGGTCCAGCCCCATCTGCCCCTTCAGCGGCCCGTACACCAGCACGTGGCCCAGCCCGTACAGCAGCCGCGCCCCCGGCGGCACCGGCTTGCCATCCAGCACCTGCTCCCCCCAGCGCCGCGCGACGTCGAGAAAGGCGTGGAACAGCCGCCGCTTCAGCGCGGAGGCGTCATCCATCCGCACCATCACCAGTGTGAGAAGGTTCTCGAACACCCGGGGCGGCGCGAAGAAGTAGGTCGGCCCAATCTCGTTGCGATCCCCGGTGGTGGTGTCGGGGCCTTCGGGGCAGGACACGCAGTACCCGGCCAAGTAGGACTGCGCGTAGGAGAACACGTGGTCGCCCACCCAGGCCATCGGCAGGTAGGCCACGACCTCCTCCGTCTCGTCCAGGCGGTCGAAGGCGTTGGCGTGCCCGACGGTGACGACTAGGTTGTCGAACGTCAGCATGACGCCCTTGGGCTTGCCCGTGGTCCCCGAGGTATAGACCACCACCGCCAAGTCCTCGCCGCGGCCGGCCCGGCATCCGGCCTCCCATGCCTGGTCGGGCGATTGGCGGCCGGCCTCCTGCACGGCGGCATAGGCGTGCAGCCGGGCATGGTCATAGCCGCGCAGCCCGCGCTCCTCGTCATAGATGATGCGCCGCAGCTTCGGCAGTTGCCCGGCGATCAGCAGCAGCTTGTCCACCTGCTCCTGGTCCTGCACCACGGCGGTCGTGACCTCGGCGTGGGCCAGGACGTAGGCCATCTCCTCGGCGATGCCGTCCTGGTAGATCGGGACCGGGATCGCGCCGAGCGATTGCGCGGCGGCCATGGCCCAGTACAGCCGGGGCCGGTTATAGCCGATCACCGCCACCGTGTCCCCGCGGGCCAGGCCCAGGGCGGCCAGGCCGGCGGCCAGTGCACGGACCTCTTCCAGCACCTCCGCCCAGGTCCAGGTGCGCCAGATGCCCTGCTCCTTCAAGCGGCTGGCCGGGCGGCGCGGGCGGATTGCCGCGTTGCGGAGCAGCAGCTTGGGGAACGTGTCGTCCGTCACGGCAGCCGCGTCCAGGCGCCCGCCACGTCCCGCGCAACGACAGCGCCGACATGCCCGGTCGAAGCGCCCCGCACCTGGCCTAAGTCAGCGCCTATGACCCCAGCCCTTTCCCCGAGGAGGAGGGAGCAGCAGCGGCTGTCCTGGGGGCGGGGCGGCGTCACCCCGGCGCGTCCGGCTCGATCTCCACCAGCAGGTCGCCGCTGCGCACCGTTTCCCCCGCCGCGCACGCCACACGGGCCACGCGCCCGGCCACGGGGGCAGGGAGGCGCATGACGACCTTCATGGCCTCCATCACCACCAAGACTTGCCCCTGCGCCACTTGGTCACCCACCACGGCCTCGACCGCTGTCACCAGGCCGGGCATCGCCGCCGTCACCCGTGGCCCGCCCGCTGCGGCGCTGGCGGTGAACGACGCGTCGATGGCCGGCACGACCCGCAGCGCATGCGTGCGTCCGTGCGCCGACAGCAGCACGTCGCCGTCCCGCCCGACCGCGGCAAAGCGCACTGCCCGCCCGCCCGCCCGCACCGTGACGAGTCCGTCGGCGTGACTGGCAACCACCGGCACGCCGTCCACGGTGAACCCGCCTGCCGCCCCCGTCACCACGACATCCTGCGTGCCCGCCGGGTCATGCAGCGTCAGGAACAGCCGCGCCGCCCGCCCAGCAGCTTCCGTCAGGCGCAACCCGCCCAAGCTGCCCCAAGGACCCGGCGCCGTGCCCCGCTGCAACGCCAGCCAGACCGCCACCGCGGCATTCCGCGCCGCGGCGTCATCGCCTTCGCCCGGCGTCCAGCCGTCAGGGAAAGCCTCCGGCAAGAACCCCGTCGTCAGCCGGCCCGCAGCAAAGGCAGGATGCGCCACGATGTCGCAAAGCAGGCCCTGGTTGCTCGGCACCCCCAACACCACCAGCCGGTCCAGCGCCGCCGCCAGCCGCGTCACCGCCTCGGCCCGGTCCGGCGCGGAGGCGATCACCTTGGCGATCATGCTGTCATAGTACGGCGTGACAGTGGACCCGGCCTCTACCCCCGTCTCCACCCGGATGCCCTCGCCCACCGGCAGGTCGAACCGCGCCAGCGTGCCGGTGCCGGGCCGATAACCCTGGCCGGGGTCCTCGGCATTCAGCCGTGCCTCGATGGCGGCGCCGTGCAGCGGGATGGCGTCCTGCGCCAAGGGAAGCCGCTCCCCGCGGGCAATGCGGATCTGCCACTCCACCAAGTCCAGGCCCGTCACCTGCTCCGTCACGGGGTGCTCGACCTGCAAGCGGGTGTTCATCTCCAGGAACCAGGGGGTGTCGTCGCCCTCCTCCAGGATGAACTCCGCAGTACCCAGGCTGTCGTAACCGATCGCCCGGCCCAACCGCACCGCAGCGTCCAGCAGCGCATCCCGCACCGCGGCGGGCAGGTTCGGCGCCGGAGCCTCCTCGATCACCTTCTGATAGCTGCGTTGGATGGAGCACTCCCGCTCCCACAGGTGAACCAGGTTGCCGTGCTGGTCGCCAGCAAGCTGCACCTCGATGTGCCGAGGCCGCTGGATCAGCTTCTCCAGCAGCAGCACCGGGCTGCCGAACGCCGCCTGCGCCTCGGCCCCAGCGGAGGCCAGCGCGCCCGGCAACCCTTCGGCATCCGCCACACGCCGCATCCCCCGCCCGCCGCCGCCCGCGCTGGCCTTCACCAGCACAGGATACCCAATGGCCGCCGCCTCCGCCGCAAACCGCCCCGCCGACTGATCATCGCCGTCGTAGCCCGGCACGCACAGCACCCCGGCGTCACGTGCGATCCGCTTGGCCTCGATCTTCGACCCCATGCGGCTGATGCAGGTGGCGGACGGTCCGATCCAAGTCAGGCCATTCTTGGCGCACAGCTCCGGTAGCACCACGCGCTCAGACAGGAAGCCGTACCCCGGATGGACCGCATCGGCGCCGCTGGACAGCGCGGCGGCGATGATGGCATCCGCATCCAGGTAGCTGCGCGCGGCGTCAGCCGGGCCGATGCGGACGGCGTCGTCGGCCTCGCGGACGTGCAGCGCATCCGCGTCGGCATCCGAATACACGGCGACGCTGCCCAGCCCCATGCGCCGGCAGGTCCGGATGATGCGGCAGGCGATCTCCCCCCGGTTGGCGATCAGGACACGCCTCATGCCCGCCCCATCCGCCGTGACCCCATCCGCCGTGAACCGGCCCGCCGCCGTCCCGCACCGTCATTGCAAACCAGCTTCGGCGCGGAGGGGCGGCTAGGACTGCACGCGTGGCTCCAGGATCGCCGCACCGCAAGCACTTCCCGCAATGACCGAGCCTGCAACGGCGTCGCTGGCGCCATCACATCCGGTACACCGGCGCGCGCCGCATATCGTGCGGCTCGCTGGCCGCCAGCGCCAAGCACAGGCCCAGCACGTCGCGCGTCGCCGTGGGTTCGATGATGCCGTCGTCCCACAGCCGGGCGGTGGCGTAGTAGGGGTCGCTCTGCTCGGTGAACTGGTCGCGCGTCTGCTTGTCCAATGCGGCCAGTTCCGCCGGGTCGGCCTCGCCACGCTTGAGGCTGCTGCGCCGCAGCTCCAGCAGCACGTTGCTGGCGACGTCCGGGCTCATGGTGGCGATGCGCGCGTTGGGCCAGGCGAACAGGAACCGCGGGCCGAATCCCCGCCCGCACATCCCGTAGTTGCCCGCGCCATAGCTCCCACCGATGATGACGGTGAAGCGCGGCACCCGGGCGCAGCTCACGGCATAAACCAGCTTGGCGCTATGCTTGGCGATGCCGCCGCGCTCGGCCTCGCTGCCGACCATGAAGCCGTTGATGTTCTGCAGGAACAGCAGCGGGATGTGCCGCTGGTCGCACAGCTCGATGAAGTGCGCCCCCTTCAGCGACGACTCCGAGAACAGCGGCCCGTTGTTGGTCAGGATGCCCACGGGATACCCGTGCATATGCGCGGTCCCGCACACCAGCGAGCTGCCCCAATCCGGCTTGAACTCGGCGAACTCGCTGCCGTCCACCAGGCGCGCGATCACCTCCCGCACGTCATAGGGCACCTTGGGATCGGCCTCGATGATCCCCGGTATTTCCGCTGGGTCATGCAGCGGCGGCCGGGCAGGGCGGGTCACGGCGTAGCACGGCCGCTCCTGGTTCAGCCCGGCGACGATGCCGCGCAGCCGCGCCAGCGCCTCGATCTCCGTATCGGCGAGGTAGTCGGACACCCCGGACACCCGGGTGTGCATCTCCGCGCCGCCGAGGGTCTCGCCGTCCACGTCCTCGTTGATGGCGGCCTTGACGATGCTGGGGCCGCCGAGGTGGATGCGTGCCTGGCCGCGCACCATGACAACCTCGTCCGACAGCGCCGGGATATACGCGCCGCCCGCCGTGCAGCCGCCGAACACCGCGCTAAGCTGCGGGATGCCATCGGCCGACATCTTGCACTGCTCGTAGAACGTGGTGCCGAAGTGGCCGCGGTCGGGGAACACGCGGTCCTGCTCCGGCAGGTAGGCGCCGCCGCAATCGACCAAGTAAAGGCAGGGCAGCCGGTTCTCGCGGGCGATCTCCTGGGCGCGCAGGTGCTTCTTCACGGTCTCGTAGAAGAAGCTGCCACCCTTCACCGTGGCATCGTTGGCGATCACCATGCACGGCGTTCCCTGCACGACCCCGATGCCGGTGACGATGCCGGCCGCCGGGACCTCGTTGCCGTACAGCCCCCAGGCCGCGAGCGGCGATAGCTCCAGGAACGGCGTCAACGGGTCCACCAGCCGGTCGATCCGGTCCCGCACCAGCAGCTTGCCACGGCCGTGGTGGCGCTTCGTGTGCGCCTCCCCGCCGCCGGCCAGGCTGTGCCGCAGCGCCGACCGCAGGGTGTCCAGCAACGCGCCATACTGCGCGGCATTCTGCTTGAAGCGGTCGTCCCGCGGCGAGGCCCGGCTGTCCAGAACGGTCACGCAATCCCCCGAAGTGCGGCCCGGCTCATTTCTCAACCGGGCCGGTTCGGCAAGACTTACCCCGCCGCGGGCGCCGCCGATACCCCGTGCAGCACCATCGCCGCCAGGCGGTCGGCAACCGCGTCCACGTCATGCCTGCCAAAGCCTTGGCCATCAGAGGAGCCTTGGCCGCTGGAGCCTTGGTCATCGAAGTGGTGCCACTCAAGGGACCAGTTCATCGCCCCCATCAGGAACAGCCGGACCAGCCGCAGGTCGGTGCCCGGCAGGAAAGCACCGTCGCGGGCGCCCTGATCCAGCAACTCCTGCCACCAAGCCTCGTAAAGCTGGCGAAGCGTCAGGGCCTCGGTTCGCACCCGGTCGGGTACATGGTTGAAGATGCGGATGTTGGCCCCGATGTAGTCGTTCCGCCCCAGCAAGGTATGCAGGTGCGCGGCGATGGCGGTCCGCAGGCGCAGCGGCAGCGCCGCCCCGGCTGGCAGCGCATCCGTTTGGCGCCGGACCCGGGCGAACACCAGGTCAACGCCGGTGTCGAGCACCTCCGCCACGATCTGCTCCTTGGACGCGAAGTGGTAGTACAGGCTCCCTGCCTTCACCCCGCAGGCGGTGGCGATGTCCCGCATCGTCACCGCCGCATACCCCTGGGTGCGGAACAGCCGTGCGGCGTGGTCGAGCGCGAGGCGGCGGAGGTCGGCCATCGGAACGGCTGGAACGGAAGCTGACATTCCACCTAAGCTGGGGCAGAAACGCAGCTAGGCTAGGGTGGCTCCGGCGGCAGCCCGGCCACGCGCAGCACGGCCTGCGTGTCGGCCCCCGGCACCGCGGCAGGGGCGGGAACGCCGGTCGGAGTGGCGGAGAACCGGGCCGCGGTACGCGGCAGCTCCACGCCGTCCACCGTGGAGAACAGCCCGAGCGCCGCCGCCTGCGGATGCACCGCCGCCTCCGCCCAGCTCAGCACCGCGGACACGCAGGCGTCAGCGCCGGCAAAGTGCGCCGCCCAGTCGTCCCGGGTGCGCTCGGCGAACCGTGCGGTGAACAGCGCCGTCGTCGCGGGCCAGCCGGCGCGGTCCATCTGCGCCCCGGCCTGGATTGCCCCGGCCAGCCGCAGCCCCTCCAGCAGCGCCAGGTAGAACCGCGGCTCGATGGCGGCCACGGCGACGTAGCCGCCGTCCAGGGTGGCATAGGCGCGATAGAACGGCGCCCCGCCATCCAGGATGTTGCCGCTGCGCTGGTCGGTCCACACCCCCGCCGCCCGCAGCCCCTGCGCGAAGGGGGTCAGCGACGCCGCACCCTCGAAGATGCTGGTCGCCACCACCTGGCCCTGCCCGGTGGAGCGGACGTGCAGCAGCGCCGCCAGCACGCCGCACGCCAGCTGCATGGCCGCGCCGCCAAAGTCCGCTATCAGGTTGAGCGGCACCGGCGGCGGCTGGCCCGGTGCGCACATCGCCAGCAACGCCCCAGTCAGCCCGACGAAGTTCAGGTCGTGCCCGGCTTCCGCCGCCATCGGCCCGACGTCGCCCCAGCCGCTGATGCGTCCGTAAACCAGGCGCGGGTTGGCCGCGAGGCACACCTCCGGCCCCAGTCCCAGCCGCTCCATCACGCCGGGCCGGAACCCCTCGATCAACGCGTCTGCGGCGGCGATCAGGCGCAGCGCGGCCTGGCGTCCCGCGTCTTCCTTCAGATCCAGCACGACCGACTGCTTGCCCCGGGCCAGCGCGTCGAAGCGGGGCGGCACCCGCACTCCCAGGTCGGACGCTTCGGCGCGGTCCAGCCGCACCACCTCCGCCCCCATTTCCGCCAGCACCAGCCCGCACTGTGGAACCGGGCCGATGGCCGACATCTCGATCACCCGGATGCCGGCCAGGGGTCCGGAAAGATTGCTTTCCGTCATGCGCCAACTTAGCTACCTAACGTTTGCCAGGCAACCGTGGAGCCGCTCATGCCAGATACGAACCTGCCGCGTCCGCCCGTCCTGGCCAGCCCCGCCGACCCCTACTTGACGGCGGAGCACGAGCTGTTCCGCGACCAGGTCCGCCGCTTCGTGGACACCGAGGTCAAGCCGCACGCCGAGGCGTGGGAGGAAGCCGGCAGCGTACCGCGCGAGGTGCTGCGCCGCATGGGGGACCTAGGGTTCCTGGGCGTGCGCTATGCCGAGCAGCACGGCGGCAGCGGCATGGACACGGTGGCGACGGCGGTGCTGGCGGAGGAATTGGGCCGCTCCACATTCGGCGGCTTCGCGATCACCGTGCTGGTGCACACCGACATGGCCTCGCCGCACCTCGCCAACGCCGGCACGCCGGAGCAGCAGGCGCGCTGGATGCCGGACCTGATCGCCGGGCGCAAGGTCTGCGCGGTGGCGGTGACGGAGCCGGACGCCGGATCGGACGTGGCGGGGATGCGGGCCACCGCGCGGCGGGATGGCGACCACTGGGTGCTGAACGGCACCAAGATGTACATCACCAACGGCGTGCTGGGCGACCTGGTGTTCGTCGCTGCCAAGACCGACACGCAGGCGAAGGGCAGCCGCGGCATCTCGGTGTTCGCGGTCGAGCGCGGCACGCCGGGCTTCACCGTGGGGCGCGCCCTGAAGAAGCAGGGCTGGCTGTCGTCCGACACGGCGGAGCTGGTGTTCCAGGACTGCCGCGTGCCGGCCTCGGACATGATCGGCGAGGAGAACCGCGGCTTCTACGCCATCATGCGCAACTTCCAGAACGAGCGCGTCGTGCTGGG
>JAABUQ010010160.1_pt1 | contig 12416 bp, 8 predicted proteins | sample 5560001 | NCBI WGS metagenome assembly JAABUQ01 (sample SAMN10711888, study PRJNA513371) | rock metagenome | isolation source: Antarctica rocks | place: Antarctica: Victoria Land, Finger Mt nord | collected 2015-12-18
CGGCACGCCCGCCGCCTCGACCACGCCTCCCACGAGGGCGGCGGCCGAAGCGCAGTCATTCATGAGGGCCGAGCCGCCCCCCGTCTTGACCACCTTGTTGACCGGGCAGCCCATGTTGATGTCCACGATCGTCGCGCCGCGCTCGACGACCCACCGCGCCGCGGCCTGCATCTCCGCGACCTGGTGCCCGTAGAGCTGAATCGCGATCGGCCGGTCTTCCGGGCAGGTGGCCGAAAGCTCGAACGACCGGGGCCGCCGCTCCAGGATGGCCCGCGCGTTGACCAGGTCGGTCGTCGCCATCCCGAGCCCCCCGCACTCGCGGACGGCCAGGCGGTAGGCCAGGCTGGTGTACCCCGCCAGGGGCGCGAGGAAGAACCGTGAGGGGATCGGCACCCCGCCGATCAATAAGGGCTCGCGGACAATTGGCGGCGGCTCGGGGAGTTCGGTCGACAAGGCCAGACCTCGGCGGGGATCGCGTCCGGGGGGTTGCTTCCATCATAATCGCCGCGTCGACGACCTTCGAGGGGAACGGCCCGTTGCGGACGACGACCGACGCCGAATCCGACGCCGAGTACGATATCTTGACGACCGCCGCGGGCCTCGCCCTGCTGGCCGAGGTCGGGGAAACCCCACGCCCTGGGCCCGCCGACCTCCATCGCTGGCGGAAGGCGGCGCCGGCGGGATTCGTGGCGGCGGCCTGGCGACTTGCGGACGGCCGGCGTCGCGGTGCGGCCAAGTTCACCAGGGCGGCCTCGATGTGGTTCGAGCCGACCGCCCTGGAACAGGCGACCGCCGAGCCCGTCGCCCGTCACAAGGCCCGCCGGTTCGCGGGCGGGGCCGTGGTCGACCTCTGCTGCGGACTCGGCGGCGACACCCTGGCGCTGGCGAACGTGGCCACGCAGGTCGTCGCGGTCGACCTCGACCGGGGCATGGCGCGGCGTGCCTTGTGGAATGCCGGGGTCCACGGCGTCTCGGATCGCGTCGCGGCCGTCCGAGCCCGCGCGGAGTCGTTCGCCCTGCCGCCAGGGGCTCTTGTCCACGTCGATCCCGACCGCCGCGCCCGGTCCACGGCCCCCAGGTCCAAGGCGCTGGCCGGATACGTGCCGGGCCTGGCCTTCCTGGGGGAGCTTGTTCGCTCGGGCCGCGGGGGTGCCCTGAAGCTCGGCCCCGCGAGCGACTTCGACGCCCATTTCTCCGCGCCTGAACTCGGGGTCGAGATCGAGCTGGTGAGCCTCGGCGGCGAATGCAAGGAGGCGACCGCCTGGTTCGGTCCGCTCGCGAACTGCCGCCGCCGCGCGACCTGCCTCCCCGACGGATCTTCGTGGACCGACCGCGACGGCCCAACGGGCCAGCCCGCCCCCGTTGCGGGCATCGCGGCCTGGGTCTACGACCCCGACCCGGCGCTCGTCCGCTCGGGCCTGCTCGACGGCTTCGCGACCGCGCACGGTCTGTCCAGGGCCGGAAGCGACCTCGACGTGCTGACCAGCCCGGCCCGCGTCGACTCCCCGTTCCTGACCGCCTTCGCGGTCGACGAAGTCCTCCCCCTGGATCTGAAGCGACTCCGTCGGCGCGTGGCCGAGCGGCGTCTGGGGCCCCTGGAAATCAAGACCAGGGGCCTCGACCTCCGGCCCGAAGCCGTCCGCCACCTGCTTCGCCCCGAGGGCTCGGAACCCGCGACGCTCCTCCTCCTCGGTGGTCACGAGCCGAGCCGGGCGATTTTCGCGAGGAGGGTTCCACCCGTCAGGCCCGTTTGCTCCTGAGGGCCGTCACCTGCTTCGTGTCCCCGCCGGCTTCGGCGAAGCCGCGGTACGCTTCGGAATCCACGGGGTAGATCGCGATCCGACCGTGCTGATCGTAGTGGACTCCCCAGCCGTATTTCTTGGGCAGGAGCGACGCCCGGAGACAAGGATGGGGCTTCGCCAGCAGTTCCTCCCGGATCTCCCGGACTCGGTGCTCGATCTCGTGAGCGGAAATCGCCTTGTGCCGGACATGTACCTCGAAAAGCAAATCCGCGTGCGTGAACCGGTACGGGTGGCCCGCGAGCAGTTCGTACTGGAGCACGTGGACCGGCTTGCTCGCGCCCCTGGCGACCGGCACGACGCCCGTGGTCGCCGGGCAGTCGGCCGCCACCCGGATGAAGGTGTCCGTGTAACCCATGTCTGGCATTGTTCCGCCCTCGCCCAGAGTCGTTGGAACCCGACGCCCGGTGACGCGTACCTCAACGGCCGTCGCCTGGTGGAAGGGCGAAGGCGACGAAGGCGTCGCCCGAGCTGGTCCTGAGCTTGCCGCCGCCCCCCGCCGCGATGACGACATACTGCCTGCCCGCGACCATGTAGGTCGACGGCGTCGCATAGCCTCCCGCGGGCAGCGTCCGCTGCCAGAGCAACATGCCGGTCTGCTTATCAAAGGCGTGGAACCGAGCATCCGTGGTGGCCGCGACGAAGACCAGGCCCCCGGCCGTCACGATCGTTCCCCCGAAGTTCTCGCTGCCCGTCTGAGGCACGCCCTTCGCTTTCAACTCTTCGTACTCGCCGAGCACGCTTCTCCAGGCATACTCGCCTTCGGAAAGGTTCAGCGCGTTCAACTGCCCCCAGGGCGGCTTGCTGCCCAGGTAGCCCTTGCTGTCCCGCAGGTATTCCAGCAAGGTCGGGCCGTAGCGCAATGGACCTTGCTCAACCTTGCCCATCTGGAACACCGCCGGAGCATTATTACTGTTGAAGTAGAAGATTCCCGTGGTCGGGTCGAAGGCCCCGCCGCACCAGGTCGAGCCGCCATGCCGTCCGGGCGCGACCACCGTTCCTCGCAGGCTCGGAGGCGTGTACATCCCTTCCAGGCGCATGGGTCGGACCCGTCCCCTGATCTCCGCGGCCGATTCAGGGTCGACGTCGGTGATGCGATCCTCGGCGAATCCTTGAGGCGCATAGGCTGGGGGCTTTACCGGGAAGGGTTGCGTGGGGGCGGGATGCTCGCCGGGAACGTCGCTGTCCGGGACGGCGCGTTCGATGACGTCGAAGATCGGCTTGCCGGTCTCCCTCTCGAACAGGAAGCACATCCCCACCTTCGTCAGTTGCGCGACGGCGTCGACGGTCTTCCCGTCACGCTTCACCGTCACGAGGACGGGGGGGCAGGGGTTGTCGTAGTCCCAGAGGTCGTGATGCACCTCCTGGAAATGCCAGCGGCGTTTGCCCGTGCGGGCATCGAGGGCCAGGGTGCAGTTGGCGAAAAGGTTGTCACCTTTGCGATCGCCGCCGAAGTAGTCGGTCGAGCAGGAGCCCGTCCCGCAGAAGACCAGGCCGCGCCCCTGGTCGACCGTGAAGCCTCCCCACGCATTCGCGCCGCCTCGGCGTTGCCAGGAGTCACCTTCCCAGGTCTCGTGGAAGGGCTCGCCCGGTCTCGGAACGGTGTGGAACCGCCAGACCTCCTTGCCGCCGTGGGCATCGAACGCGCGGACGTCGCCCGGTGCATTGGGCTGGCCCTCCGCGTTGGAGAAGCCGAGGATGACCGTGTCCTCGAAGATCGCGGGCGCGGAGGTCGGCCCGTAATTGAGCTGGCTCACGTCCCACTCGATCCCGTCGCGGAGATCAACGACGCCCTGCTTTCCGAAGGCCGGGTCGGTGCGGCCGGTCCGGGCGTCCAGGGAGATCAGACGCCCGTCGCTGGCACCCAGGAAGATGCGCCGCTGCCCTTGCGGCTTGCCGTCCGACCAGTGGGCGACCCCGCGATTCACCCCGCCCGAGGCACGAATCGGGTTGAAGACCATCCCCGGCGCGTAGGGATCGAACCGCCAGTGCTCGCGCCCGGTGGCGGCATCGAGGCAGACGACCTTGGTCCTGGCCGTGGTGACGTACATCCGGCCCTCGACGATAATCGGCGTGCATTCGATCGTCGTCGTGTTGCCGGTGCCCGCGTCCCTGGTGTGGTAGACCCAGGCGACCTCCAGTTTCGAGACGTTGCCGGCGTGGATCTGCGCGAGCGCGGAATAGCGCATGCCCCCCCCGTCATTGCCGACGGCGGGCCAATCCACCTCCTGGGCGCAAGCGCGGTCGTGGAGGAGCCCAAGCACGGCCGGCCCAAGGAGGAGCATCGCTCGGAATGGCATGAGAACTCCTGAACAGGAATGCGTTGTCGAGTGCGACCGCTCTGGATGTTCGGGTGGCTGGGGTCTGTACCCAGACCCCCGCCACCCCCGGGCAGGGTGCACGTTGCTGGGGTTGAGGGGGCCGCCTTGAGGACCTTGACGATTTGTTTCGCTCCGCACTCGGACGCGGGGGACGAATCCATCCTTCGGCTCGACGAGGCCGTCAGGCCAGGCCGTGCTTCCTGAGCTTACTGAAGAAGGTGCTTCGGGGCATCAGCAGAAGTCGGGCGGCCTCGCTCTTGTTGCCCCCGGCTTCCTGGAGGGAGTCGACGAGCCGCCGCCGTTCATACGCCTCGAATTCGGCGTCGAAACCGCCAGGGCCTTCGGGCTCGGCCGTTGGGGAGTCCCACTCGCTCGCCGAGGGACGCGCGCGGGTTGCCGAGACACCCGCCAGCGCGGGCGAAGGACCGCGGGGGCGGCGGCGAGGGGCGAGGGTGGGAAGGCGAAGCTCCGGGGGAAGGTCGTCGCGGGTGAGGGCCGGGCCGTCCGCCAGGACGACGGAGCGCTCGATGACGTTCTCCAGCTCGCGAATGTTGCCAGGCCAGTCGTGGGCCACGAGCGCCTCGATCGCCGAGTCGTCCAGGTGGGTGACGGCCTTGCCGACGCGCCTGGCGTGGTGGGCCAGGAAGTGGACGGCCAGCTCGAAGATGTCCTCGGGTCGCTCGCGGAGCGAGGGAGTCCGCAGGCTGATGACGTTGAGCCGATAATACAGGTCGGCCCGAAACTTCCCGTTGCGGATGAACGCTTCGAGGTCCTGGTGCGTCGCGGCCAGGATGCGGACGTTGACGGTCTGCGACTGCGAGCTGCCGACCCGCTCGAAGGACATCGCCTGGAGCACGCGCAGGAGCTTGGTTTGCACCTCCAGGGAGATGTCGCCGATCTCGTCCAGGAAAAGCGTGCCGCCGTCGGCCTGCTGGAACCGGCCGACGCGGTCGCGGTCGGCGCCCGTGAAGGCTCCCCGGACGTGGCCGAAAAGCTCGCTCTCCAGGAGGTTCTGCGACAGGGCGGCGCAGTGGACCTTGACAAACGGTCCGTCGGCGCGGGGACTGGCGGCGTGGATCGCCTCGGCGAGCAGTTCCTTGCCGGTGCCGCTCTCACCGCGGATCAGCACGGCCGACGGGCTGACGGCCACCTTGCGCGCCACGTCGATCATCCGCCGGACGGCGGGGCTGGAACCCTTGATGGCGCCGAAGGCCGTCGGGTCGGAGGCGGCGGTGGAGTCGGGGCGGTCGGGTACGTCGACACGGTCCATGAGCTGGTCTTGCAGGATCAAGATTCGACGCTGCTGCTCCGCGATCTTGTCGACCTTGTCGCGAAGCTCCTGGTTGAGCGTTTCCAGGGTCTGCTGGATGCCCGCCGAGTGCAACGCCAGAGTCGCCACGGAGGCCAAGGCGCCGAGGAAGGCGATCTCCTCGTCCTCGTAGGGCATCCCATTACGTTTTGGCCCCAGCACGAGCAATCCCGCGGGGGCCCCGTCGGCCTCCAGGGCCGCGGCGACCTCACCCCCGAGCGCGAGCATGGCGTCGGTGGCCGGGACCGACGAGGCGGACAGGGCCATCGCGTGGGGGACGCGGATCGTGGGAACCTCGCGCAGACGGGCGACGAGCGGGTTGTCGCGCGGTAGTTCGCGCTCGTCTGGCACGGGACCGTGGCAGGCCACCAGCAGCAAGGGGGCGTCGGGGGAGTCGCCCAGGTAGATGGCCCCCCACTCCAGTCGCAGGACCTCGGCGGCGGCTTCCAGCAGGCGACGCCCCAGGGTGGCGCGATCGACCAGGCTGCCCACGGCCAGGCGCATCTTGCCCATCGCCTCGTCGAACTTGTACTTCTCGCCGTGGAACCGCCGGTCGATCGCCTTCTGGAACCGCTGCCGGGCCAGGCCCGAGAGCGCGAGGATGATGATCGCCGTGAGCGCCACCACCATCGCTTCACGCGAGGCCCGCACGTCCCGCAGGTTCCAGCCGACCACCAGCGCCCCGACCACCAGGGCCCCCGAGTACAGCAGTCCCGCCGTCACGCTCGCCAGGAAGTAGATGACGCTGCGGTTGAAGATCTCCTCGGCCTGCATCAGCTTGTATCGCGTGATGCTGATGGCATACGCCAGCGTGTACAGCAGCGACACCACGAACATCGGCCAGGCCGCCCGGTCGCGCCCCAGGCTCCCCGGCACGAAATACGCCCCGCACACCACGTAGGCCACGAAGGGCGTGGACAGGATCGTCGCCAGCAAGATCCAACGCACCTGGTTCCGCTCGGCCTTCGTCCGCGACGCCCGGAAGTTGTCGATCAGGTACAGCAGGCTCACCACGAAGATCAAGACCGCCAGCCCCACGTACCCCAGCGCCAGCGTCTTCACGACCATGAGCGCCGAGGCGACGACCTCCCCCCCCTGGTCGCGGACATGGCGGGACCAGGCCATACTCCCCCAGAGCGCGACGAGGTAGGCCGTCGGGATGCCGTACAACACCCGCAAGGCGAGCCGCCTGTGCGATTCAAAGGCGGGACGCGGCCGGGGAAAGGTCAAATAAAAGTGCAAACTGACCATTGGCAGAAAGACCGCGAATAACGCAAACAGATAGATCAACGGGGGATAGATCACGATCTCCGACCAGTGATATCCCCCCATGAAGGCGCCAACCGTCACTACGCAGAGCCAGAAGAAGAGCCTCGCGGCGTCGTCGTGTGGGCGTCGCCAGAGCACGCGCGCGCCAATGGCGAAGATCCCCATCTCCTGCACAAACCAGGTCAATGACCAGAGATACGTCGTCAGCGGCCGATTCGCGACCGTCACCATCCCGACGCGTTCGACCCGGTCCTCCGCACCGACCCAGCGCACCTCGACAGGGTCGCCGATCCGGCGATGGAGGTCATAAAGGGTCCGGACATAATCCGGATATTGCTCGATCGGATGCCCGTCAATCCGAACGATCTCGTCCATGATCCGAGGAGGGGTCCGACTCCACACCGCTCCGCCGGTGGTCAGCTCCCGAGCCATGGCCGACGTCGGTTCCGCCCGCCATTGATAGTGTCCCGGCACCTCGTCCATCACCTTGACGCCGAGGATGCAACGAATGCCGATGTCTCCGGAACCGACCACGAAACCCAGGACCCCCAACGAATAGAGAACGACCGCCACCGCCGAGAAGGCCAGCAACCCGTTGGCCCAGGTCTTCCGCTGGGGCGGGCGACCCTCCGAAGAGGCTCGGCGTACCGGCCCCACATGGTCCTGCCTCGAAACCGATGACGAAGAAGTTGGCACGGTGGCGAACTCGTCTTATGAGCCTGTCGAACGCCTCCACAGTAACGAATCGGCGCCGATTCGCAAGGTTTTCGCTAGCGAAAGGGGCCTGTCGAATTCTCGACACCCGGGCAACCCAAACAATACTCCCAATTCGCGGGACCGAAACGGAATCACTTCAAGGTTCCTATTTTCACCACACCCCTGAAAAACCCTGGTTGTCGTGGAGTTTTTCACAAGTTACGAAGACCTCGCGGGCGTCGGCGACGAAATCTCGACAGATGGGATGTCCATCCGTGTGAGCGCCGACTTCGACAACCTGGGAACTCGATCGATCTTCCGGGTGCAAAGATGTGCGGTACGCGACATGCCTTACCCTTTCCTCGATCGATCAGACCCACCTGGCATACACCTTTGAGATCGTGCTGAGATCGGGGAGCGGACCGCATGAGGCTTTCGGCGCGAAATCGGGCTCGTTCCTTGGGGACGACGGCAGTGGAGTCGTCGGCGACTCGCCAGCTTCTGCTGGGGGGGAGGGGAGCCGTCGAGGTGATTCGGCTCGGTCGTGGCGAGCCCATCGTCATGGTCGCGGGCCTGGCGGGAGGCTGGAAGCTGCTGGCTCCCCTGGCCAGGCGACTGGCACGCCGGCATGAGGTCATCCTGTACGGCCTCCGGGGTGATCGCGGGGCGCCGATCGAGGCGCGGCCGGCAGGTATCGAGGACTACGCGGCCGACCTGGCGAGCGTCATCGAGGGCTTGGGGCTGGAGCGGCCGACCGTGCTGGGCGTATCGTTCGGCGGCGCCGTCGCCCTGGAGATGGCGGTGGAGCATCCTCGGCAGGTCGGGGCGCTGGCGGTGCAGGGGATGGAGGCGACGTTTCGCAAGACCCTCGGCTCGCGGATCGCCCTGAAAGTCCTGGAGCGTTACCCCTTGCCGCCGGACAACCGCTTCCTCAACCAGTTCTTCAACGTGTTGCACGGGGGGAAGGTTGAGCCGGGACCGCTGAGTGACTTCGTGGTCGAGCGTTGCTGGGCGACGGATCAGGCGGTGATGGCCCGTCGGCTGCGGGCGCTTGAGTCGTTCGACGTGTCGGACCGCCTTGATCGGATCGACGCCCCGACGCTGATCCTGGGCGGGACGCGCGATGCGGTCGTTCCGGTCGCACGCCAGCGGGCTCTGGCGGTGAGGATCGACGGAGCGCGGTTCGAGACGCTGGAGGGAGCGGGTCACATCGGCTTCCTGTCGCACCGGGACGTTGTGGCGCGGCACGTCGGGCGGCTCGTCCGCAGGGCGATGGCCGCCGTCTGCTGAGGCCCGAAAAATCTCCGAGATCGACGGTTGAATGGGGCCGTTGGGTCGCTATAGTAATGGTGTCGGGTCGGGGACAACTTCCCTGGCCCGGTGAAGTCGCACGAGCGTGGTGCGACGGGCTAGGGCCCGCCCCCGATCGAGGCTGGACTCCCTTCGGGGCCGGGGAGGCTCTGTTGTAAAGGAGGTGATTGCGTGTGTAGTGATAACCAGAGGCGGCTCGCCTAACGGCGGCTGACGGGTTGCCCGTCGGGCAGCCGCATCCTTGTCAGGTTCGCGCATAGGCTGGGCCCGTTTCCGCGGGCCCGGCCGCTTTTGTTTCTCGACCCCCCCCACGTATTAGTTTCGCGTACATCGCAACGCATCCTTCAAGGCCCAGCGGCGGTACGGGGTCGCGGGGCCTCGTCCCCTCTCAGGCGACCCCAACGACGTTTGCCGGACAGTCCAGATCAGGACAGGACAGGACGGGCAGCCCATGATCGTCGTGATGAAGCCGGAGGCCTCGCGGGATCAGGTCGACCACATGGTCGCGCACATCGCCGCGCTCGGGATGAGCCCGCAGGTCATCGTGGGCACGCAACGAACGATCATCGCGGCCATCGGCGAGGAGCGGCCCGGCTTGACCGAGGCGCTGGAGCCCGGCGAGGGGGTCGAGAAAGTCTTGCCGATCATGGCGCCTTACAAGCGGGCCTCCATCGAGCTCAAGGCCGAGCGAACCGTTGTCAAGGCCCGCGGCCTGGAAGTCGGCGGCTCGAAGGTCGCGGTGATCGCCGGCCCCTGCTCGGTCGAGAGCGAGGCTCAGATTGTCGGGCTGGCCGGGTCGTTGAAGGCGTTGGGCGCGACCGGGTTGCGGGGCGGGGCGTACAAGCCCCGGACGAGCCCCTACAGCTTTCAGGGTCACAAGGAGGACGGCCTCAAGATGCTGGCCGCCGCCCGCGAGCAAACCGGGCTGGCGATCGTCACCGAGGTCATGGCCCCTGAGCACGTCCGCATGGTCGCCGACTATGCCGACGTGCTCCAGATCGGCGCCCGCAACATGCAAAACTACCAGCTCTTGCAGGCCGTGGGCGATTCCGGCAAGCCCGTCCTCCTCAAGCGCGGAATGAGCGCGACGGTCGATGAATTCCTGCTGGCGGCCGAATACATCCTGGATCGCGGCAATCCGGGCGTCATGCTCTGCGAGCGCGGCATCCGCACGTTCGAGGATCACACCCGGTTCACCCTTCCGCTGGCGACGGTCCCCTACCTGCATCAGAAGAGCCACCTGCCGGTGGTGGTCGACCCCTCGCACGGCACGGGTAAGGCGAAGCTGGTCACCCCGATGGCCCTGGCCGCCGTCGCCGCCGGTGCCGACGCCCTCATCATCGAGGTTCACGACGACCCCGAGCACGCCGTCAGCGATGGCTCGCAGACCCTCACCCCCGCCGCCTTCGGCGACCTGATGGCCCGCTGCCGGCGCATCGCCGAGGCCGTCGACCGGACCCTTTGAACCGGAAGCCGGTCCTTCTCTTCAGCGATAGTCATCCCGCACCGGGTGGAAGCAGTCGAGCGCCACGGCCGGGCCGTCGAGGGCGACGACCTTGTGACGCACGCCGCCCGGGATACGCCACAGGTCGCCCGGCCCGAGCACCTTGCTCCGCCCGCCGATGGTGAACTCGGCGCGGCCGGAGATCATGATCCCCATCTGCTCGTGGGGATGGTCGTGTTCCGGGACGATCGCAAGGGGCGCGAAAGTCACCACCGAGAGCATCAGCCCATCCCCGGCCGTCGTGCGGATGTCCACGCCCGGAAAGAGGTGGTGGAGCGAGCCGGCGCCGGCGGGGATGAAGTAGGCATCGTCCGCCGGGGTGACACGATCAGCGGGCATGAGAGTAGTTGCCGGAGATCCAACCGCCCCAGGCGGTGAGGAAGTCTTCACGCTTCATCTGCCAGAGTTCCGCGAGCCCGGTGTCGAGCTTCTCGGACCCCTCCATCATCCCCTGCACGAATCGGGGAAACTTGCCACGCTCTTGCTTGGCCAGCCATTCGAGCATGCTGAAGCCGGCGGCGCGAAGCTTCTCGTCGTCGGTCGTATCGCTGAGCGCCTCCTTGGCTTTCTCGGTCCAGCCCAGCTGGAACTGCGTGAACGACTCGGCGCGGAGGTGATTGTAGTACGGGCTGCGGGGCTCCACCCGCGAGGCGTAAAACGCCCCCAGGCCCAGGATCAAATACTTCGGCGCCTTGCTGTCGCGGGCCGCGGACAGCGATGCCGCCGCGAGCTGTTCGGTGAGCAGCCCAGCCAGGGTCCGCTCCGGCCCGCCCGTCGAGTCGTCGGACGCCCGCTTGCCGGCCTTGGGCTTCTTGCCCACGATCGGCGCCTCGTCGCGGCCCGCCAGGGGGTCGACGGCGGCGAGGTAGGGGGTCTCGTTGCCGAAGTTGGCCAGGGCGACGGTGTTGGGCTCAGGGTCGCGGTTCTCGATGGTGCGGGCCAGCTCGATGAAGCCGTTGGGGTCGTTGAAGACGTAAAGGCTGATCTTCAAAGGGCCGTTCAGCACCGGCACGCCGGGCGGAGTGAGGAGCTTGCGGACCTGGTCGAACTGCCCGTCCATCAGTTTGACCAGGGCGGTCGCCCGATCCTTGGGAAGCATGCTGTACAGGGCGAAGTGCGTGCCGAGGGTGGTTTCGGGAGTCGCATCGGGGCTGATCTTCTTCCAACGCTCGTGCGCGACACCCTCGATCCGCTGGTCACGCTGGGCGGGGGTGAGCTTGGCCAACTCGGCACGCAGGGCATCGGCGGGCGTCTGGGCGTAGGACTTGATGGGAGCGGTGGGGTCCTTGCCGTCGAGCAGGGCGCCGGCCTTGATCCAGGCTTCCAGCCGCTCGATCGTTTCATCGGCGAGGTTCTGCTGGGCGCCCGGCGGCATCTTGCGCTTCTCTTCCCCGCGGACCCGGAGGATCAAGGGACTCTCGTCAGGCTTGCCCGCCAGGATCACCTTGCGCTTCTCGGTGCCCTTCATGATCCCCTGGAAGGTCGTCAGGTCCAGGGCCGCCGCCTTGGTGTCGTTGGACTTGGGGTTGTGGCAACCGATGCAGTTGCCGACCAGGACCGGAGCGATATCCCTGGAGAATTTGAGCGTCTTGTCGTCCGCCGTCGCCGTCGCCGTCGGGGTCGGGGTCGTGCCCTTGCCGCTTCCCGAGGCGGCGTCCATCGCCTCGTCGTCCTTGGGCATGTCCATGTCGGACTTACCCGCCCCTTTCTTGTTCGCCTTCGCCTTCTTCTTGGCCGCCGCCAGGAGAATCGGCCCCTTGAGCTGCGCCGGCCCCTCGGCGCGGGCGGCCACCCACGCCCCACCGATGCCGATCGCCACACCCAGCCCGAGGGCCAGACTCAACCGACCGGCCCCGCGCAGCGACCTCAACATGGCCCTGGCCCCCATTGTCGTAGTCGTACCCGAATCGCGATATTGAGCGAATGGATTGTCACGTATCCCACCCGCCGAAGCAAGGGAATCCGCGCCGCGGCTGCGTTGGTGCGTTGGTTTGCCCGGATCATCCCAAGCCGCTGGGCTTTAAGGGCCTGGCAAGATCCCGCGGCCCTACGGCCCGGACGCAATACCACGCGGAAATCCCGGAGGCTCATGATGGATTCCGGGGTGGTGGGCCGCGAGGGGCTCCGAGTCGCTACAATCGGTCCCTTCCGGCGGGCATCTCGTCCGCTCGACTCCGGCCAACTCCGCTCCTCCGAGGCGTCGCTCG
>JAABUQ010010161.1_pt1 | contig 12415 bp, 9 predicted proteins | sample 5560001 | NCBI WGS metagenome assembly JAABUQ01 (sample SAMN10711888, study PRJNA513371) | rock metagenome | isolation source: Antarctica rocks | place: Antarctica: Victoria Land, Finger Mt nord | collected 2015-12-18
CGTCGGTCGAGTTGTGTCCCTAAGTCGTGGGCCTCGGCGGCGTAGGAATTCCTGACGAGTTGTGTTCTTAAGTCGTGGGCTGCGGCGGCGTAGGAGCTCTCAACGAGATTGATTTTGTAGTCGTGGTCTGCGGCCCTCTCCCCAGGGCTACTCGCCCTGGACCTCGCGCCTGCAGACCTAGACAACAACTTGCTCAACCGCCCGCTGGCGCGTTCTGGAGAGTCAGGTGTGGCGTGCTAACCCTCACCCGCGCTTCGCGCGGACTCTCCCATGGGAGGAGACGAATTGTCCGTCTGAGGGGGACTGAGGGATTCCGCCCCCGCCCCTCGGGGGCGCTGTCATCCTGAGGAATTCATGGGTCCCAGGACCCGCCAGCGGGGATGAAAATTGGCCTCGTCCCGAGACCATGTTCGTAGGAGGAGGCACGACGAAGGATCCGCAACTCCGGCCTCGTAACGAGAAGTGGATCCTTCGCGGCTCAGGATGACGTGTGACACGAGAAGCGGATCCTTCGCACGCTCAGGATGACATGTCACGCGGAGCAGGGCTAACACGCACTCCCTGTGGGCGGCGCACTGCACGTCTGAGGCGCGGCAGCGCGGGCGGTCGAGGGTAGTGCCGTTGCGAGCCCCTCCTGGCGCGAGGTCCAGGGCGAGTAGCCCTGGGGAGGGGGCCGCAGCGCACGACTACCAAATCAAACTCGTTACGAAGTCCTATGCTGCGGCAGCCCACGACTTAGAGAAAAACTCAGTGCGAGTAACAAGCTAACTAACTAACTGACTAACTAGGCTTGGGGTGACCTCGCGGACGCGTTCGACGATGCCTGGCAGGACTTCGAGCAGGCGGTCCACGTCTGCGTCTGAGGATCGCAGCCCGGTCGTGAGACGGAGGCTGCCGCGGGCTTCATCTTCGGGTAGCCGCAGCGCTCGCAGCACGTGCGAGATCTCGAGTGTGCCTGACGTGCACGCCGCCCCACTCGAAGCGGCAATCCCCACCTGGTCCAGATTCAACAACAGCGATTCACCGTCCGCTCCGCGAATCGTGAAACTGGCATTGTTCGGCATGCGCTGCGTAGGGTGGCCAGTCAACCGCACGTCGGCCACCCGCTCACGGACGCCGTCGATCAAGCGGTCCCGCAGACGAGTTACGTGAGCGACTCGGCTCGAGAGCTCGGCGTATGCCAGCTCGAGCGCCGTGGCCATCCCAGCGATGTAGGCCACGTTTTCGGTCCCAGCCCGAACTCCGCGCTCCTGCCCGCCACCGCTGAGCTGATGCACCAGCGGCGTCCCGCGGCGCACGTACAGCAAGCCGACGCCTTTCGGCGCGTAGAACTTGTGGCCCGACAGTGCGAGCAGGTCGACACCCATGGCCTGCATGTCCAGTGGCAACAGCCCGCCGGCTTGCACCGCGTCGCAATGGAACAGCGTGAGCGGATTGGTGGCCTTCACGGCGCCGGCAATTTCGGCCACCGGCTCTACCGTGCCGATCTCATTGTTGGCGTACATGATCGCCACCAGACCCGTGTCGGGCCGCATCGCCTCCACCACCGCGGCTGGCTCGACCCGGCCGTGCTCGTCAACCTCGAGGTAGGTCACCTCGAATCCAAGGTGCTGCTCGAGCCACTCGCAGGCGTGCAGTACCGCGTGATGCTCGATGCGCGAGGTGACGATGTGTTTCCACCCGTGTCGCTCTGACTGCGCCAGCGCTCCTCCTCGAATGGCAAGGTTGTCACTCTCGCTGCCGCAGCTGGTGAAGATAATCTCATTGGCGCGACAATTCAGGACCTGAGCGATGCGATCTCGCGCACCGTCCAGCGCCCGCCTTGCGCGGCGTCCGGCGGCATACACGCTGGACGGGTTGCCCCAGTCCTCGAGCCAGTACGGACGCATGACCTCGACAACGCGCGGGTCGACAGGCGTAGTTGCCGCGTTGTCGAGATACACCGGGGCCGTCATTGGCCGGGATTCTACTGGGAGCCGATTTGAGCCGGGTCCAGGAGTTCGGCCGAAAAGTTCACTGCCGCAAGCGTATAGCGGCCGAACTCCGTTCGACAGACTGGCCTAGCAAGGCCACCTGCCTCAGCTCGCCTCGAGCGAGATCGACGACCGCCACGCTCGGGCCGCCTTTGCCTGGAAAGGGGAGGCCCGTCGTCCCTACGTTCAGGAAGTAGCGGTAGCCAGGCTCGAGCTGGACGAGCGGGCTAGTGATGAGCTCGGCTGTTTGGTTCGGACTGGCCTTCCTCCACACGCGCGCATGGTGGCTGTGGCCGAACGCGAATACGCGCGCCTCGAGACGCTCCATTTCTTGCCACGTCATCACGAAGTCGCGGCCAATCTGGCTGGTACTCAGCGCACCGGTGAGACGAGCGTCCCCGTGCGCGAGCAGCAACGCCCCGAAACGAGCCATACGCGGCAACCCGAGCACCCAATCCCGGGTCGCGTCTGAGACTCTGTCCTGCCAGTCCAGATCACGGTTGCCGAGGATTGCGACCTCGGCCGATGCACGGATCCGCTGCACGCACCGCTCGTTGTCGCCGCGCCCTAGGTAATCGCCCAGAAAAGCGATGCGGCCCGCGCCCGCGTCGGCGAGCAGCCGGAGCGCCTGGTCGAGCGCCGGGTAGTTGCCGTGCACGTCTGAAACAAGCCCCCAAACCTGTTCCGAAGCCGCCACTGCAACAGTTATGCAAAGTTGCAGCTGCCCATGTCAAGACATGTTTACAGAACGCCGGATCCGTGCCTATACTCAGCCAGGCGCGGTGGTCGCTCCGGAGGCGCCGCCACGCTGGCCGGTTCGGCCCTTGACCGGTGATACCCCACACACCGTAGGCCTGAGCGAAGCATGTCCGTCTCGTCCGCCCTACCGGCACGTCCGGGGAGCAGCGCGCAGGCCGGTTGGAGGTTTGCCGTCAGTCTGCCCATTCGTTCCACACCGTCCGCTCGGATGCTGGTCGCGCACCCCACATACGAATTTCCCGAGCCTGCCTACGCCGGGGTCGCCGTGCGTCCACTCTCGGTATGGCCGTTCGCCACCCGGACGCTGCGGCTGTTCGTGCTCATCGACCCATCGCTACCCGATCCGACTCCCCGCCACGGGTTGCTGCGGGCCATGCAGCAAGCCTATTTCTGCTCGGATGGCTGCTCCCAAACCCGAGCCGTGCGCGAAGCCGCGCTAGCCGCGCATTACGTTCTTCGTCACCACAACCGTGACGTCCTGCCGCTGCAGCACGTCAACGCCGCCACAGCCGTCGCTGCGCTGCGTGGCGACACCGCGTTCGTCGCCCTGGCCGGGGATGCTGCCGTATTCGCCTGGCGCAGTGGCGTCCTGACCGGGCAACGTGGACTGCTCCGGCTTCCGCGGCCCCTCGGACTTGAGCAGGACCCGCGTATCACGCTGTGGAGCACGCGTCTGAAACCTGGCGATCGGTTGCTGCTGGTGTGCGGAGCCGCCTGGCAGCCGGACTCGCAGCGGCTGATTGAAGACGTCTTCCGTGAGTCTGACGCGAACCAGGGTGACCCGGTGGAGGAGCGCTTCGTCTCGACATTGAGCGGCTCGCGTCAGGCCGGCGTCCTGGTGGTGGACTCAGACGCAGGCCCGCGCACCGAGCGTCACCTGGCTCTGGTGTCTACCCGCGAGCCTGGCCAGCATCCGCCGCCAACAATTGGTGCTCAGCCTGAACGAACGCCGGCTCCAGGTGGCCGGACGCGCGGAGCCATGCGCTGGGCGGCGCGGGTGCTAGCGCTCGTGTTGCTTGGCGCGGCCGCACTGGTGGCTCTGAACCCGACCGCGGATCCCCTCCCCCGTCTGGTTACGTTGCATCGAGCCCAAGCGCTACTTGCTCAGGCAGACGAGACGACCGACCCGTTTCAGGCGCACGCGCTCACGGCCAGCGCGCTCGAGCTGGCACAACGTGGACCATCGAGCGGAGCGCCGGACGAAGTCGCCCCGCTCGTCAGCCGGGCGACCAGCAAACTGGATGCGATCGACCGCAACTATCGCGTCAGCCCGGCAATGGCGGTGCGACTCGGGCCTTCAGGCGCCAACGTCGTCGATCTGACGGTGGGCGATGACACGCTGTACACGCTCGACGTCGTCGAGGCTTCCGTGCGTGCGTTTGCGCTCGACGCACGCGATCAGCAACCGACCCCCGACACGCTGCTGGTCCGGGCTGGCGCGCCGGTTGGCTCGGGCGGGCCGCCCCTTGCAGCGCCTGTGGCGATTCAGTATCTGAGCGGAGCTCGCCCCGAGCTGGGACTCCTGGCGATTGTCGATCAGGCTCGGGCTGTGGTCGGCGTCGGCCCTGATCGGACGGTACGCGCCCGGCCGGTCGCCAGCAGTGCATCCTGGCGTGAGCTTGGTGCCCTGGGGACCGACTCCCAGGGACGCCTGTATGTGCTCGACAGTGGCTCAAGGCGACTCCTCGAGTACTCGTCGCTTGGCCAGCCGACGCTCGATTCACCTCGGCTGTTGCTGGATGACAGATTAGCGCCGAACTTCGCTTTCGAGCGTGCAGCGGAGATTGTCGGGCAGCAAGACGAGGTCTACCTGCGCATGGATGACGGCACGCTGCGCCACTTCGGCGCTGACGGCCAAGAAAAGGAGTTCGTCGTTCGACCGCCCGACGGCGCGCCGCTGACCGTGAGCGCTGTGGCACCGGACCGAGCCGGTGGTCTGTACCTGGTGGACTCCGCAAACGCGCGTATCTTGCATACCACCGCTGACGGAACTGTGCTGCGCCAGCTGCGCGACCCTGCCCTGGCCGCCGTGCGCCAGATCCGGTCCAGCCTGGACGGCTCGCGTTTATACGGACTGGTTACCTCTGGGATACTCGTGTTCGACGTGCCGCAAGAAGGACCGCTATGACCCGCATCCTGGGCTTCGAGACGAGTTGTGACGAGACCGCCGTGGCCATTGTACGCGACGGCGTCGAGATCGAATCCAACGTCATCGCGGCGCAGACGGACCTGCATGCGCGCTTCGGCGGAGTCGTTCCAGAGCAGGCCTCGCGGGCGCACGTGCGCGCCATCCTGCCCTGTTTCGAGGAGGCGCTCTCCCAAGCCCACGCCGATTGGGATGGCATCGACGCGATAGCAGTCACCCACGGACCGGGCCTGGCGGGCGCACTGTTGGTAGGCGTCAACTTTGCGAAGGGGCTTGCGTATGCCAGAAACAAGCCGCTGCTTGGCATCAATCATCTCGAGGGTCACGTATACGCCAACTGGCTCGAGTCAGGCCCGTCAGTCGACGAGCCGACCTTTCCGCTGGTTGCGCTGATCGTCTCGGGAGGTCACAGCGACCTGGTGCTGAGCGACGGACACGGCAGCTACCGCCGCCTCGGCCGCACTCGCGACGACGCCGCGGGCGAGGCATTCGACAAAGTTGCCCGCCTGCTAGGGCTCGGCTTCCCCGGCGGTCCGGAGATCGAGCGCCTTGCCGGAAGCGGCGATCCGCGCCGCTTCCGCTTTCCGCGCGCATGGCTCGAGCCAGACGCGTGGGACTTCTCGTTCAGTGGCCTCAAGACTGCCGTGCGGCAGCAGGTGGTCGATCTCGGCGTCGATGCGGACCAGGCAACGCCTGAGGAGCGCCGCGAGAAACTCCCACTCGCCGATCTCGCAGCCAGTTTTCAGGACGCGGTGGTGGACGTCCTGGCCACCAAGGTCGCTCGCGCTGCGCAGACGTTCGGCGCCACCCGCCTGGCGCTCGGCGGCGGGGTGGCCGCCAACCGCGCCCTGCTGCAGCGGGTTGAGGACATGGCCCAGGTGCCGGTGCTGTGCCCGCCGCCGCGTCTGTGTACCGACAACGCGGCGATGATCGCCGCGGCGGGATTTTTCCGGTACCGCTCGGGCGAACGGGCTGACCTGACCCTCGACATCGAGCCCGGGCTGCCCATCGCCTGACCAGCGATTGATCTGGCACTCTAGCATTGCAAGTGCCAATTCACACTTGGTATTCTGTGCGCTGGTGGCACTCTGACCCCTAGAGTGCCAATCGGGGCCCTGAAAAGAAGGGGCCTCCCCAACCTTACCCAAGGAGGGACATTGCATGGCGAGTCTCAATCTGCGCCCCCTCGGCGATCGGGTGGTGGTCAAGCCACTCGACCGCGAGGAGGTCACCAAGAGCGGCATCGTGCTGCCTGATACGGCTAAGGAAAAGCCCCAGCAGGGCGAAGTCCTGGCGGTTGGCCCCGGTCGCATTCTCGACAGCGGCGAGCGCGTCCACCCTGACGTCAAAGAGGGCGAGCGCGTCCTGTTCGCCAAGTACTCGGGCACTGAGTTCAAGCTCGAGCTCGACGAGCTGCTCATCCTGCGCGAGTCCGACATTCTGGCCATCGTCACCACCAACGGCAGCTAGGAGTTCGGCCGAAAAAGCACATGGCCAAAAGCGAACAGCGGCCGAACTCCGTTCAAACAGACTGCGCTAGAGGGGCGACATCCGTGGCTGAAGGCTGTCGGCCGCCCCTCTAGCCGCTACCTACTCTCTCGGAGGATCAAGAACCTATGCCAGCCAAACAGCTGGAATACAGCGAGGATGCGCGTCGCGCACTGAAGCGCGGCATTGACGCACTGGCCGACGCGGTCAAGATCACGCTCGGGCCGAAGGGCCGCAACGTCGTGCTCGACAAGAAGTTCGGCCCGCCGACGATCACCAATGACGGCGTGACCATTGCCAAGGAGATCGAGCTGGAGGACCCATTCGAGAACATGGGCGCCCAGCTGCTCAAAGAAGCCGCCACCAAGACCAATGACATCGCTGGCGACGGCACCACCACCGCCACGGTGCTAGCCCAGGCCATCGTGAACGAAGGCTTCAAGAACGTCACCGCTGGCGCCAACCCACTGCTCCTGAAGCGGGGCATCGAGCGCGGCGTCGCGGCTGTCGTCGAGAACCTCAAGTCCATATCGACCCCAGTCGCCGATCAGACCAAGATCGCTCAGGTCGCCGCCATCTCAGCGGCCGACGAAGAGATCGGACGACTGATCGCCGAGGTCATGGACAAAGTCGGCAAGGACGGCGTGATCACGGTCGAAGAGAGCAAGACGCTCAAGTTCGAAACTGAGTACGTCGAGGGTATGCAGTTTGATCGCGGCTACATCTCGCCCTACTTCATCTCGGACCCACAGCGCATGGAGGCCGTGCTCGACGAGCCGTATCTGCTGATCACCGACAAGAAGATCAGCGCGATCTCGGACATCCTGCCCGTGCTCGAGCGCTTCCTGCAGGTCAGCAAGAACCTGGTCATCATCGCCGAGGACGTCGACGGCGAGGCCCTGGCCACGCTGGTGGTCAACAAGCTGCGCGGCACGCTCAACGTGCTGGGCATCAAAGCGCCTGGCTTTGGCGATCGTCGCAAGGCGATGCTCGAAGACATCGCCACCCTGACCGGCGGCAAGGTGATCTCCGAGGAGATCGGCCGCAAGCTCGACTCCACCACGGTCCAGGACCTGGGTCGTGCTCGCAAGGTCCAGTCCAACAAGGACGAGACCACCATCGTCGAGGGCCGTGGGTCTGAGGAAGCCATCAAGGCGCGCATCCAGCAGATCCGCACGCAGATCGGCGAGACGACCAGCGACTTCGACCGTGAGAAGCTCCAGGAGCGTCTGGCCAAGCTCGCCGGTGGCGTTGCGGTGATCAAGGTCGGCGCCGCTACCGAGGTCGAGCTCAAGGAGAAGAAGCACCGCGTCGAGGACGCTCTTTCGGCCACTCGCGCGGCTGTCGAAGAGGGCATCGTGCCTGGCGGCGGGACGGCGTATATCCACTCCTTGCCAGCGCTGGATCCCGTCATCGCCGAGCTCTCGGGCGATCAGCGCACGGGCGCGCAGATGCTCAAGCGAGCGCTTGAGGAGCCACTTCGGCGCATTTGCGCCAATGCTGGTGCCGAGGGCAGCGTCGTGGTCTCCGAAGTCAAGAAGCGTGGTGCGGGCCAGGGCTACGACGCCGCCAAGGGCGAGTACGCCAACATGGTCGAGCGTGGGATCATTGACCCGCTCAAAGTGACGCGCTCAGCGCTCGAGAACGCGGCCTCCATCGCGACGATGATCCTGACCACCGAGACCCTCATCACCGAGGTTCCCGAGAAAACCCCAGCCCCGGCCGCCCCGCCGATGCCGGAGTACTGAGCCAAGCTCAACACGCACGCATACCAAGGGGGCCGGCGGTCGTCAGACCTCCGGCCCCTCTTTTTTATGCCTCGTCGCCCGCCGCTCGGGCATGCGTTCCAGCACTGCGGTCTCCACGCGTAGCAGCTACTGTGTTCCGTCTCACCTGTGGTGGAAGTACTGCCGCGCCCTGGCCGGTTGGGACCAGCCGGGTGGGGGCGGTTCTCAGAGGCGCGTCGAGGAGATGCCGCCGTCGACGTAGAGAGTGATGCCGTGCACCATCGCTGCGTCGTCGGAGGCCAGGTAGGTGACAGCGGCGGCGACGTCGTCGGGTCGTACCAGGACACCCGCCGGGGTGGTGGCGGTCAGCGCGTCGATCGCGGGGCGGTAGGCCTCGTTCCCCGGGGTGAGCGTCACGCCGGGGGCGACCGTGTTGACGCGAACGCCTCGCGGCCCATATTCAGCGGCCCAGCTGCGAGTGAGCTGCTCTATGGCCGCCTTCGTTGCGGTGTACATGGCCCCGTAGGGCGAGCCGACCTGGGCCATCCAGGAGCCAATGTTCACGATGACTCCTGTGCCGCGCTCGGCCATCGCTGGGGCAACAGTGGCGGTGAGGACGTGAGGCGCGCGCACGTTGACCGCTAGCATGGCGTCGAGGTCCGCGTCGGCGAGCCCTTCGGTGGCGCCTACGGGGTACAGCCCGGCGTTGTTGACCAGGATGTCGAGGCGTCCTCCAACGACCTTCAGCACCTCGGCGGCGAAGGAGCGCAGCTCGGAATAGGCGCCGGCGAGGTCGGTGGCGATGAAGTTGGCCTGGCCGCCGCGACGGGTGATGTCGTTGACCACGTTTTGGCCGCGAGTGGCGTCGCGGCCGCTAACCACTACGTGCGCGCCGTGAGCGGCGAGCGAGCGGGCAACCGCGGCGCCGATTCCGCTGCTCGAGCCGGTAACGATGGCGCTGCGCCCCGCCAGCGTGGCGTGGGGTGGGTTGGGAGTGCTGGAGGTCATGTCCGAGGTTTAGCGCCACGTGCGGCCTTCGAGCCAGGGCACGCATAACCTGGGCGCCGCGGGTCCACCTTGGTGCCGGCGGGATCGGCAGGTACGATTCTGAAGTGCCTTTGCGCAATGCCCAGTTCGGGGCGTTCCTCCGGTCCCGGCGTGACCGCCTCGCGCCGGACCAGGCCGGCATCCATCCGTTTCCAGGCCCTCGTCGCGTGCCAGGGCTGCGGAAGGAGGAGCTTGCGGTCGCCGCCGGGCTCAGCCCCGATTACTACAGCCGCCTGGAGCAGGGGCGCCAGCCGCACGTCTCCGACCAGGTGATCGACGCGCTGGCTCAGGCTCTGTGCCTCGACGACGTGGAGGCCGCTCACCTGCGCGACCTGGCTGCCCCGACGGGTCACCGTCAGCCACGTTCATCGGAGGCGGCCCAGCGGGCTCAGCCTGGGTTGCTTCGCCTCATGGCAACCCTCGAGCATGTCCCGACGCCGCTCCTGGGTCGGCGCGGACAGGTCCTGGCCCGCAACGCGCTGCTGGCAGAGGTACTGGGTAGCCCGTTGGATCCGGGAAGCTCGTTCTTCTGCTACCAATTTCTCGACCCTCTCGCTCGGCGGAGGATCATCAACTGGGCGGACTTCGCCGCAGCCTCGGTGGGGGCAATGCGGCTAGAAGCGGGCCGCTATCCGCACGACCGACAGCTGACAGCGCTCATCGACGAGTTGCGGGCATCCGACGCTGACGTCGGCCGCTGGTGGGACGACCTCGGCGTACGCGACTCCACCTCGGTCGCCAAGCGGATTGCCCACCCGACCGCGGGCCTCCTGTCCTTCGCTATCGAAACCGTGGTAGCCCCGCACGAGCCCGACCAGCGCCTGGTCGTCTACACCGTCGAAGCGGGATCATCGACATCCCAGGCGCTGGCGATCCTCGCCAGCGGCCTGGGCAGTGCCGCCCGGAATGCCCAATCGCTGCAGCCCGTTGCCCGCGACAGCCGCTAGGCGTTCGGCCGAAAAGTGCACCGCCGCAAGCGTATAGCGGCCGAACTCCGTTCGATAGACTGGCCTAGAGGGGCGATATCCGTGCAGAAGACTTTCCGGCCGCCGCTCTAGGCGTCAGCCGCGCAGCGAGGCTCAGGAGGGTGGTCGCGAACAATACGTGCGGCCGAGGTTCCGTAAAGCTGGCTAAGCCAGGCCCTCTTGCTGCAACGTGTGGAGGGACTTATCAAAGGCGCTGATCGTTTGGGTGAGCTCGGCGTCGCCGTGGTCGATGGAGGTGAAGCCGCCTGAGCGCATCAGGTCGATACCGTTCAGCAGCATGGCCTTGCGGAGCGTGTTGACCGCGCCGCGGCCAGCCATGAGCCGCTGAACGTCCGTTGTGTCAGCCGCTGCCTGCATGCCCTCCCCGAGCAAAATCTGAAACACGGACGCCTCACCCAGAATGGCGCCAGCCACGCCGCGCTGCTCGAGACAGTCGCGCAGGCCGACCCGCAGCTGCTCACCTGAGCGATTGCACTGGTCGGTCGCCCAGCCCTCGCCCACAATCTGCAGCGCCGTCAGTCCGGCCGCGGCAGACAATGGGTTGGCGTTGAACGTCCCCTGCTGCAGCACGCGCTCGAAACGATCCTTGTGCAGCTCGCCCTTGAAGGTCTGCACCTGCAGGATGTCGCGCTTGCCGACTACCGCACCACCCGGCAGCCCGCCCGCCACGATTTTGGCCAGCGTGGTCAGGTCGGGTATGACCCCGTACACCTGCTGCGCTCCGCCAGGGCTGTACCGAAAACCAGTGATGACTTCATCGAAAATGAGCACGACGCTACGCTCTGTCGTCAGCGCCCGCAAATCCCGCAAGAAAGAGACATCCGTCGGAATGATCCCGTTCGATCCGCCGCCGGGCTCGAGGATGACCGCGGCAACCTGACCAGGGTGCGCATCCAGCAGCTGACGGACGGACTCGATATTGTTCGGGTACGCCACCAGCATCGTCTCGGACACCGCCTTCGGTACCCCGGTCGAAGTCGAGGTATCGAACGGTGGCTGGTAACCAGCCATGGCGTAGTCGTGCCAACCGTGGAAATGGCCGGCGAACCGAATCACCAGGTCCTTGCCCGTAAACGCGCGCGCATCACGTATGGCGAGCATGGTTGCTTCGGTGCCGCTCATGGTGAACCGCACCCACTCCGCGCTCGGAATCAGGCGCACGATCTGTTCGGCCCAGGCCACCTCCAGCTCGTGGCAGGCCCCATAGTGCGTGCCCTTGTGCATCTGTTCGGCTACGGCAGCGGTTACCTGCGGGTTGCTGTGGCCCAGGAGCAACGAGCCATGACCCATCCAGTGGTCGAGCAGCTCGTTGCCGTCGACGTCCCACTTCCGCGCGCCCTCGGCCCGCTCGATATAGATCGGGAAGGGAGCGAAGTTGCGACTATCGTGGCTGATGCCCCCGGCAATGGCATTGCGCGACCGCTCGTACAGCGCCGCGGAACGACCAAATCGCCTGGTGAACGCTTCGTCGAGAGTCGTCGGGGCCGAAACTGCCATAATGCGATTCTAGCCTTCGTTCGCCAACTGTCCGTCGTCGTCTTCACGCAGGGTCAGGATTTCGGGCCCATCATCGGTGATAGCCACGGTGTGCTCGAAGTGCGCGCTGAGGCTCCCGTCGAGGGTGACCGCGGTCCAGCCGTCATCCAGCATGCGCACCGCCGGTGAGCCGAGGTTGACCTGGGGCTCGATCGCCAGACACATGCCGGATCGAAGGATCGGCCCACGCCCGCCGGGGCCGTGGTGCTGAACTTGCGGCGCTTCGTGCATGTTCCGTCCGACGCCGTGCCCGACGAAGTTGCGCACAACCGCCATGCCATTGCCGTTGGCTCGCACGTGCTCCTCGATCGCCGCGCCTATGTCGCTGAGACGGTTGCCGGGCCTGGCCTGGGCGATCCCCTGGAACAACGCTGCCTGAGTCACCTGCACGAGGTCACGCGCACGCGGAGTCAGGCTGTCTAGCCCGCCGACGGCGAAGCAGTGGGTACTGTCGGCTACGTAGCCGTTGTAGCGGGCCGCGACGTCTACTTTGACCAGGTCGCCACGTTTCAGCTTGCGCGGGCCTGGGATGCCGTGGACGACCTCGTCGTTCACGGAAACACAGATGTAGGCGGGATAGCCGAAGTAGCCGAGCTCGGTCGACTCGGCGCCGGCCGCCTTAAACACCGCCGCCGCGACCTGGTCGAGGTCGCGCGTGGTGACGCCCGGCTGCGCCCGCTCCTCAACCGCACGGATAGTCGCGACGACGATCTTGCCAGCCTCGCGCATGATCGCAATCTCGCGTGGGGATTT
>JAABUQ010010163.1_pt1 | contig 12414 bp, 12 predicted proteins | sample 5560001 | NCBI WGS metagenome assembly JAABUQ01 (sample SAMN10711888, study PRJNA513371) | rock metagenome | isolation source: Antarctica rocks | place: Antarctica: Victoria Land, Finger Mt nord | collected 2015-12-18
TGCCTGCACCTCGCCGACGTCGAGCAGCTGCTCGGCCTGCTCGACCGGCTCGTCGACTCCGGCAAGTCGGTCATCGTCATCGAGCACCACCAGGCGGTCATGGCGCAGGCCGACTGGATCGTCGACCTCGGCCCCGGCGCCGGCCACGACGGCGGCCGGATCGTCTTCGAGGGCACACCCGCCGACCTCGTCGCCGCCCGCTCCACCCTCACCGGCGAGCACCTCGCGGCCTACGTCGGCACCTGATCGAGGCCTTCGTCGTCGCGCTGATCTTGCTCAGCCTGCTGCTCGTACGGCTGGCGACGGTGACGCCGATCCAGCAGTAGCGCCCGCGTTTAAGCACAACCCGAGTCACGCGCGAGTGCCTTAATGAGCGGCGGCGAGATCCCTGGCATCACCCGACTCGTCCTCCAGACACGGGTGGGGACTGAATCGTGCCGAGACCTACTACAAGCCTCTGCGCATTGCCTGGCTCAGCTTCGATGGATCTAAACACGGTACCCGCCGGCATACGGTACCTGGAGAACATGCGTTCTGCTACTGGGCTTGGCAACCAACGCAGTACGAAATTCTGATCAAGCTGAGAAGACGTGACGATAGTGAGCAGACCAGCGCCGGAATTTAGACCAGGGTCGTCTTTCCGGCTCCGTTGTCACCGACAATCCAACTACTTCACCCGCGTCGACCGAGAAGTGGACGCTATCCAGTGCTTGGACGTGGCCGCAATGTCAACCGGCATGCGGCCACGATTTGACAGCACTGAGCGATCGAGGCCTCGACTACGATTCTGCACGGCGTCGCCACTGAGTCTTGCCGGACCGCTATCGCGTATGCCACAACTTCGGCTTCAACACCCATGCGCAGACACTCACCGCAGGCATGCAGCCGCTAAGCGTACACAGCGTGAATGCTGTGTTGCGGCGGATGCCGAAAGTTGAGTTGCACTGCCACCTGCTCGGGACCGTGCGGCCGGACACCTGGTCCGACCTGGCTCGCAAGCACGGCGTGGCGCTACCAGATGGGGGTGATGCGGGGTATCTCTACGCGCACATCAATTCGCGCAATGCCCCATCAGACCGGTACATCCACGCGCGGATTCCGTTTCCGCCGCCAGACCCTGGTTGGGACGAGGAGCCGGCGTACTCGCTGCTGGCCATCTCGCCGGTGGTGGCGCGCTCGATTGTCGAGGCCGCCGACTTTGAGCGGATCGCCTACGAGTCGCTGACTGACGCCGCCACCAGCAGCAACACGGTTTATCGTGAGATGTCGTTCGAACCGACCGCCTACTTTCCGCACGGCGTCAGGTATGCGACCATGGTCGACGGCCTGGCGGCCGGACTGCGAGCAGCTGAGACGGACTGGGGTATCCGCGCCCAACTGCTCGTCGGCATCAACCGCGAGGAGTCGAGCCAGCAGGCAGTCCAGCTTGTGCAGGAGATGCTCCGAACTCCGCGAGCCGAAGTGGTGGGTATCGGTCTCGACAACTTTGAAATCCCTGGACCGCCCGAGAAGTTCGTCGAGGCGTACGCCCTTGCCGAGCGGCACGGGCTGCACCGCACCGCCCACGCCGCCGAACACGATGCCTCGGCGCGCAACGTCGTCACCTGCCTCGATCAGCTCCACTGTGAGCGGATCGACCACGGCTACTTCGTGCTGCAGGACGCCGCGGTCGTTCGTCGGTGCCGCGACGAAGGCGTCGTATTCGCGAGCGTGTTCACGACTTCGCGGCGGGCGTGGCGGCCGTGGCGGCGGGCATCGATCAGGGCCATGGTCGAACAGGGGCTGCGCGTGTCGCTGGCTTCCGACGACCCGGCCATGTTCCCGACCACGCTCGCCCGGGAGTACCTGATCGGCGCGCAGCAGGTCGGGTTCGAACTGGCCACGCTACGGCAGCTCAACCTGAATGGGGTTGACGGTGCCTGGTTGGACGACGCCGAGAAGGCTCGGCTCCGCGAGCGCATTCAGGCAGAGACGGACGCGCTGCAGGCGCAACTGGCGGCCGATCCGTTAGATTAGGGCGCACAATGCGCTCCCCGTTGGTCCCCGCACGGGCCATTTTGGTCAGCCTGCTCGCGCTCGTGGCCGCGGTGGCGTGCGCGGCGCCCGTGCCCGCTTCGCCCACCAGCGCCCCGGCCGCCGCCACCAGCGCCCCGACGGCGGCTACCGGCGCCCAACCGGTGAATGGCGCTCCCAAGCGTGGCGGAACCGCGGTCGTTGCCGTCGACGCCGATCCCGAGACGTTGAATCCGGGCATCACCACCTCCAATGTCACCGGCGACATCCAGGCCAAGGTTTTCGAAGGCCTGGTGTGGTTGGACCAGAACTTTACCCCCCAGCCAGCCCTGGCCACGTCCTGGCAGATCAGCCCCGACGGCAGGACCGTTACCTTCAAACTCCGCCCGAACGTCAAGTGGCATGACGGCCAGGACTTCACCAGCGCCGACGTGAAGTACACGTTCGAGGAAATCCTGGCCAAATTCCAGCCTCGCACCTCGACCACCTTCAAACAACTCGAGCTCAAAGTCGATGCGCCAGACCCGCTGACTGCCGCGCTCACGTTGAAGCAAGGCTACGCCCCCCTGTTGATGCAGATGAGCGTGTTCGAGGCGCCCATCATGCCCATGCACCTGTATCAGGGCACCGACGCCAGCACCAATCCGGCCAACCAGGCGCCGGTCGGCACCGGACCGTTCAAGTTCGCTGAATGGAACCACGGATCCACCATCAAAGTGGTACGCAACGACCAGTACTGGGATTCCAGTAAACCCTATCTCGACGGCATCATTTTTCAGGTCGTACCGCAAGCGCCCAACCGGTCGAGTGGACTCGAAACCGGCGAGATCGATTTCGTGCTGGACTTCTACCTGCCCAAAGCCGACGTCGGCCGCCTGTCCAGCAACACCAATCTGACTTCGAAACACGGCCAAGGCGCGCCGGCGATCGACTTCCTGATGATGAATCTGAAGAATCCGATCCTGGCCAACAAGCAGGTCCGCCAGGCGCTCGCGATGGCGATCAACCGCGACACGCAGGTCCAGCAAGCCATGGCTGGTCTGGGACGGCCGGGCTATGGCGCGTTCGGCGATGGCTTCAAGTGGCTCCTCAATCCGGATGTCAGCTACCAGAAGCTATACCCGTTCAGCGTTGAGCAGTCCCAACAGCTGCTCGGCGGCGCGAGCCTGCCAGCGAACACCACGCTGCGGTTGACCTACGACGCGGCGCGAGCGAACCTCGGTACCGGTGCGCAGATCATCAAAGACAACTTGCGCCAGGTGGGCATCAATGTGGATCTGCAGCCACTCGAGCGGGCGGTCATGCTCGACAAGGTGTTTACCCAGAAGGATTTCGATCTGACGCTCCAATCGTACTTCTCCAGCGGCGACCCGAGTGTCGGCTACCACCGCTTGTATCTGACGAATACTGGCACCGCGCCGTTCGTCAACGCGTCGGGCTACTCCAACCCGCAAGTGGACGACCTGCTGGCGAAGGCGTCGACGCAGGACGAGCGCGCGCCGATTTACAAGCAGCTGCAGGCGATCCTGAACGATGACCTGCCGGCACTCGTCCTGTACGACGAAGCCGGCGTCGACTTCGCCACCACCAAGCTCAGCGGTTTGTGGACGTCCATCGACTCCCGCAACCGCTGGGACGTGGTCTCGCTCAGCCAGTAGGCGCGGCGTGATTTACCTCGTATGACGGGGGCGTGAGGTCACCGCCGGCCGAGCTGGGCCGGTATACGCTGCGTCGCCTGGCGCAGGCGGTGCCGCTGCTGCTGGGGGTGGTGGTGGTCAATTTCCTGCTGATCCAGCTCGCTCCGGGCGACCCAACGACGGTGCTGGTCGGGGATTATCCGGCGCCCGCCGAGTACGTGGCCCAGGTACGTGCCGACTTTGGCCTGGACCAGCCAATACCGGCGCGTCTGGCGCGCTACCTGAGCCAGCTCGCTCGAGGGAATCTGGGTTACTCTTTCGCCAATCGCCAGTCAGTGGCCGGACTCATTGGTGAACGCCTCGGAGCCACGCTCGAGCTGACGCTCACCGCGCTGGTGACCGCCACCGTGGTCGGTGTGCTGCTGGGCTTGCTCGCCGCGGTCCGCCGCGGCGGACCAGGTGACGCTGGCGCGCAGGTGCTCTCACTGGCCGGGTATGCGTGCCCGAATTCTGGTTGGGGCAGATCCTGATCGTGGTGTTCGCGGTTGCGCTCGGCTGGCTCCCGTCGCAGGGCAATCGCTCGTTGCGCTCGAGTGCGCAAGGCCTCGACGCCTTCCTCGAAGGACTCCGCTACCTGTTGCTGCCAGCACTGGCGCTCTCGTTTCGCTACCTGGCGCTCGTTTCGCGGTTGACGCGCGCCAGCCTGCTCGAGGTGCTGAATGCGGACTACATTCTGGCTTCGCGGGCACGCGGCGCCCCAGAACGAACGTTGCTCTTCCAGCACGCCCTGCGCAACGCCGCTGCGCCGATCGTCACGGTCGTGGGCTACAATCTCGGCTTCATTTTCGCCGGCTCGGCGCTTATCGAAACAGTGTTCGGCTGGCCTGGCATTGGCCGACTCCTGTTCGACTCGGTTGGCAAACGCGACTATCCGGTCCTGCTCGGCGTGCTGCTGTTGGTGTCGGCGACGGTCGTGCTGGCAAATCTGATCACCGATCTTGTGCACGCGCTGATCGATCCGAGGGTCCGACTCCGATGAGCATGCGCCTGGGCATGCTCATGATCGCGACGGTGCTGCTTCTGGCGATCGCCGCGCCGCTGGTCGCCGGCTACGACCCGCAATCGGGGAGCGCGGATGCGCTGCGACCTCCGTTGTCGAGCGGTCACGCGCTCGGCACTGACAATCTGGGCCGCGACATTTGGGCGGAACTGGTCTTCGGCGCGCGCGTATCACTGGCGGTCGGCATTTTCGCCGCCACCAGCGCCGTCGTGATCGGAACACTCGTCGGAGCGGTGTCGGGCTACGCGGGAGGCTGGCTTGACGCGGTGCTGATGCGCCTGGCGGAGTTCTTTCAGGTTGTGCCCCGGTTCGTCCTGGCGCTGATTGTGGTGGCACTCTTCGGTGGCGGCCTGGCGAGGCTGATCGTCGTAATCGCCGTCCTGGCCTGGCCTCAGACGGCCCGGCTGGTGCGCGCCGGATTCCTGAGCCTGCGCGAGGCACCCTTTGTGGACGCGGCGCGCGTTGGGGGCATGGGAGCGGCCGGTATCGTCGTGAGCGAGATCCTGCCGAATGTGCTGGCGCCGATCCTTGTAACCGGTTCACTCGACGTCGGCGCGGCGATTCTGCTAGAGGCGGCCCTGGGCTTCTTCGGCCTGGGTGACCCTAACCTCGTGTCGTGGGGCAGCATGCTCAACCAGGCCCAACAGTACCTGCGCCAGGCATGGTGGATGTCGCTGTTTCCTGGCCTCGGTATCTCGGTCGCCGTGCTCGGCTTCAACGTAGTCGGCGACGGCCTGAACGACGCGCTCAATCCACGCCTGCGCGGCGCCCGATGACGACTTCGCATGCAGACCGACCGATGCTCCTGGAGGTGCGCGACCTGGCCGTCGACATCCGCGCTGTCAGGGGTCCGCTGCGGGTCGTGGACGGGGTCTCACTCAGCGTCGGCCGGGGTGAAGTGGTTGGACTCGTCGGCGAAAGCGGCTGCGGCAAATCGATGACCGCCTTCGCGATTGCCGGTCTGTTTCCCACGCCGGCTGCAAGGTTGGCGGGTGGAAGCGTGCGGCTCGATGGCCAGGACCTTGCAGCGCTCGATGGTCGGTCGCGTCGCGCAGTGCTCGGCCAGACGCTGGGCATGGTCTTTCAGGATCCGTCCAGCTTCCTGGACCCGCTCGTTCGCGTCGGCGACCAGGTTGCGGAGGCGCTGCGCGTGCACGGTCAGCGTCAGCGGGCGTGGCCGCAGGCGGTCGACCTGCTCGGGATGATGGAGCTTCCAGATCCAATCAATCTGGCCCGGCGCTACCCGCACGAGCTATCGGGCGGACAGCGACAGCGCGTCCTCATCGCCGCCGCACTGGCCATGCAGCCGGGCCTGCTGATCGCGGACGAGCCGACCACCGCGCTGGATGCGACCGTGCAGTCGAGCATTCTGGCCCTGCTGCTGAAGCTACGTCTGGACCTCGGCTTGAGTGTCCTGCTGATCACCCATGACCTCGGCGTGGTGGCCGAGACCTGCGACCGGGCCTACGTGATGTACGCCGGACGGGTGGTCGAAACGAATACCACTCGAGAGCTGTTCGCCGCACCACGGCATCCGTATACGCGCGGGCTGCTACGTGGCACGCTGGCCGTCGAGGGCCGTGCCGCCGACCTGTTTTCCATTCCCGGCATGGTCCCTGATCCGCGACACCTGCCGTCGGGATGTCGGTTTCATCCACGCTGTCCGCTGGCAGCGGACGACTGTTTGAATCGCGATCCACCGCTGATGCAGCGGGCCGGACTGGGCGGCTGGGATGCCTGCTGGCGAGCGGAGGATCCCCTGGCGAGGCAGGTCTGGGAGGGTGCGGCGACGTGGAGCCGCTGATCCAGGCCGAACACGTGAGCCACGTGTTCGACGTCGGTGGTGGTTGGCTGCGAGCCGGTCGCCAGTTGCGGGCTGTTGACGACGTCAGCCTGGCGATTCCGGCGGGTACCACCGTGGCGCTGGTGGGCGAGTCCGGGTCCGGCAAATCGACCCTTGGACGGATCCTGCTGCGCTTGCTGGTGCCATCCGTCGGCTCGATCCGCTACCGTGGCGAAGACGTCGCCGAGCTGCGAGGCGAGCGGTGGCGAGCGTTCCGGCGCGACGTCCAGGTAGTGTTTCAGGATTCGGGTGCGGCATTCAACGCGCGTAAGACGATCGGTGCCAGCGTGGGGGTGCCGCTGCACCATAATCTTGGGCTGCGCGGTCGAGCCGTGCGCGAACGCGCGGCCGAGTTGCTGTCGCGGGTGGGGCTGGAGCCGACGATCTTTCTCGACCGCTACCCGCACGAGCTGTCCGGAGGACAACGCCAGCGCGCGGGCGTGGCGCGGGCGATCGCGTCCGAGCCGCGCTTCGTGGTTGCCGACGAACCGGTCAGCGCGCTGGATGTCTCGGTGCGGGCGCAGGTGTTGCGCCTGATGCGCGATCTGCAGCGGGAGCCGGGCGAGCTGGCCTACCTGCTCATCACCCATGATCTCGGAGTCGTGCGAGCCATGGCTGACGTGGTCCAGGTGATGTACCTTGGAGCTATCGCCGAGCGCGGCCCCGCGGCGGCGCTGTTCATGGCGCCGGGTCATCCGTACACGCGTGCGCTGCTAGCGGCCACGCCAGTGCCAGACCCTCAGCGGCGCTCGGCTGCGCGAGTGGCGACAGGCACGCTGCATGGCGAGATCCCGGCGGCGACGGATGTGCCGTCAGGCTGTCGCTTTCACACCCGCTGCCCCCACGTCCAGGATGTTTGTCGGGCGACGCCGCCAGCCTGGGTGACCTTTGAAGACGGGCTCGAATCCGCCTGCCATTTCGCCGACGAGATTCGCCGGCTGGCCCCGGTGGCAGGCTGACCGGAGTAGGGCATGCCGTACTGGATTGATACTGATCCGGGCCTCGACGACGCGCTGGCCATCCTCCTCGCGATCCGTGAGGTGGGTGACGACTTGATCGGCCTGTCGTCGGTTCACGGCAACGGCGAGGAGCCGGCCATGGCACACAACCTGCTTCGCGTGCTCGCCACGTATCAGCAGCTGGGTTTGACGCCAGCCCGCTGGACACCGTCGATCGCCCGCGGAGCGCGGCAGCCACTCGATGGCGGGTTGCCCGAGCGTGGCGAGGGATACCACGGCGAGCAGTTCCTGGGCGGATTAACCTGGCAGGCCGGAGCCGAGTGGTCCGGCCGGATCGGATCGGAACCGGCGGCGGTGGCCATTGCACGCGCGGCCCAGCGCGTGCCCGACCTCCAGCTGGTATGCATTGGGCCGCTCACCAATCTCGCGCTGGCCCTCCACCTGGAGCCGAAGCTGCCCGGTTGGCTGCGTGGCGTGAGCATCATGGGCGGCAGCCTGCGCGCCGGTGGCAATCAGACGCTGGCTGCCGAGTTCAATTTACTGACCGATCCGGAAGCCGCCGGCGTGGTTATGGAGGCGGGGTTCCGCGACATAGCACTGGTGCCGCTGGACGTGTGCGACGAGGTCCGACTGTTTGCTGACGACCTGGCGCGACTCGACACCCAGGACACCTCGGCGAGCCGCACCGCGCGCGACCTGCTGCGCCATTTCGAGAGCCGCGCCCCAGCCGGGCGGGGCGTACCCTTTTACGATCCCTGCGCATGGCTGCTGACCACGCATCCCGAGCTCGCGCACTGGGCGCCCGTGTACGTCGCCGTCGACACGGGTGACGGCGTGGGGCGTGGCGCCTCGCTCGCGGACTGGCGGGGACGGTCTGGCCATCAGCCAAATGTCCGCGCGGCCACGCACGTAGTGAATCGCGGCGCCTTGCTCGATCGATTTTTCACCCTGCTCGATGCCTGAGATTGTTGGAGCGCTTGACCCACGCGGCCGGATGCTGGCGGTCATGGGGTGAGGGCACGCCACGAGGCTCCCACGGCAGCCACGTTGGGCGGTTGCTACACGCGTTGCTGCACAAGCTAGCTTCCTAACAAAATCGCAATTCAAAACCACACGATGTTGGGGTACCGCAGCGGTGCACCTACTGCATACAGGTGAGCCCCCCGGGACTCGAACCCGGAACCAACTGATTAAGAGTCAACCCATATTGAGTTTTTCAGGCAGTCTCAGGCCGTTTGGCGTCGTCTCACAGTTCTCGCTCTGTATCCCCGGGTCGCCTGGCGTCGTCGGAGGCCGTCTGACAAAAGTGTCCCAAAAGTTGTACGTTAGCTGCCTCTCAGTACCCAGGCCATCGGGTGCTGAACTGCTCGTGGCCCATGCGAGCCAACAACTCCAACTGGTTGATCGGCCATATCTGACTCAAGCGGTTGGGCTGGAAGTCGATGTTGCCAAGAGTATCGACAGGCGGCAGGGCATCGCCGATGAACCCGTCGCATGGGCTGCACACCGTGACTAACGTCATACTTCTAGCGTCCGAGACACGCCACCTGCGCGCCACTTTACCGAGAGGCAGTCTACATAACGGGCAGGTGTCTGAGGCCATCCCCCAACCGGATCACACCGGGATCGCGGCGTCAAGAAAACCCTCTAGGCCTCTTCCTCGACCTCAGGCGGCTCCCCGTGTTGCTGCACCTCGACACCGAGCAGCACCGCGTCCAGCTCTGCCGCGCCGGGCAAGCCCGCGTCCACCGCCAACTGACCAACCTGTGGGAGCAGACCACGGTAATCGCGGCTGACCTTGGCCAGGGCGTCCTCGACCGACAGCGCCTCGACCGACGGCAGCTTGTCCAGGTAGGCGAACCGCTCAGTGTAGAAGCGGCAGATGCGCTGGAGGAATGTCTGGTAGTGGTCGATGTCGCCAGGCTGGGGCGCCGGCGGTCCCTCGTGCAGCGAGACGTGGCCCTGGTTATCGAGGTTGATCACGAACGTGCAGTAAGCGTCCAGGCCGACATCGCCCACCTCGTCACGCTGGGGCAACTTACGCAGATGCTGCACCATGTTTCGGGTCACCTGCGGCTGATTGTGCTGGGTGATGTCCAGCGCCTGGTCCGGCCGCTGGCGCAGCGGGGAGATGAACGTCGGCGAGATGTTGAGCATCTCGATGCCACCCGAGATGGTCCATCGGTCGCCCTGGTGGATGATGGTGTGCGCGTCGTTCAGTTCGCTGAACATCCTCGGCTGAGCTTTGCTGTGCTCGGTCATCGTGGCCTTTTCCTCGATAGCCACCAGGAGACGGGCGAGCGAGGTCGAGTTCCGGCCGCCGGTTACCTTGTCGATGCGGGCGCCAAAGTTCGAGGTGCGTTTCGCCAGGGGCGTCCCAATCGCCACGTCGAGCGTCTTGACCTTGCCGTTGCTCCAGACGTGGGGCAGGTTGATGCCGTAGACGGTGCGGCCCGCAGCAGCATGCTCGGCCAGAAGCGGGCAGGTGTCGAGCAAGTCCTGGACAATCAGCTCCCCGAGCTGCTTGCTGTGCTCGTCGCTGCGGCTGTGATACTGAATCCGCAGCCCTGGCGGCAGTAGACCCTTGGCGTCATGGAACTGTTGTTTGGCCAGCCAGGCCACCAATCCGTTGAGCGCATCCACCCACCCACCGGATCACTCGGTGGACGTCGCGTCAAGTCGCGCCGGCGGGCAGGCCTTCGATGTCTAACGTGACTCCAAACGGCAGGTCAGCCAGCTTCTGCTGCGAGAGCTTGAGATAGGTCGGCTCTATCTCGACGCCGATGCTGTTGCGGCCGGCCTGGATGGCGGCCTGGGTGGTGCTGGCGGTGCCCAGGAACGGGTCGAGCACCACGTCACCCGCGAACGAGTACATGCGGATAAGCCTGTACGCCAGCTCGAGCGGAAACGGTGCGGGGTGGTCGCGCGTGCTCGCGCCGCCGAGGCCTGTCCAGATGGTCCTGAACCACTGGGTGTAGTCCTCGGTAGAGATGTGGCTCGCTGCTTCCATGGCCGGCGTCGGACTGCGGTAGCCACCTGGCTTACGCAGCAGCACGATCGTCTCGTGGTCGAGTTTGATGACGCCGTTCGGCAGGTTCGGCTTGCCGAGGAACACCGACGAGTCGCTGGCCTCTAAAGCGATGTTGCCTATCTTCTGCCACATGATGGGCGTCAGGTTGTCCAGCCCCAGGCGCCGGCTGCGCACCTGGATGTCCGACGGTAGCGGCAACACATAGTGTCGGCCGCCCTGGCGCCGCGAGATGCTCACCGCGCCGACGACGATGCACAGACGGCCGCCAGGGACTAGCACGCGCGCGCATTCGCGCCACACCTTGTCCAGGTCGTCCAAGAACACCTCGTAGTCCTTGATGTCGCCGAGCTGGTTGGGGTTGCCGAGGGCGTACTGCTTGAGATTGCCGTACGGCGGGCTGGTGACGACCAGGTGCACGCTTTCGTCTTCGAGCCAGCTCAGGTCGCGCGCGTCACCCAGGCGCAGTCGATGGTGTGACGGGACGATGGGCTCTAGGGGCGTGCGCCTACGCGGGCTGGTCTTGGGCTCGTGACCGTTGGCACGGTCTGGGGTTTGCACGGCACCAGTGTACGGGTGCCCGATCGGTAGCTTCATCGGCCGACCTTACGGCGCCAGGCGTCACGGAGAGCGTCACGCCGCCGGACGGGAAGCCACGTTTGCGCCGGCCGGATCATGATCTATATGAAGACACTGCAGACCGTCGGCACAAAGAGTCGCCGAACCACACAACGACCCGCCCCGTTCTTCGATCTGGTACGCAACGCGTGCGCCGTCGGAGCGAAGGCCTGATCGACCATGTCCTGGTCGTCGGGCGAAACCTGTACGACTTCACCGACGTGAGCCCCGTGCCTGGCCCCGACCCGCCGTACAACCGCGAGATGGCAGCCGTTATTGCTACGCTGGAGCGGGTAATCATCGTCATCGTCTACAACCTGGAGATGCGCGTGGACGATTACGCTGACGTCCTGGTCAACGACCAAGGCTTAGCCAGCTACGGGAACGTGGGCGTGGAGCATGCCCTCGTCCTGGAGAAGATGACAGTGCGGCGCAACCTTGGCCTGTGCTACGAGATCGACTCGTCCGGTCAGGAGGTAGCCATGCAGATGTACGAGCTGCGGCCGGTCTGTTATCGCCCCGACGGTTCTCTCAAAGGGCCCCCGCACCCGTTTGCCGTAATACCCGTACTCCTGTAAACGGGTGCATGGTGTACCGGTATTAGAACGGCAGCGACGCAAGATCGACCATCGACCAGCCGCAGCCGGCCGCCGTCACGCTGTAGCTCCCGTCGGCGCCGCGCGTCTTGTGTAACTTTCCTACTGTCCCTGCTCAACCAACACCGGAGTACCGGTACTCGGGTGTGCCGACCTTCGGGTGTACGGGTACTAAAACGGCAGCGACGCAAGATCGACCATCGTCACACCGCAACCGGCCGCGTGGACGCTCACACTCTCATCCCCCAACCTGACCCGCTCGTGGTGGGTCGCCTCCCCGGACGCACCTTCGAACAGCACCTGAATCGTATGGTCTAGCGTAACGCTGTCCATACGGTCGAGCGTAACGATGCATTCCTGCGCTGGTTTTGACAAGCCGGAATGGCCCAGTTCGATACTCGGGAACGGCCCACCTGTTTGGGCTTGTCGATGTCGTCAGTGTCGGCTCGGTTTGCGGAGCCGGAGTAGGTTCGTTCCTCCTTTGATTGGTGGTGATGTGTCCCTCTTCGGCGACGCGGTCCGCCGTAGTGGGTGCGTCCCTATGGCTTTGTCAAGGGGTCGATGAGGTTCAGGTTCGGGGGCTTGAGTCGTCAACTTGGACCTGGGGATGACGGCGATACCGCATCTAGCACCTCGGCATCGCAAAACCGCTTCGGTCGG
>JAABUQ010010164.1_pt1 | contig 12414 bp, 9 predicted proteins | sample 5560001 | NCBI WGS metagenome assembly JAABUQ01 (sample SAMN10711888, study PRJNA513371) | rock metagenome | isolation source: Antarctica rocks | place: Antarctica: Victoria Land, Finger Mt nord | collected 2015-12-18
GACAACTCCATACAGGTGAAACGCTGCTTACGCCTGCACCCTGTCACCCTGTGACCACAGCGGACCACCAGCCAGGAGAGGAAGCCCAACACGTCACTATTACCGTGACAGAAACTTGCACAGCCATAGCCTACCAGACACAGACGTATCACGATCTTGCAACCCTGCTGAGTAGGCAGGAAGCTGTAAAGCGCCTGGGAGCAGACTACCGTGTGAATGGTGACCTACAGGTGACAAGCACACAGACGGCGGTCAAAGGAAACAGCCTTGAGGTGCAGGTGACGTGTACCGGGACATGGGTCTACCAGTTTGACCAGGACCGTTTACAACGCGTCAAGAGCCTCATAGCGGGCAAGAGTAAGGCAGAGGCGACTCGGTTCCTGCTTCGTCAGAGAGGCGTCAAAAAGGCGATGCTCGACGACGTGAGCGTTCTGCCAACTGATATAGCGCGTATCTCTCTGATTGTTCTGTATACGCCTACCACCGTACGCTAGATGAATGACCAGGCGAGTTAGAGCCTGGTCATTAACTACATCCACACGAATTTAACAGATTTATCACCCTTTTTACTGAAATGTGCGTACATTTCTGAAGTTTAGAGCAAACAAATATATACTCCCCTGTGTAAGGTGGATAAATCCACAATGAAAGGGGGAAGTACATGTTAGCACCAACATACCATAAACAAGCATGTCGATTATTTTGTCGAATGTTACAGAGACTAGAAGAAAAGGATAAAGAACATGACCAAAGGCTTTCAGTTACCAATGCCGGAGAAACAACCGGAACAGGTGAACACCTCAAAACATCAATTAGATACTGGCAAATATGCAATCATCTACCCACGAGTTTCAACACCAGAGCAATTGAAGAACGTATCGGCTGAAATGCAGCAGGACAAAACATTTGTGGTTAAATATGGATGGCCTGATAACCTCATCATTATGAATACTTCTGATCTAGGTCTGTCTGGTCAGCTTAGAATGGAAGACCGTCCAGCATTTAATAGTATGCTTAGGCTCATTACAGAAGGTACTGTTAAAACTGTAGTAGCCGCTAGAGTTGATAGGCTATTCCGTGATCGATGGGGTAAGGAATACTCTAAATTTATGGAAATTTGCTACACATATGGTGTGAAAGTAGTAACTCTTACGGTTAATCGTAAAAACATTGACTATGTTTACGATTTTTCTAAGTCAGGTGATGTAGATCAGTTTAGACGAGAATGTGAAGCTGCTTGGAAGTACATTGAAAAGCACATCTATATGATGGCAGAGTCGAAGGCTGAAATAGCAAGAAAAGGTCTATGGTTTGGTGCTAATATGCCAACTGGATACATACCGGATCGACGCGAGGAATTAGAAAATGGGGAGGAGAATCCGGACTATCGAAAAATTTCTCCTTATTGGCTTCATGGCAAACGTGTACAGTGGTTGTTTGATCGGTTCATGGATCTAGCAGGTAATGTAACAGCATTAGGGAGAGAAATTAATAGATTGCCTTATCTCTTTCCTCCATTCGAAGATCATATTGATAGGGAAATCGTAAAAAGATGTCAACTTACTAAAATATTAGATGAAGAAGGAAAACTTGTAGGATATACAATTAAGTCTGATAGAGGATTACGTGAAATGCTTGCTAATCCTGTTTATGCTGGTATGTGGGTTTATAAAGGTGTGTTAATTAAGAGTAATAACCACGACCCAATTGTCGATTTAGGTAAATTTCTCTATGCATATAATCGATTATCATCTACCAATCTAGATGGGACGCCTAATCAAGAGTACCTGGAGCGATGTAAAAAATATCAAAAAAAACACCAAGCAGACAAGTCAGCATTATTAAAAAATTGTGTCTTCTCTAAAGACGAACGGTATCGGATTCGCGTTAGAGACGTAGAACGAAAAGGTGATCAAGCAGATGGTCCTGCTAGACCATTTTATGGTTTTACCCAAAGGGAGTTTGCTGGTGATCATAGGAAGTACATGCTGCTTGCAGAAGATGTTGATAGCTTTTTCGTTATGGCACTTAGAAAAAACTTATCAGAAAGTGATAACTTTGAGAATTTTCTTGATGAAGAGGAAGCTGTAAAGGACTCACGTAATCAACTATTAACAGATATACAGGAACAAATCAGAGCTGTCACCTCGTTAATGAACAAGATTGAGCAGCAAATTAAATCAGGCTCACTGACCAATGAAAAATTGCTTAAAAAAGCAAACGATGAATACGAAGGGTTAGACGAAGAGCTAACCCGATTACTTACGCGCAAAAAAGAGATTAGTACTACTAAGACTCATGCACAAAAACGGCGTACATATAAGCAATTTATGCATGATGCAGGGGAATATTGGGATGAGATCGTACCCCCTGAAGAATACCCCATTATGGTTGATGCTTTTGTAGAAAGAATAGTACTCGACATCGTTTCACCGCGTTTCTACTCTATGGAAATCCTATGGCGTGATCCTGAATGGGGTATTGATAAGTTAGTATGTTACCGACAAAATAACCCAGCAATCCGTTGGACAACAAAGGAAGACGATTTACTTAGGAAGTACTACCCTACATGCTCGCCAGAGGAACTATTAAAAATATTCTCTGACAGAAGCCCTGGTAGTATTAAACACCGAGCAGTACGACTAAAAATTAGAACAGCTAAGCCTAAAATGTGGGGAGAAATGTTTGCAAACTCTTTCTCTCCGAAAGATTACATTATTATGGAGCAATACGGGTTAACAGAAACAGATTTACGTGATGTTGCAGGTGCCAAATTGATAACATGGTCAAACAGTGGCAGGACACGACCGGGCTGACTATTCGCGATGGGTATGGACAGACCGAGACCGTGCTGATCTGCGGCAACTTCCCGCCGTTCCCGGTGAAGCCCGGCTCGATGGGCAAACCCTCGCCCGGTTTTGATCTCAGCGTCATCGATCACGATGGCAGCGAACTGCCGCCGCACAAAGAGGGCGATATCGCGATACGCGTGAAGCCACAGCGCCCACGCTGGATGTTTAAAGAGTACTGGCGCAACCCCGAAGCTACTGCTGCCTGTATACGCGGCGATTGGTACATCACAGGCGATCGGGCCTACAAGGATGAAGATGGGTATTTCTGGTTTGTAGGCCGGGCCGACGATGTCATCATAAGCGCCGGCTATCGCATCGGCCCATTCGAGGTGGAGAGCGCGCTCAAAGAGCATCCAGCGGTCGCCGAGTCAGCGGTCGTCGCCAGCCCCGACGAGATGCGCGGTGAGATCGTTAAAGCGTATGTAATACTCGCCCCCGGCTATACACCATCGCCTGAGCTAGCGACCGAGCTGCAGGAGAATGTAAAGCTGGTAACGGCCCCATATAAGTACCCGCGCGAGATCGAGTTCGTGGAGAGCCTGCCCAAGACAATCTCCGGCAAGATTCGCCGCGTTGAATTGCGGGAGATGGAGCGACAGAAGAAGCTGGGGAAATTATAAAATGTAAACGAAGAACGTTTGGGTACAACTACATGAAGTGGTGGAGTGCAGGATGGCATGTCGCCTTCGACGACCGCCATCCCGCAAAGGACGGAGAAAGCTGATACGTTCTTAGTCGTTATTAGGACCGACGAGCCTGGCTCGTGTGAGAGGATGAGGTCGTTGTTCCTGGGGTGTTTGTATCTGAGGACCGGGAGCTGGTTCCTGGCTCAGTGACAGAACGATAGAATCGATAAACGTACCTGTACGCCCAATCTGCGGCGCCTGTCCCTGCTGTCTCGCTCTTACTACCTGCTGATTGATGTAGTGTGCGGCTTCTTGAGCACGTTGATATTCGTGTGCTTCCTGCCGCCAATGCTGAACGCGTTTGAGCAGGTTATTCAGATTTCCAGCAATCGACCAGAGAACGTTATGCTGGTTGACGGGGACCCGGGCATTAAAATCGCCATTTGCCACACGCATATGCACATCAATGATCTGTTGGATGGACTCATCCAGGCGCTGTTTCTCTTCAATAATCGTGCGGTCCTGTTCACTGAGAGCTTTCTGCAGTCGTGTGATCTCCTCAGCCCGGTCAGCGCGCTTAAGCGCCTTTAAAGCACTCTGCGCCCAGAGGAACGTGCCGATCGCTACAATAAACTGCAAGGCAAACGGGCGGAAGAAGATATTGTATGGGTCAACCTTTAGAAGGTGCCCGACTGCGACTTCGTGAGGACCAAAGGCCACCAGACAATACATCACAACGCAGTTTGCCAGGGCAACCAGGAAAACAAAGGCGGGTGGGAAAAAGTAGATAGAGGCAAGTGTTGACAGGATGTAGAGATCAAAACGGGGGATATTCGCGACAGAGAGGCCGCCCGGATCACTGATAAGTGTAAATGATTGACCTCCCATAATTTGTATAAGAAGAAGTATTCCAGCGATGATAATGTAGCCACGCTGATTAAGAAATAGGGCAATAACAGACATAGCGAGCCCTACTAATAGACCGGGCAACAAGGAGTGGTTCGCGCCAAAAATAGCCTGCGGCATGACACCGATGACAATCAGAATGACGGCAAGTAACATAATACTGGTCATTCTGCCCCGTCGCGCGTTCTCGCGCTGAAGCGTGCTGGCGTCAGCGGAGGGTTCAACCGGCGCGGTAAAGCGATACCACCAGTTGAGGAGGTGGAAGCGTTGTGGGCTGTCGTGTGCCTGTGGTGTGATCACGTTTATTCCCCCTGTTTAAACGCAGCGTGCACGCTAGAGAAAAAGTGCGCGCTTCTTCAGCGTGATCTACTACAATCTTGTGCTGAAGAGTGGAAGGAACGGCTTCTTATAGGATTGAGATGCAACATATGTTATAGCACATGTTGCATCTCAATCCTATAAGAAAATATAAGATGTTAAGAGATTGGGGTTGGCTGCAATCGTGTTGCGGTAACTGTGGTGGTGACCGTGGCGGTCTGGTTGCCGCTTGTATCGTAGCGGACGCCCTGTGCGCTGCCAGTAAACGAATTCCCGTCATCTGAAAGCGTCGCCGTGAGATAGAATTCGACAGAACCGGTCCAGCCATACTTGTTTTGATTTGATGATTGTCGCGGATCAAAGTTGAATTCTTTTACCCGAAGAGCAATTGTGTTGCCTGTCTTACTCTTTGTATCGGTGCCATCAGTAGCGAGTGTCCAGGCACCCTGACCGCTAGGTGCTTGATTTGTAGAAATAGAAAGTGTGCCACCTACTTGAATTGTAATAACAGAAAGCTCGTTGGGGATAGGATAAGGTGGCACCTGGCCATTAATAGTATCAAATTTTGCTGTGGCGTTCCAGGCACCAATAAAGCTTGGACCATCTGCCTTTGCCTGAATCTTCGGGCTCAGCAATGTAGCGCCAACCAGACCTCCAGCCACAGCACCCCCGGCGGCACCAACCGTACCTAAAAATCTACGACGACCGAAATGAAGACGCATTACTCCTCCGAAATACTGGTTCCCATATACATATGTTGTGTATTTGCACACTTGTATAAAATAAAGAACCGATGAACTAAAATAACATTAGTCACGAAACGGATGGTAGCATTAAGAGAAACATTTGTCAATATAAATATAGCGCTACGCTGAAAGGTACACTGGTGCAATACAAAATTTAACAATTTTCTAATGCACCTTAACAAATGAAATGAGCAAATACTATTTCAGGGTGTTTCTCATTGTCTCTCCTCTCACATATCTCAGCTCTCATGGAGCATAATTATGCCAGCGCTTTGCAAATCATGAAAAATGGGGAGCAACGCTGCCAGGGGTTGATTTAGTAAGCGAGCAATATCATTGCATGATTTGTGCCCATCGACCAGGCTGAAAGCCAGTCGATGAAGACGTGGCCAGGTTCTCAATTCTGGTAAGGCGACGGCACGAGTTTGCCGTGGAATGGTTGTAGGCTGAATACCATGATAGGAGGGAATATGAGCTATAGGGGGCACTGCGGGTGCAGGTGGAGAAGAAGGAGCCGGCTGTATTGCCTGTGGCGTATAGGTCCATTGTAACTCTGCAATCTGTTGTAAAATAGCCAGCGCTTCCTCATTAAAAATAGAAGAGCCTTTGCCATTTTTAGGAGTAATTGTACACTCCTTTATTTTTCCCGCAATGAGTATGATACGAACCAGGCGCGGAGTTCGTAGATAGATGCCTGGTTTTAAATCGGCCTCCAGGATTCCTGACCGTCCGGCAAGCTGTTCAAGCATTGTTTGCAGGTCGAGTTGATATGTCAAAGAAATCCTCAGAAAGCTATATAAATTGAGAAAACAGGGATCTGCTCTATTATTTAGAAGACATAACAAAGTACTCTCTGAGAATTGTAATGCTATAAATGAACATTTGTCAAGTCAGCCAGGGTGGGTATACAATTTCCTGCTCTAACACCGAAGGAGTTGCAATGATTTTTGTTCATGAGTTACTGAGGTAACTCATGAACAAAAGAAGAAGTGAGACGTTGAAGATGCCAGGAGGCTGAGATGTCGTCCCTATATTACGCCGCTTTCGCGCCCGCGCCAAGGAAGCGTTCCAGCACCTTTGGATTTTTCTGGTAACGTTTCACCAGGCCATCAACCTGCTTCTGCGTGATGGTGCCTCCCGTGACGGCCGGTTTGAGGCCGTTCGTGAATGCATCGTGTATGATCGTTTGCAGTTGGTCGGAAGAGACACCCTGCGCTGTCGCAACATCATTGAGTGTCTTGCCAGCTTTTAGCTGTGTCCGCAATTGTTCTGGTGTCAGGTGCAGTCCTTGCGCGAACTGGTTCTTGATATCAGGGCTGTATTGTTTGAGTGCCTGATTCAGGGGATGTATTGCTGTCGATGTCGCCACTGTCGCCGGTGTGGGCGTTGCTGCTGCCTGCTGCGCGCTCGTCGCATTGAGCGTAGGGATCAGAAAAACTACCCCTGCGACGATGACAATGACGATAGCAACGATACCTCCGATGAGGATGTATAAGAGACGTTTTGACATAATGGTACAAATCTCCTTTATGCATGCTTATGCATCATATATGATGTATTTATACTTTGATAGTCTGTTAGACAGATGTATGTGTCTTTCTAATGAGAAAGCATACTCCTGAAAACTATAAGATGTATCTACGAATACTCAAGCTTTGCTCAAATTTGTACTCATGAGTAATCGTCATATAAGTTATCACTGGTTATTGTTGAGATGTAGTCATGAACGTATAAAACGCACAAAAGGAGTGAGTACCGGGGAAGGATACTCACTCCTTTTGTGCGGAGGACAAGATCGGGATTAGTATTGCTACTGTGCCTACCTTCGTGTTTTGCCTGGTCGCCCCATTGCTTCCTGCTTACGGCCGGTTTCGGAAGAGTGCTGCCAACACTTCTATAGTAAACGTTAATGGTAAAGAAATTGTATAACAACGTTCAAAAATTGCTCAAGATTGGCAAAAGCTGCCGTGCGACGTGGAAAAAGACATGTATTTCTCGCCCATCTATGCTACTATACAGATGGAATTGTGCATATATCCCAGGAGCGCACTATCTATGTCGCAGAAAATCCTCGTGATCGAAGATGAGGAAGGTATCATTCACCTGCTCAATCTTTATCTGAAAGATGCTGGCTATACCATCGTCATCGCCCGCGATGGCGCTGACGGCCTGGCACTGCATGCGCGCGAGCAGCCCGATCTTGTGGTCCTGGATATCATGCTGCCGGCCATTGATGGTTTTGAGGTCTGTCGGCGTATCCGTGCCTGGTCGAAAACGCCTATCTTGATGCTGACGGCGCGCGGGGGTGAGGAGGATCGTATCGCTGGGCTCGATCTTGGCGCTGACGATTACCTGGTAAAGCCGTTCAGCCCGCGCGAACTGGTCAGCCGTGTACGCGCAATCTTACGCCGTGTTGGCACGAATGCTCAGCAGGAAACGCCGGCATCCCAATCCGCCTCTCCTACTCCCGCCGTGGCTCAGACTGCGAATAGCGATTCCATTCTCCGTTTCCCCGGCCTGCGCATCGACTTACTGGCGCGCCGCGTGGAGGTCAATGGCCGCGAGGTTGCCCTGACGCCGACCGAGTTTGATCTGCTGGCCCTGCTGGCCCGATCGCCTGAGCGTGTTTTTACCCGTGAAGTGCTGATGAATAAGGTGTGGGGCTACGATTATCTGGGCGATGGACATACCATTGATGTCCATATCAGCGCCCTGCGCAAAAAAATTGAGCTGGAGCCTGAGCAACGCTATATCAAGACGGTCTGGCGCGTCGGCTATCGCTTTGAAGTAAAATCGCACTCAATTGCATCATCATAAGGGATCGTGGCTATGCGTTTTCGCTGGTGGCAAAGTATTCGTTGGCGCCTGGCATTCGGCTCGGCATTATTAGCCTTGCTCGCGACAAGTTTTCTGGCCCTCACCGCTATTTTTGTCGTGAACCACTACTATGGCGTGGACCAGCAGAAAAACCTGTCGCAGTTCGCCAGAGATAAGGCTGATAGTATTCATTTTTACTATGAGCAGTATAAAACGGTGTATCGCACCCCGGCAGTGCGCCTGTTTGAGGCCGCTCAAAGCACCGCTAACAGTCAACCTGCGCAAAATACAAAGGATCAACAACCACAGAACGTGCAGCTGCAGATGATCGTCTTCGATGCCAGCGGAGCGCCTGTCTATCCCACGATAAAATTTGCCAGCGGGCAGCAGCGTGCAACTACTGGTACGCGTTATGATATTGCGAAGGCCGCTACAGACCAGCCTACGCCAGCCCTCCAGATAACGCCAGCCGCGAGCGCAGTCTCTTCGCCACAGGCAACGGTTGAGGCGCATGCGACGGTCGAGGCCAGAAATACTGCCATTGCGCGTACAAACGCAAATCGGGCAGCTCGTAATGCAGTGCTGATCACTGCCCTGCAACTGGTCAACCCTTCGATTCAGCCAAACGATTTATCTAAGTTTCAGATGGCGATCACCAATGCGCTCAAGTATCATATCCCTACCAATGATACATTTGGTCACGATAGCCCGGTGGGGAACGCGCAGGCTTTCTCGGTACGACCAATCTTCAATGGCCCGCGTGTCATCGGCGCGCTTTTTGTGACAATGCGTCCCACGTCTGACGCAGGCGTCTTTCCCGCGTTTGTCGTCAGTGTTGGCTTCGCTGTGGGTATTGCCTCACTTATTATTGCAGTGCTGGCGGTACTGGCGGCGATTCTCTTCTCACGCACCATCACCCATCCCCTGGCAACGCTGGCGAACGCGACCCGCGTCCTGGCTTCGGGCGACTACAGCGCGCAGGTGAAGACAAAGGCACAGGGCGAACTGGGCGAGCTGGCTCACAACTTTAATGAGATGGCGGCACAGCTTCATCGGGATGTAGAGGAGCTGCGGCGACAGGAGGTCTGGCGGCGCGAGTTGATTATGAATATTACCCATGACCTGGCTACACCTCTGACGGCGATCGCCGGGCTGGGTGAATCCTTGCTGGACGGCGTCAACCAGAGCCGCGAGGATTATGAGGAGACGGGCAGCATTATTGTACGCGAGACGCTGCGCCTGCGCCGTCTGGTGCAGGATCTGCACGTTATGGCAAAGGTAGAGGCGGGAGCGCTCTCTCCTAAAAAGAAGGCGCTGCGCGTGGCCACTCTCGTGGATGAGGTTTTCGCGGCGCTGGTCAGCGAATTTGAACGCCACCAGGTTGAGCCGGTAAACTCCGTGCCTTTCAATCTACCGGCGCTCCAGGCTGATCCTGATATGCTTACACGGGTCTTCTCCAATCTGTGCAATAACGCGTTGCGCCATACACCGCCCGGCGGCTCTGTCACCATCGCCGCGGTAGTGCAGGGGGACTTTGTGCTGGTTACCGTCACTGATACAGGCGAAGGTATCCCGGAAGATGCCCTGCCGCGTGTCTTCGAGCGTTTCTACCGCGCTGATAGCTCACGGCAGTCCTCTACCGGCGGGAGTGGGCTCGGGCTGGCGATTGTGCAGGCGATCGTTGAGGCGCATGGTGGAACGACCCGGGCTGAGAATGCGCCAGGGGCTGGCGCACGCATCTCCTTCACCCTTCCGTCTGGCGCGCAGAGTCAAATGCTCCCAGAAGATACTCCGACACGTCCCCTGAGCAAAAGTGTACGCAACACACGGCTGAAAGAACTGGAATAACTTTGTCTCCTCCGCGCCTTCGGCGCTCAAAATATACTTCTCCCTACTGCAACACAGGCTCGAAGCGCCTGTGTTGCAGTAGGGAGAAAAAAAGCTCCGCGAGCGTCGCGCGCGAGGACATAGGAGAAAGTTAGTACTTTTGGGGGATATCAAGGAGCATGTGATCGGGTTGCTCGACTCAAGAAATAGATTAATGCTATACTCTTGCTCAACTGTTTCATTATTGTGCACTTTTAACCGATATTATGAAGAAGAAAACACAGTAGCTATTGGGCTTCCTTTGCCATAGACGCTGAAGGGACCTGGCGCGTTTCAGAAAAGCAAAGAGTAATTGCATGACTACCAATATACCTTTTATACATCATCGTCAATCCTGGCATGATACGCTGGCTATAGACCCTGAATCTCCTGCATTGCTTACTGCGCTGCAGCAGGTTGTGCGCAATGCAGCCGCTCTATTGGGCGTACAGAGGTGCTCCGTTGCGCTCATAGATGCGACAGGGATGATGCTGGTCACGCTGGCTGCCCTGCTTCAACCCGGAGAGCAGTTGCGTCGTACTCGCTTTCACTTGCATGAAGGCGTCGCTGGCTGGGTTGCTGGACGGTGTGAGGTGGCACTGATCAACAGTGTACACCTTGATTCTCGTTTTAAAACGCTTGGTGACAGGCCTGTTGGTTCTATGCTGTGTGTGCCGCTGTTGTATAACGGCGCGTGTTCTGGCACTTTGACTGTGAGCAGTCAGGAGACTGACGCCTTTGATGTTCGCAGTATAGAGATGCTGACAATAATGGCCGAGCAGGGGGTGGTGGCGATTAGCAATGTAGTACGCGCGGATATGGCGCGTCAGCAGGCGAAGCATCTTGAGACCCTCATGTACTTCGCGCAGCGTATTATGACGCGGCGTGAAGCCGATGATCTTTATCACACACTGCTCGCCGCGCTTCAACGCCTTATCCCTTGCCAACAGGTAGAAATTCAGCTTTACCACGAGAAGTCGCTGGAACTCTCTACTGTTGCGCGCTGGTCAGGCAGCGCCGACGGCAATGATGAGGATAGAGATGCTTATGGACAGGCGGGAGGCGTGTTACAGGCAAGGGTAAAGCTGCACGAGACCAGCTCAATCGCTGCTGCCGCCATTCGCCACCGTCATCCCCTCTTGCGTGGCTCAGACCTCACACAGCCGTCCGTGTCGGGGGAACCGGCACTGGTGGAACTGGCGGTCCCGTTTGTCTCGAAGGATATCCTCTACGGTGTGCTCACCTTAAAACGTTCCGGGGCTTTTAGCGCTGATGATCTGCGCCTGGTACGTAACCTGAGTAATAGCGCGGCTGTAGCCCTCGCGAATGTGGACGCAACGCGTGCGCGGGCAAATTTTCTCTCAATGATGGCCCATGAATTGCGTTCACCGCTGCATGCAATCAATGGGTACCTGGACCTGGCCCTTGAAGGGGTTGGCGGCGACTTAAATGAGCAGCAGCATGAGTTCATCCAGCGTGCACGTGCTGGCAGCGAACATTTGTATGCCCTGCTGGAAGATTTGCTCTTCATCTCGCGTGCCGATAGCGGTCAATTGCGTTTGAACCGCGCGCTTATCTCGCTTGAGGAGATCGTGACAAACGCGGTTGAAGAACTGGAGTTGACCGCCTCCGATTATGGCATTACCATCAACGTGCATCTGCCCATCATCTCCCCTCGTCTCTACGCGGATGCAATACGTTTACAGCAGGTCCTGCGTAACCTGGTCGGGAATGCCTTGCGCTTTACTCCTGGCGGCGGCCAGGTTACCATCTCGGCGCGCCTGGAAGGCAGGGAGCAGGACGAGCAGAGTACTGAGCCTTTTGCCCGGGAGGCAGCAGTTGTCAAGCTGCAGGTACGCGATACGGGAATTGGTATCGCGCCGGAGTTTCAGGAGCGCATCTTTGAGCGCTTTTTCCAGGTTCCCGATGTATCTTCCGAACGCTCTGGCGGGCAGGGGTTGGGGCTGGCCATTGTAAAGATGATTGTAGAACTGCATGGTGGGGTAGTGACGGTTGAGAGCGCCCCGGGGCATGGTAGTACCTTTACCTGCCTTTTGCCTGGTGTGTTATCATAAGCCCTTAGTGTCTTCTCATTTTTTTAGCGACAATGCGTTCTCTTCCCATAAATGCTCTGCTTATAGCATGATGGGGAAAATCTGACGTTTTGATATAAGGATTAAGGGCTGATCCCAAAACGCTGAAGGACCGCCTGTGGAGAGCCAAGAGGGGAGGGGAGGCGGCGAAGAGGCAGGTGGGTCAAAAGGGCAAATTCGGCGAGATGGA
>JAABUQ010010165.1_pt1 | contig 12412 bp, 11 predicted proteins | sample 5560001 | NCBI WGS metagenome assembly JAABUQ01 (sample SAMN10711888, study PRJNA513371) | rock metagenome | isolation source: Antarctica rocks | place: Antarctica: Victoria Land, Finger Mt nord | collected 2015-12-18
CTGAAGACAATACCATTACGGCAGGGGCACGCATGCACTTGCTGACCGACGAAGTCTTCCACAAAACGAGCGCATTTGCCCTTGCCGCCGAAGAAGTAGGTCAGCTTGTCCGCCGGGCCGGGTTTGCCGCTATGCGGGCACGCCGCTTCTTTCTGGCGCATGTCCTCACCGAGCTTGCCCTGGACGCCTTTCTTATCCAGCAGCAGCCCGCGCTTGTGGATACGTTCTATGCTTGCTGCGTCAAAGCCGATGCCGCGCAGATCACGCGCTGGGCCGAGGCGGTCACCTGCCGCCCGCTGCCCGCCCTGCCGCAGACACTGGCCCGCTTTGCTGAGTTCCAATATTTGCGCTACTACGCCGACGATGCAGGCGTTGCCGAGGGCTTCAATCGCCTGTGTGCTCGCGCGCGGCAGGATACGTTTGAGGGCGACAATGAGCCGCGCTTGGTAACTTTGACTGCCCAAATTGTCGCGCTGATGGACGCTGGGCTTGCCCAGACATTAGTAGATGAGACCTATGCCGGTTTATGCAGACACGCCTTGCTTTCTGCCCCATCGTGACTGGTCAAGTTCCTCCCTAAAGCACTTTGTGCTGTTGCGGCTCTCTTGGCCGCTTCCATTATACCCGCTTTGCGATTTTATACGAACACATGTTTTTAATTTAGCATACCAAATTCACAAAACACACGGTGTGGCGTCAGGCGTATGTATTCCCCCACCTGAGCGGGTGAGTGAAGGCGGGCTTCAACCACCGGTCTAAAGACCGAGCGGCCTGCCCGCATCGGGGCAGCGCTGTGTTAAACCGCGACGGCGGAGACATCCTTGCCGCCGCGCAAACCAGTTCCTCGGGGCAATTCTACAAAGTGCCGTAACTAAAGTCGGTGAAGCGGGCCTCACCCACGCCGCTCGCCGCCAGTGCCGGGCGCAGACTCTGGTATCCGTGTAGATTGCTGTTATTGTAGCCTGATGTGTCAATATCGCCGACCAGAGATTGCCAATCGCGCCCGTTTTTGCTCGCCAGAAATGCGACGCGGTTGTTTTGATTGACCATCCGCAACTGAGCTGCGCCTGCCTTCCACACACGCGTCACAAGCGTATCTTTGGCCCCGAAAACGCTCAGTTGAGCGTTTTTAAGTTCCGCAAATAGCCAGTTGTCAGGATTATAAAACAAGCCTAAGGCCGCGCCACAGCCCGTTCGCGGCGACGCCGCAACTTGCACCTGGTAGCTCGCACTGCAGGCCATCACGGTCAGGGGGGAACTCTGGCCCAGCGATTCGCCTTTGGCCCGCATCATCAGCGCTCCCGATCCCGTTTGGAAGCGGCTCATGCCAGTCTCGTCCCACGCATCCCAGGTCGCCTTGAGCGTTGGCGACCGGAAGTCATCCGACAATCCGATCATCGGACGTTGCGCGACTCCCATTGGTGCGGGCATAGGTTGGTCGCGGCGTGCGCCCAGCGGCGCGCGGCCAGCCGTCCGGCGTCCACTCGACAGGCTCCATCAAAATTTGACGGCCAAGGGTGGTAAATCCTTTCCGGTAACCATGATACACGAAGTACCAACGGTCATCCGGCGTGGAGACCAGACTGCCATGCCCCACCGAACACCAGGTCTCGTTCGCGCTGTAGGTGTGAATAAGCGGATTGTAAGGCGAGTTAACCCACGGGCCGAGCGGGGAGGCAGAGCGTGCTACCACTGCCATGTGGCTTGTCGGCGGCCCAGCGGTGCCGCCCTCAGCGCTAGTCAGATAGTAGTATTCACCGCGCCGGGTCAGCTTCGGGCTTTCCAGCCACATACCCTCCGTTTTCCAATCCGAAGGGAAGACCCAGCCATCGTAAACATGCTTTGACTCGCCTACGACGGACAATCCATCGGCACCGAGGGTGATCATGTTGCCGCCAGCGAAATACAGATAGCGCGTCCCATCCGGCCCGACAATATGTCCTGGATCAATGCCGCCCACCTTTAGATCAACCGGAGTGCTCCACGGCCCGTGCGGGTTCTCGGCATAAACAACGAAAAGACGCCCGTTCAATGGGAAGTAGATAAAATATCGACCATTGCACTCTGCAAGCTCAGGCGCCCAGACTTCTCCTACTCCATAAGTGTGATCCAGAGCGTGTGAAATGGGCACCCAATTGACTAGATCACGCGAGTGCCAAACCTTCAATCCTGGCGCATACCGATACGAAGTATTGGTGACGTAAAATCCTTGCCCACGCGCAGAATGGTGGGGTCAGCGAAGTCACCAGCGAACAGCGGGTTTTGGAACACAGCGGGGAGGGCATGGCCTGAGGAGGCTCGCTTCCGGGCCGCCGGGAGACGGCCCGCCATCACCGACGCCGACGCGCCCGCCGCCAGTTGCAGCAAGGCGCGGCGCGAAAGTTTGGCAGTGTTTAGATTCATAATGTTAAGCATGCTCACTTTCTTAGCGTACAGTCCGTTCTGACGGTTTTGTTTCCTGCCTCCGAACCGATGACAATTGCGTGCCCGGAGCGTCTTGGGCGAAACCGTGTCTAACTTGCTTTTATCCCCGTCCTCTTTGCGGCGCGTCCGCTGCAACGCTGTGTTACGCCGCTCCTTTGTTGCGGCGACGCTGCACGAGTGCTGCCCCCATCCCTGCGAGCAGGTCGCGCGTCTCAGCTTTCAGTTCCCACGTTTCCCCACGCAGCCGCTCAATGTCGCCCCGGTCCTGCTGCATCAGGACGTTCAGACGGCTGACTTCCGCCATCACCTGTTCCATTGCGGTTTCGTAATCAGCCTGCTCGCTCATCACAAATGGTGATGTTGGTTATGCCAGTTCACTCATGGTAGGAGTCTCCCAGCCAAAGTATAGCATGAGCGGATAAGAAATAGGAAGGCTTGGTACCGTAGCCCAACGGCCCGGCTCACCTGCGGCACACGGAGAAACGCAGGAGCGCAGTGCGGCGTCAGGTACAGCGATTGTTCAACCGCCGCCGGTCAAGGCTGTCAGCAGATAGACCCCCATCCGTAGAACCAGCCCTCATAGTGAATCTCGTTCAACTGCTTCTTCGTCAGATGGTACTTCCGCATGATCTGGCGGTCTACTTCCACGTTGAGCGCGTCCATACCCACACCGTCGTCATCTACTTCGACGGCACCGCGCCGGTATCCTTCCATGTAGACACGCTTCTGCTGAGCCGAAGATAGCCGGGAGGGCAAAGCATCATAGTCAATGTTCCTTGCCGCCGGTGTGTGCAACGATTGAGCTGGGTCGTAACAGGGGACGCCGTCGGTTGGATGGTAGGCCGCAGGAGTGGGGGCCGTCGTGATGGGGATAGCTACGGTGGAGACAGCCATGACGGGTTTGACAGGCCGCCGTTGCGTTGAACACCCTGTTGAGACAACAACGACGAGAGCGACAATGATAGCTAACCTCTTCGGGGACATAAGTCTTTCCGTTTGGTCAACGAGAGGTTTTGTCTGCGGTCGAACGGCTAAGCTCAGCTGCGCCTCTGCCGGCTGAAGTATAAAACAGCTGCGCGAAGCCGCCTAAGACAACGCCGTGTGGCGTCGGCTAAAGCGCGTGTTATACCGGAGTTGGTTCTGCCTCCGGGATAGCCGCCTCTTGCCTGGGCGGACAAAGCATTGTGCCGTAGGAGCAGAAGACACAGCAATCGCCGGGCAAGGCCTTCAGCCGTGTGTGACAGCCGGGACACTCGTAGAAGTAGAGGCAGGCGTCCGTGGGCATCTCAGCCTCGCTCGGCTTGCCGCACTCAGAGCAGGTGATAATGTCACGGGCCATGTTGGACCTCTTCTGCCAAAGGAACCGATGTTCCTGCGGTATAATGGCCACGCTCACCTGCGTCTAGAGGAAGGAGCGACCGCTGGGCGTCAGGTGCAGTGCATTGTTGGGCTGCCCGCCCGCCTGCTCATGCTACAATAGCGAACCTGCCACTGACAGATAGCATACCACCAAACAAGGTCAACTGGCAAGCGTAGCAGAACGCAAAAGCGCAAAGACCCTGCGCCGCGCCGAAGACGCTCCCACGACTGACGAACCTATCAGAAACAACGGCTACAAAATTCTGTTACTACTTTACTCTTTTGGGGTTTAATGCCCCGAAGCTTGCTTGCGCGCATTGCCCATTTAATACGAAGCGTTGTCGGGAGAATGTGTGTAGCACGACAGAACGGCCCGTATGACGAGTTCTTGCTATGATGTTTTTGGCAATAAGGGGAATAGCACCGGCAACGATTGCACCACCTCTAAAAGTCTATGACACAGTTCGGTTAGAGTTTCGTCTGCCGCACCATATGGGACACTTCCACCTGTCATTCAGGTTGAGGTGTCCCATATGTTTTCGCGGGGAAGCAGCGCTTTTCCATGAGTCTGCGCTGGACCACGGCGAACGTCCGCGGATCGGTGAGTGGTTCGTGCCTACCCGCCGCAAGGCACCCGGCCCGGTCCCGCACGAACCCGGCGTAGAACGGCTCGGTCAGCATCCGCTGGACGGTCGCCGAGCTTATAGAATTGCCCCGGTTGCCTTTTGCTTCTTGCCTTTTGCTTCCCGCTCCCGCATCCACTCCGCAACCTGCCGCACCGACTTCCCGGCGGCAGCCATCGCGAAGGCTTCCCGCACCAGCGGCGCAACCACGGGATCGGGCAGGAGCTCCACGCCGAGCGAAGCGCGCGAGCGCGCCGGAACGTAGCCCAGGCGGGCCACGCCGATCGCGTACCCGTCCGTGGACTTACGCCGCATCCCTTCCGAAATTGCCGAATGCGCTTGCAAGTGGAAACCGTTACCTCTAGGCTTCCATAGATTCCCGAAATAGGGCGGAGAGTCCAGCAGCGTTGCTCGGACGTATCGAACTTACCCCCTTTCCTCGTCGTATTGGTTCTCGGTACCGTTCTTCCTCGCTTCCAGGCGCTGCTCATACGCGTCGTGTCCGCCGGCCAGGTACCAAAAGGGATTTGCCTCAGACGATATGGCTCGCTATACTAAGTGCAACAAATTTGTAGTTGTCTACTATGAGTTTCGAATCCTACGGAGCAAGCCATGCCTCCGAAGCACCTAGTCAGTTGGAAGCGAATCGGACAGAACACGAAAGCACTGAGAGACTTCAAGAAAAGATGGACGATGATTTGCGTGCCTTTTTTAAGTCTGAAGATCAGCGGTACGCCGACCGGTTGGTCCAGGTGGGACAGCATTCCCTGATGGCTGATTATTATCAGGCACGCCAAGATACAGCGCGGGAGGTAGCCGAAGCACTCACTCACGGCGATTACATTACGGGTTTGTAGTACTTCGAATCGAAGTTAGCCCAGCTTGACAGCGATGACAATCGGACGCCCTCCGATCTGAGCCGGATTCGTGACCTCGAAAACACGTCGTTTCGTTTCCTGCACCTCGATTTCAAGCCTGGTGCTATCGACGCGGAGGCTTTTCAAACTTTTTTTGACACCGAGGCTCGTCGCGAAGAAGAGTATAACGAGCGTGAAGGGCACAATGGCCTTGCTTCCAGCATGGTGGCACAGGTACGCCGAGACTTCGAGGAAGGACGCATGGAAAGCACCGTGGATTTGATTGAGCGCGCTTTAGCAACGACGACCAATGTTCTACCTGCTTTTGATCCGGCAGAAGATAATTTAACTGACCATTCTGAAAGTGCTCCTGCGGCTTCAAGGCCTTGGGAAGATAACCCGCACCAGTACGCTGAAGAACTGCGTCGTCTCTGGGCAAATTTGGTTTCTCAGTAAGTCGCTCCCTGTCAATATGGTATGAGAATTTAGCAATATGGACTGACTATACCAGCGCAGTAGACGATGGGCAGGATCAACGCCACCTTCGGCGATCAAACCATTTTTAGCGCGGCGATGGCGGGCATGGAACAGCTAGTGATTGATCGGATCAGTTTTGGAGCAATTGCGAACTGGAGGAAATGTACGCCTGAATGAGCAAGTTGATAAATCCGAGCATTCCGAGAGTAGATAATAGTAGGAGTTACGCAGTTGGTTCTAACTGAATGGTTGGCTTTTGAAAACAGAGCCGAGTGGCCTCACGAATAAGACTCGCTTTGGCGGCATAGCCGCTGATGCCTGTCTTGAGCCGATGTGCTTCCAAGTGCACGAACGCCCGCAAAGACAACAAAATATGACACTTCTGTGCTTTTGCACTTCGCACCTGCGCCCGTTCGATGCCGCAGCACTGCTTTAACTGACGGTGGTAGTTCTCGATGGCGAACACTTGGCACACTAACTCACGTCGCTCGATGTCCTCCATCTTCAGATCGTCGGTCGCCCAATACTCAATCTTTTCATGTTGCGCTTGCCCCCCTGCATATGCCCGGATGTATTGCAGGCGTGGAAGCGGCACAGAAACTCTTGCCGGACGCGCAGGCCGTCGCCGTCTTTGACACTGCCTTTCACAACCACCTGCCGCTTGTTTCGCGCGATTACGCCCTGCCCCGCGCGATGGCACAGACGCACCATTTGCGCCGCTACGGGTTTCACGGCATTTCGTATGCGTTTGTCACGGGACGCGCTTTAGCGGCTCTGGGGCGCGATGCGGCGGGCACGCGCCTTGTTCTGTGCCATCTGGGCGGGAACGCAAGCGTGTGCGCCGTGCGGGACGGCAGTAGCGTAGACACCAGCATGGGGTTCACGCCGCTGGAAGGGCTGGTGATGGGGACGCGGGCGGGCGACATCGACGCCGGTCTCGTGCTGTACCTGATGCGGACGCTGCACAAGAGTGCAGACGAAGTAGACGCCCTTCTCAACAAAGACAGCGACCTGCTCGGACTGTCCGGCGGGCGCAGCAGTGATGTGCGGGATTTAGAAGCGGCGGCGGACGCGGGCGACGCGGCGGCACGCGAAGCGTTGGAAGCGTTCGCTTACCGCGTCCGCAAATATGTGGGAGCCTACGCGGCGGCGATGGGCGGCGTGGACACCCTCATCTTTACGGACAAAATCGGGGCGCACGCTTTTCGGACGCGGGCACACATCTGCGCTGGCCTGGACTTTCTGGGCCTCGCGCTGGACGCCGGACGCAATGGAGACATCAGCGACACCGACCCGGTACCCCTTGGCGCGGGCGACGGGCGGCGCGTCTGGGTCGTGCCCACCGATGAGGAACGCCAGATTGCCCGCGAAACATTTTCCCTTTTGCAGGAGCGGCATGAACCCCATACTTGAAAAGCCATCGGCCCCGCAGGGAAACATGGCTACCTTCTGGAGCCTATCGGTGGCGCAAATCTTGCCGCTTTTGAAAACGACTGCGCAGGGACTGACCGGGGCCGAAGCGTCCACACGGCTCACACAGGGCAGCGGGGAACTGCGCGGCGGCCCGTCCCGCGCCGGAACCCTGCTTCTGCTGCTGTCCCAATTCAAAAGCCCGATTATCCTGGTGCTGATTTTCGCGTCCTCCCTGTCCTTCTTTCTCAAGGACGCCGCAAACGGGGCCATTATTCTTTTCATAATTCTGGTCAGCGGCGTGCTCGGTTTCTGGCAGGAACGGGGGGCCGCCGATGCCGTACAGAAATTGCTCGTTCTCGTGCAGGTGACGGTGACGTGCCAGCGGGACGGCAAGCCCGTCCCGGTTCCCGCCGAACAGGTCGTGGCGGGCTATGCCAATCCCATTGACCAGGCGATTGTCGCCTTCCGCCCGCTGGACATCACGGCCTATAAGAAACTGGATGAAGGACCCTACGACTTTGTCCGCAAGCGGCTCAGCGTTCTGGTGTCACAATCCATTCCGGGTGCGCCTGATACGCACCTGATGGTGACCAAAGGCGCGCTCGCCAGCATTCTGGAAGTTTGCACGATGGCGCAGACTCCCACCGGGGACGTGGTGCCGCTTGACCCTCTACGCGCGCAAATCCAGACGCAGTACGCGGCGTTGAGCGGGCAGGGCTTCCGCACCCTGGGCATCGCGTCGCGGGACGTGGGCACGGAGACTAATATTGGCAAAGACCATGAAGCGGGCATGACGTTCGCAGGTTTCCGCGTTCTGTTCAACCCACTTCAGGAAGGCATCATTCAATCACTCCAATCTCTGCGTGGTCTGGGCGTGTCCCTCAAACTTATCACGGGCGACAATGCCCTGGTCGCCGCCACCATCAGCAAGCAGGCCGGAATGACCGACCCGCACATTTTGACCGGGCCGGACCTGCACACGATGAGCCAGGAGGCCCTGACGCAACGCGCGCCCGCTGTTGATGTGTTCGCGGAAGTGGAACCCAACCAGAAAGAACGCATCATTCTGGCACTTCAGAAGGCGGGGCACGTTGTGGGCTACATAGGCGACGGCATCAACGATGCGTCTGCGCTGCACGCCGCCGACGTGGGCATCTCGGTCGCGGGCGCGGTGGATGTTGCCAGAGAGTCCGCGGACATCATCCTGCTGGAAAAAGACCTGGAGGTACTGGCGGCAGGCGGGCGCGAGGGCCGGGTGACATTCGCCAACACGCTCAAGGATATCTTCATGGCGACCAGTGCCAATTTCGGCAATATGTTCAGCATGGCCGGGGCGTCCCTGTTTCTGCCGCTTCTGCCCAAGCAGGTGCTGCTGACGGACTTTCCGGCTATGACGATTGCGGGGGACAGTGTTGACCCGGAGATGGTTGACCACCCGCGCCGCTGGGACATTAGATTTATGCGCCGGTTTATGATTATCTTTGGGCTGGTGAGCTCGGTGTTTGATTACGTGACTTTTGGCGTCCTGCTATGGCTGATGCGCGCCAGCACGGCGCAGTTCCGCACGGGCTGGTTTGTGGAAAGCGTGTGCAGCGCGGCCCTCATCGTCCTCGTCGTCCGCACCCGCAAACGCTTCTACCGCAGCCACCCTAGCCGACCACTTCTTTTCGCCACGTTCGCCATTGTCGCGGTCGTGCTGGCTCTGCCCTGCACGCCGCTCGCCAGCCTGCTGGGGCTGGTGCCGCTGGGAGTGTCCAATTCGGCTCGGCTTTTCGCGTGTCGCAACGATGTTGCCTGCGCTTTGCTCAAGCATCACCCCACCGTATCAACGAGGGAACAATTTGTTCCGTCGTCGGCACGCGCGGATAACACGGAAGAAATCAGCAGGCAATGCCTCGGCAATGTCGCAGGAGCGACATCAGTTCATGGGAAACGAGCAATTCCAAACCGAGCGGAATTAGACACTCCCGTGCCGCTGCCGAAAGTGTTTCTGCTGGCACTGGGGGCAATTGTCACCGGTTACGTGGGCGCAGCAGAGGTAGCAAAGAGTATTTTCTACCGGCACGCGGCGTTCTGACCCCTCATGGATGAGTATGATGCCAAAGGCAAATACGCTCCTGCGCTTTTCCAAAGGACAAGAATTTGGCCTGCAGGTGCTCCCTTACCGGCGGGATGGGCAGGCGCTGGTAAGGGCATCAGCGATAGAATGACCCCAGATAGGAACAACTGCAAACCTCCGTTTGCATGGTTACACCTATTCAACCAATGAAAAGCTGCCACAAAATATCTGTGGCAGCTTACAAGGACGTTATCGGATACGAACGCGCTTTGCGATATTCTTGTGCTACAATGCTGGGTCGGCTTAGTGTCAAAAGCGTCATCTTTCCATCCTGGCGAGAGCAAAAAAGTGTCAAGTCTGGTCCTACATGGGGTTAAGTTTCGAGCAAATCGGGTTACTGCTGCTGGTCGCGTCCGTCGTCGCCCTGCTTGCCCGCAAGGTTCGGCTGCCCTATACGGTCGGGCTGGTACTGACGGGGATCGTGCTTGCCTTCTCCGATGTCGCTCCCACGGCTTCCCTCACGAAGCATCTTATTTTCACCGTCTTTCTCCCTCCCCTCATTTTTGAAGCGGCCATTAGCATTCCCTGGAAGGAACTGCGCCGCAATCTGCTGGTCATCCTGACGCTGGCGACGGTCGGGGTGCTGCTGTCGGCGTCCCTCACGGCAGCGGGGATGCACTATCTTGTCGGCTGGCAATGGGGCGCGGCGCTGCTGTTCGGAGTGCTGATCGCCGCGACTGACCCGGTTTCCGTCATCGCCGTATTCCGAGAAGCAGGCATTCACGGAAGGCTGCGGGTCTTGGTGGAGTCCGAAAGTCTTTTCAATGATGGCACGGCGGCGGTCGCGTTCGGCGTTGCGCTGGCCGCTGTCCAAGGCGGGGCGGTCACGGGCGGGGGGATTGCCCTGAGTTTCCTAATCACGGTGCTGGGGGGCGTGTTGTGCGGCCTGCTCGTGGCGGGGGCCATCCTGCTCCTGGTTGGCCACACCGACGATCACCTGCTGGAAGTTGCCTTCACCGCCGTTGCCGCCTACGGCTCCTTTCTGCTGGCCGAACATTTCCACCTGTCGGGGGTGCTGGCGAGCCTTGCCGCCGGTATCCTGATCGGCAATACTGGGTCGCTGGGGGCGATCTCGGACAAAGGGCGTGAGGCTGTCCTGACGGTTTGGGAGTTTGTCGCCTTCATCGTCAATTCGCTGATCTTCCTGCTGATGGGCTTGCGGCTGACGCAGGAGCATTTTGCCGCCTTCTGGCGGCCCTCGCTCGTCGCTATCGTGGTCGTGGTCGTGGGGCGGGCGCTCTCCGTCTATCCGTGCTGCGCGATCTTCCTGCGCTCGTCTCAGCGCGTGTCCTGGGGTCATCAGCACGTCCTGGTCTGGGGCGGGCTGCGGGGGGCGCTGGCGCTGGCTCTCGTGCTGGGACTGCCGCCGGATTTGCCGGAGCGTCAGGCGATCACCGCTGCTGCGTTTGCCGTGGTTGCCTTCTCTATCGTGGTGCAGGGATTAACAATCAAGTCGTTGCTGCGGAAGGTGAGAGCCTTGCCATTGTAGGAAGAAGGTCACGGAATGAGCTTATTGGAAGCCCAAACGTCCGTGCCGGGGATGGTATCACCTCCCACCGAAGAAACGCAGGCACAAGAGCAGGAAACGGTACGTCAAAAAATCCGCGAGGGCGCGTCCCTGAGCGTCCCGTACCTGGTGATGAATGCGTTGGCCGCAATCGTCGCTAGCTTCGGCCTCCTGGAAAACAGCACGGCGGTTGTCATCGGAGCCATGATTATCGCGCTGCTCCTGGGGCCGATCACTGGCTTGGCTCTCGCCCTGGTAGACGGCGATCAATCGCTGCTGCGGAAGGCGCTCGTAGCCGAAGTCTGCGGGGTGCTGCTCGTGCTGGTCATTGGGTTCCTGATCGGCAAGGTGCATGGAGCCATGTCTCTGCGGAGCGAGATCATGGGCCGCACCGCTCCCAATATCCTGGATTTGGTGATCGCATTGGCCGGGGGCGCGGCGGGCGCTTATGCCACCACGTCACTGCGCCTGAGCGCCGGGGTGGTGGGCGTCGCCACCGCGCTCGTGCCGCCGCTCTGCTCCTGCGGTATCTGCGTTGCACACGGCCTGTACCGGGCGGGCGGCGGGGCGTTCCTGCTATTCCTGACCAACTTCGTAGCGATCCAGGCCGTCACCTCGCTCGTGTTCTGGATCAACGGCTTTCACCGCTTGGCTCACCTGGACAGAACTACCCTGCTGCGCCGGTTCGCGCCCAGCGCCGTCCTGCTCGTCGGCCTGGCGGTCTTCCTCGGTCGGAGCTTTCAGCAGACGCTCGCCCCGGAAACCCTGCGGTCGCAGGCCAAGAAGATCGTGGGCAAGGCGATTGACAATAACGGCGCGGCCAACCTGACCGATCTGCGGGTAAGCGGCTACGGAACGAACTTGACCTTAACCGCCGTCGTCCGTGCGCCCTGGGTTATTCAGCCTGCCTCCTGCGCCCGGCTGCAAGCGCAAATCCGGCTGGCCACGGGACACCGCGACGTGAACCTGCACGTTCGCACGGTCATTACGCGGGAATGCGACGCCCAAAAGTTCCTGTGGGAAACGTCCGCCGACACACTGACGCAAGGCACCAGGCCGTAACACGTCCCGTCTCTCAGCCTGAGTGCTGCCAGGCAAGAAAGTCCACCGATGAACAATTACACTCAAGCCTTCCTGCTGCCGCTGCAAAACACGCTGCACCGGGTCGTCTCCTTCGTGCCGCGCCTGCTGGTCGCGCTCGTCCTATTCCTGCTGTTTTTTGCGCTGGCGTCGTTCATTCGCAGGCTGGCCCGGCGGCTCCTGGAACAAGTCAAGCACATCCCCTGGGCGGTGCGCCTGCTGATTGTCCGGGCCATTTATTTCCTGACGCTCTTTCTGGGGCTTCTGGTCGCGCTGAGTGCCGCCAATGTGGATGTGACGACGCTGATTGCCAGCCTGGGCGTGGCCGGTTTCGCTCTAGGCTTTGCGCTCAAAGACATACTGGAAAACTTTGTCGCCGGCATCCTACTCCTGTTCTCGCGCCCGTTTGAGCTGAAAGATCAAGTCACCCTCAGCACTTACGAGGGAACGGTCGTGGATATTCAGATACGCACCACGACGCTCCGCACTTATGCGGATGAGATTGTTTTCATTCCCAACAGCAAGGTCTTCTCCAATCCGGTGATCAATCACA
>JAABUQ010010166.1_pt1 | contig 12412 bp, 8 predicted proteins | sample 5560001 | NCBI WGS metagenome assembly JAABUQ01 (sample SAMN10711888, study PRJNA513371) | rock metagenome | isolation source: Antarctica rocks | place: Antarctica: Victoria Land, Finger Mt nord | collected 2015-12-18
ACGCGCGACAAGCCGCCTCCGTTGAGAAGCGCTCCTGGAACTCCAAGATCGTCGGAGGGTAAGAGGGGCGCGTCACCCCGCGAAGCTACGAAACACCCCGGATGGAGCCAACCGGATACGCACCGAGCGGCTAAACCCGGTCTGCCATAACGGACGGCCAGACGAGGACCACGGCCGTTTCGTCGCACAGGTCTTCCCAGCCGGGATCGCGCGGGCGGCGCTCGACTACGAGGAACGCGCGGACGACTGTGCGGGACGCGGCCAGCCGCTGGCGATACCGCAAGAGCTGGCCGAGCCCCAAGCGCAGTTGGCGCTCTTCGTTTTTGGACGTGAGCGATTTGACTTCGGCGACACAGAGCGTGTCGCCGTCTCGCCACAGGAGGTCGTACAGCGGGTCATCTCGCGCCGGAGACAGCGGCGCAAGCCCTTTGTCTGAGACGCGCCTTGCGAGGGCGTTCTGGACCCGTGCGTGCCCTCGGACGCCGCGCTCGACAACGGCAGGATCAACCGGGAACGGGTCACGGTCCGATACAGCCGTGGTCTCGTCAGCCGGCCGATACCGACGGCCCATTCGGTCAACGCTCGGTATGCGGCGCGGACGTGCCACCTCGGGAGGGACCGCAGCCGCTTCGTCCGCTGCGGCAGCAAGCTTCGGCAGAGCCCGAACGATCTCAACCGGCATCTTGGCGAGGTAACCCTGGAACGCTCGTAGCCCGTCATCGCGAAGTTGGAACGGCAGATAGAGCGTGCCGTCGTAAGCCGCCTCGACCGCATCAAGTGCTGTGCGAATAGCGCCCTCGGCCGCTCGGAGCTCACCTAGTGCCAGAGGTTCGCTGAGCGGAAACGGACCGTGAAGCCCGTGGCATAGACCTGGCCGCTCGTACGGGGCCACCGGCCCGCGGGATGAGGTCGAGCGCGGGGTACCCCAGACGATCTCGTCGGCCCACCAGCCGCCCGCGGCGCGCGACCAAGACGTGATCGCGTGCTCGGATTTCTCGTAGTGGAAAACCACGTCTCCATCCTCAACCTCCCGCACGAGCGCGTAGGTCCAGTTCTCTCGGCCAGCGTCATCAAACCGCGGGGCGTGAAGGTCGGTCCCAACATCGTCGCGGCCGGTCGTCTCCATCCAATACCGCTGCGCCGCGTCGCTGGACCACCACTGGTTGAGCTCCACGAGCGCGACCTTAGACCCTCGGGGGCTCGGGAGCCTCGCCACCCTCCGCCCCGGCAAGGGCAGAGCCCGGCCAGCGTTCAGCACTGCGAGTGGGATACTCGCCGGTGCTTTGGAAGCCGGTGCGGATCAGCCACTGACCGTCACCGTCGCGCTTGTGGGCGATCCAACGGCCACGCCCGACGTTCTGCCGGTGGAGCAGGTAACCAAGCCCTACGGGGAGCGTCGGCGCGTTCAGCTGGAGGTCACCCCTGCGGAGACTGTTGGATCCGTTCTTCAGCGGGCCGCCGACCACTTCGGCGCACGGTCGTGGGGTCGTTGGATCGCCTTCTACCGCGACGATGACGACCGGGGCCACGAACGACACCGCTGGTTCGCCGCGTTACCCGTCCTCGATGAAGCTGGGCGCGTTCGGTGGATTTGGAACTTCAACGTCGTCTCGTACGACGAGCTTGTCAAGAGCGCGGAAGCAAACGCGGTGCCGGGCGACGTACTGAGTCCGTATCTGATTTTGCAGCCGCCGATCGGCGATGGCGTCCTGCCGAGCTGGCACGATCTCATTGAACTCGTCCATGGCCTCCTGCACGTTCTTGAGTACTTGGCAGCGTTAGAAGGCGCGACAGCAGGGTTCGAGCGAGTGAGACGTCTCCTCGGTCGCACACAAGCCGCCAGCGCCGCGCTTGAGGAGCATTCGGACGATTGGCAGTCCAACGGGGCCGATCCCTACCTCTTCGATGAATGGCTCGATGACCGACCGTGGCTTGCTGCCGAGATCGCCCCCCTGCTCGGTTGCACTGACCGCGAAGCGGAGGCAGTCTTGTGGGCCTTTGGATTCGGTCGCAGCGAAAGCGGACTGTGGCGAAGAAGAGACGGCCAGGAAGCGGAATTCATGGACGATAACCGGAGCCTGTTCCTCAACACGGTGGTCAAGTTTGCGCCGCCTCAAGCGGTGGAGCGCACACTGCGCGAGCGAGCCGGGGAATATGCGGACTCCGGTAACGCCCCGCGCTTGGAACGTCAGAACGTTACATGGCTGGCTCCGCCTCCCCCGCCTAACACGTCTCTCGTGGGACATCGCTGGGGTAGCCGTCTGTCCGCCCTCTACAACCGTTGGGTGCGGCGGCGACGTAGGTAACGAGGCGGCTGCCGAGTATCGACCCGACTTCCTCACACGCGCGGCGGTCCGTCCTCTGTGCGAGCCGTGCGGTTGGACCCCATGCACGAGGTCAACTGTTGCAAGCAAGTCTTACGTTGGTGGCCGTTCGCTTCAAAGTCCGTTTCGCTGCGGGAAAGAAGACCGACTGTCGGTCGCTCGCGGATGTGGTGAGTACGTCTAACATCTACAGCTTCGCCCCGGCGAGTAGGTGCGCGCCGGTCGTTTCCAAGGCATGGGCGACGCGCAGTAGGTTGGTCAGTGCGATGTTGCGTTCGCCGCGTTCGACGGCGCCCATGTAGCTTCGGTCGAGGCCGCTTCGGTGCGCGAGTTCTTCTTGGGAGAGTCCGTGTTGGGCGCGGATGGTTCGGATCGCGTTGCCGAGCGAGGCGTGATCTTTCGAGATCGGCGGCGGCACGCTGAGGACAGTCGGGCTTGACGGCCTTTCGGTCCACGGGCTATAAGTCTCACGGTGTCTGCGAGCGATGCACCCGACCTTCAACCCGAGAACGGTGCGGCGCCAATGGAGACCGCTACAACGGCGGTTGAGCTTCAGGCAGACGCGCTCTTGATACGTGGTCTGGCGGTGCGCGGCGCAGCGCTCGATGCCGCGCGCCACGGCGCGCAGGAAGGCCGCGGTCTTGAGGGCTTGGTTCGCCAGATGCTCGAAGTGGGCGGGAGCGTTATGCAGCACGGCACGAGCCACGGGATCGTGGACGCGTTGGTCGCGCGCGTCGGCGACGTCTTCGACGTGCGTGCCCAGGCGACGCGGGCGGTGCGCCGCGTCGAAGCGCGGTCGGCTGAGAAGGGCTTCTCGTTTGAGGACGTGGTGGCCCCGGTGGTGGAGAGGGCGTTCGCGCCCTACGGAGACATCGTGGAGAACACGAGCGGAACGCCCGGCCTCGACGGCTCAGTGAAGAAGGGAGACTTCACGGTCACGCTCAATCCCGAGACCACGGGCGGCCGCAATCGCTGCGTGGTGGTCGAGGCCAAGGACCGCCCGGCCCAGAAGCTCACGGGCAAGGAAGGTGCGTTGCCCTACCTCAGCCTGGCGATGGAGAACCGTCAAGCCGAGGCGGCCGTGATGGTCTGCGCCACCGCGACGCCCGCGCTCGATGCCCAACGCCTGCGGGTCTATCCAGGCAACCGCATCCTCGCGCTACTCAATAAGGACGACCCCGATCCCCTCGCCCTAGAGATCGCGTGCCACCTGGCGCGGACGCTGGCGATGAGCGCCGTCGGCGATGAGGACCCGGGGATAGATGATCGACTGCTCGCCGACCGCGTACGACGACTACACGAAACCATCGAACGCGCCTCATGCATCCATAGCGGCGTGCTCAAAGCCAGACGCGGCCTCAACGACATCGAGAACGGCTACGACGAACTACGCAACAGCGCAATGGAAGTCCTCTACGAGCTAGAAGACCGCCTCTCGTAAGACAGGCCTTCGCGGCTATCTGGGGAGTCTAGGGTTAAACCCGCTGACCTGAAGCATCGGCAGTTGGATGGGTTTCGGCGGCCTATCGTTCGGCGCTGCGAAGTGCGTCCCAGTGCCTGGGGTGCGGGACTCGTTTCCCGAGTCGGATGAGTGAGCAGTAGTGCTCTGAGAGACCGGTGGCCGCGACCAGCTCTGCGATCGACGCGTCGCGCAGCCCAGGTAGGATCGTTTCTCGAAACTCGCTCGCGTCACTCATGGGCTCGCCTTGTTGGCTCCATTTGGCGAGTGCTTTCTGATGGGCGGCGTTCTTGGTGCCTCGGGCGGTTGCGGCGGCGTGGCCGTGGGCGGGGTCGCGGCCGTCGGTGCGCAGGTGGGCGAGGACCGTCGCGGCGGCTGGTCGTCCTGCCTCGCCGGCCTTGAGGGTCTGGTCGCGTAGACAGTTAGCGCAGTAGCGCCGTCGACGGTTCTCAAGGCCGGTGCCGCAGCCGCGGCACGAGGCGGGCAGGGTCGGCGTGCGTGGGCGCGGGGGACGGGAGCGTGACGCGGCCCAGGCCTCGCGCCTGTTGTCTTGGGTAAGAAGGGTGGGCACGTCGCGTCCGTCGATGGCGGCGAGCGTCTTGGCGGTTGCTTCGACGACGGGCGAGACGTGTTCGCGCCAGATGGGGGCGGTGGCCGCGAGTTGGGTTGCGAGGTTGGGTTGGATGCGGCAGTTTCCGCGTCGTGTCTCGATGAAGTCGCTGGCTTGCAGGCGGCGTTCGGTGAGCAGGGCGAGGAGGTAGGCGTCGACGGCGGGCCTCGCGGTTTCCATGAGGTCGAGGGCGAGGGAGTCGCGGGAGCGTTGGTCGGTGTGGAAGAACCCGAGCCCGGGGTCGAGCCCGATGGCTTGGCAGGCGAGGGTCGTTTCGGCTTGGAGGAGTGCGTAGAGGTAGTTGAGGATCGCGTTGGGCGGGTTGGTCGCGAGCCTCGGTGAGCCGGTGATGTGCGAGTGGCGCTGCCCGAAGGTCAGCCAGTGCGCCGGCACACGCCTAGCGTCCGTCGGACTGAACGGGACCGCGACGCTCGCCCAGGTCTGCCAGTACGCCGACGCGGCTCCGGATTCGGCTGCGAGCAACGCGGTGAGGTCGTCGGCGTGCTGTGCGGAGTGGAGGGCCCGAGCAAAGTCGTGCCTGATGCGCTCGTCAGCTTGTAGGCGCGCGAGCACAGCTCCTTGCCCTTCGATCTTCGCCACCAGGGCACGTCGCGAGATCTCCAGGCCGACGGGAGCCCCGGCGGCGAGCGCTTGGGCGCGACGCAGCTGCGCGTTGCCTGGGCCGGCGGCGGCGTTGAGGGCTATGAGTTGGCCGTCGGCGTCGATGTGGAGGTAGGCGGCGCCGATGTCGTGGATCCAGCGCAACGCTTCGAGGGTGATGTAGCCGGTGTGCCCGATCACCACGAGCCGTTTGAGGCCGCTGGTCGCGCGGTGAAAACGCCGGGTCTGGCGGGTGGCGAAGATGCCGTCGTCGACCACGAGGTGCTTTCTGTGGACGTAGATCTTGAGGCCGTAGCCACGCGCGACGACAAGCCCGTTTCTCAACCGGGAGTCTCCTGCGGCATTCTCCTGAGTGTCTCTCGTTACGGTTTGAGAAGCGCTCATGAGATACCACTAGTTTATTCGATTTGAGGGTGCGGGTTGTTAAGTCGGCGTCCTGTTCTTTGCGTTTCTCGTCGCGAGTGCGATTCGACTAGCCGACTGGCGCGTGGTGTAAAGTGAAGGTATGGGCATGTGGAGGGTGAATGTGGCGACGACCGACGGGGTGCTGGCCCTTGATCTCGACGACGACGAGCGCTCGATTGGGGCTCAGCACATCAACGCGATCACCCACTACCGAGACACCGGAGACCCGGAGCGACTGGCCGGCTTCTCCGGCGTGGTCATCGGTGCCCAACCGTCCAAGAGCGACCCAGAGGTTCTTATGGGCGGCCACGAGCTGGAAGCCGACCCGGAGCGCGTCGAAGCGCTCGTGAGCCAGCATCAGCTTGACTTCGAAGACTTCTACGAAACCTGATGGGCATGGCGGAAAAGCAGTTGTGCGCGACGTGCGGACGGGTCGCGTACTGCGATGAGCATCATGCGATGGGTCGCGCGCACACACCCGGCCTAACCGTGCCGGCATGCGCGGGGTCGTGCCATCCGGTGCTCAACGAAAAGCAGGCAGCGAGTGGGGTCGTGCTTGATCACGATCAAGTCCGGAGCGCGGAGGAGACCGCGTGGGCGTTCTTGCGGGGGACCTCGGATCCACTGGCACTCATGGCCTTTCACCATCCAGATCTGGGGCCGGACGTGGCGGCTCGCGATGAGCTATCCGTCGTAGCGCTCGGGCGCTTGTATGACCTTGTGGCACGACCGGATGGTGGTGAGGGGGTTGCGGGGCCAAGTCCGCGTCGCAACGATGTCCGCGCGGCGGGTCGCCGCGGACGGCGCGAGGACCGCTCAACACCCAGCGGCCCGACCAGGGTCAAAGAGCCGCACGCGGATCGAGCCCGAATCGCGCAGATGGCCAAACTCATAAGTGACGGGGTCCGGGAGCTGCCCCAAGCCGATGCTCTAGGCGCGTGGCCCGAGGAAGTCGCTCAAGCGGCCCAAGCGTGCGGGCGCTCAGTCGAGATGCTGCAAGTGATCGAAGAGGCCGGCGGCGGTGAGAACTACATGCGGGTGGTCGAGCACGGCCTGGCGATCCAGGATGCCCTCAACGAACAGATCGCGGTCGCCGCCCAGCTAAGCGACCTAGACGACCGGACCTGGACTCTGGTGAAACGGACCGAACGCCTGGGTGACCTGACGACCGCGTTCATGCGACAGCTCGCCGACTGCGCAGACCTTCAAGAAGCGCGGGAACTGCTGGATCGGTTCGTGGCCGAAGCCCTCGCGGTCTAGCCCGCTGGTGTCGGGATGGTCGAGGAGTCGTATCTGTCGATCGCGGTGCGCGCGTACACCGTCCGCGGTGGAGACGACGCCGAGCCGCTGGATACCGCCAAGCGCGGGAGGAGGTCGATGCACGATCCCCGGCACGTCTTGGTCTTCGACACGGAGACGACCACAGATCTCAGCCAGCGCCTGAACTTCGGGTGTTGGCGCTACTACCGCGTCGACTGGGCTCACGGCGTGCCCTCAATGTCGTGTGTGGAGGAAGGGTTCTTCTACGCCGACGATCTACCCACCCGCGACCCGGAAGGCTTTGAGCAGCTCACCAAGTTCGTCGAGAGCCACGGCCCAGACGTCGCCCGCAGGGTCCCGGACGCAGCGTGGCGGCTTCGACTGGTCTCGGCTCGCGAGTTCGTTGATGAGGTTCTGATCCCAGTCGCCTACCGCCGCCGGGCGTGGGTGGTCGGGTTCAACTTGTCTTTCGATCTCTCACGCCTGGCGTATGGGTGGGGGCTCGCGCGTGGCCGCTCCGCCGGCGGGATCTCGTTGCAGCTAGCCCAATACGACGCCGCGGGTGGTGTGCGACGGGAGAACCGCTTCAAGCCGCGGGTCGCGATCCAAACGATCGACTCAAAACGCCAGTTGATCGGGTTCACCCGACCATCGGACGTCGACCTCGTCGACGAACTCCCTGACGACCCAGGCCCCGACGAGGATGAGCGCCAGACCTTCCGCGGTCACTTTCTCGATCTGCGGACGCTCGCGTTCGCTCTGACCAACGAGGGCTACACCCTCGACAGTGCTTGCCGCGATTTCGGCGTCGAGTTCGGTAAGCAGGAGGCCGAGCAGCACGGGGAGATCACCGAGAGCTACCTCGCCTACAACCGCGCGGACGTGTGCGCTACTGCCGGGTTGTTTGAGCGGCTGATGACCGAGTTCAAGCATCACCCGATCGGGTTGCAGGCAACCAAGGCGTTCTCACCCGCCAGTGTTGGCAAGGCCTACCTGCGGGCGATGGGCATAACACCCATCCTCAAACGAGAACCTCAAGTGCCGCCCGCTGTGCTGGGCAAGGGGATGGTCGCTTACTACGGCGGCCGGGCCGAGTGTCGCATCCGCCGCACCCCCGTCCCGGTCGCCTACTGCGACTTCCTGTCCATGTACCCGACGGTGTGCTGCCTCATGGGCCTGTGGAAACTCGTCACCGCGCAGAGCATCCAGCCCGTCGAACAAGACCCCGGCGAGATTCAGGCGTGGATCGACAGGCTCTCAGTAGAGGACTGCTTCAACTCCGCAACCTGGAAGCACTTCGTCGGACTCGTCCAAGTCGAAGCGCGCGGGGAGATCCTGCCGGTCCGCGCCCAGTACACCGCGAGCCCGAGCTGGGGCATCGGCGTCAACCCACTCACCCACGAACAAGAAGACCTCTGGTTCACCATCCCCGACCTCATCGCCGCCAAAGTCCTCGGCGGCCGCGCACCAAGAATCAGCAAGGCAATGACCCTCGAACGCGTAGGGCGGCTCCCGAACCTCAAGCCCGTGGCGCTCGGCGGGCAGATCACGATCGACCCGCGGAGCCGCGACTTCTTCCAAGCCGTGGTTGAGGAACGCCACGCGCTCAAACACCGCACCGACCTCCCCAGCGCTGAGCGTGATCGGCTGCGCGCGTTTCTCAAGGTGCTGGCCAACTCATCCAGCTACGGCATCTACGCCGAAATGGTCCGCCACCACCTCCGACGCGACGCCAAAGAGACCGTCACCGTCCACGGCCTCGACGACAAACCGTTCAAAGACCGCGTCGCGCATCCCGAATCCCCCGGCGAGTTCTCGTTCCCACCGATCGCGGCGTGCATCACCGGTGCCGCCCGGCTCATGCTCGCGCTCACCGAGAAACTCGTCACCGACCAGGGTGGCGGCACTTACGCGTTTTGCGACACCGACTCCATGGCCATCGTCGCCACCGAAACCGGCGGCCCGGTCACCTGCCCAGGCGGCCCGCACCAGACGACCGACGGACGAGAAGCCATACAAGCGCTCAGCTGGGACCAAGTCGAAAACATCCGCGCCCGGTTTCAAGGGCTCAACCCGTACAACCGGGCGGTGATCCCGGGGTCGGTGCTCGAACTTGAAGACCAGAACTACACCGACAAAGCCGGTAAACATCGCCGGCAGCTCTACTGCTTCTCGATCAGCGCCAAACGGTACGTCCTCTACGAACACGCGCCCAACGGACAACCCGTGATTCGCAAGGAGGGCGAGGCGGACGGAGCCGGTGAGAAGTGGTCAAAGCATGGCCTGGGACACCTACTCAACCCCACCGACCCCGAAAGCCCAGACCGCGACTGGATCCGCCAAATCTGGGAAACCGACCTCCAACAAGCACTCAACCAGCCACACGCCGAACCCACGTGGCTCGACCGGCCAGCCGCCGGAGGCATCACCGCTTCAAAGCCCGCCACGCTCCTCCCGTTCCGACACCGCAACAAGAGCCGGCCGTACTCGGAGCAAGTTAAGCCGTTCAACTTCGTGCTCTCAGCCCATCTCACGATGTTCGGGTACCCACCCGACGTCGACCCAGCCCACTTCCACCTCATTGCGCCATGGGACAGCGACTCGCGCAACTGGGCTGCCGCGAACTGGGTCAACAAGTACGAACCCGGCAGCAAACCCTTCCGGCTCACGACAACTGAGACGCTCAGCCGCCCAGGGCTCGCCACCGCTCAGACCTACCGCGACGTCCTCGGCGCCTACCGCGTCCACCCCGAAGCAAAAAGCCTCGCCTCGAACGGGAGCCCGTGCGGGTGGCATACGACCGGGCTCATGCAACGCCGACCAGTCACCGCCATCACCACCACCCACGTCGGCAAAGAATCCAACGGACTCGACGACACCCAAGCCGGCATCGTCCATGACCCCGACGAAGTCCTCACCGACTACGGCAACCGCGGACGCAACCCGTTCCGTACAGTCGTGCTACCAGTCCTCGCGTCTAGGAGCCGCAAGCAACTACGGGATCTCGGGCTCAGCGGCGCCACCATTGGCAAGATTCGCGACGGCAGCTACCGGCCGTACTCGGCAGCCGAGAAACGGCTAACGCGCGCCGCGGGCGAGCATGCCCGAGAGGTGCTCAGCGCATCCGGGGCGCAGGTAAACGGGCTCAGCGATCACGGGGCGTGCTATCTAATCCAGTGAGCCTCGCGCGACCGATCAGCGGTGAGGGACAATGGGGCTGAGCGTCATCAGCATCACAAACTGCCGGAGCTGCCTAGCGTCGCCTGGCAGTGCTCGGCTAGTCTGGCCGCTCCGAACCTCTCATGGCTTCGAGAGCTCTATCACTATCTGTCTTTGCAGGGCGGCGACGTCACTGCCCGCTCGATTGAGGACAGCATTGGTCGCTCGCCTGCCATTCAACCGGTCTAGCACTACAGCGGAGAGGTCTGTTTGCACCCTGGTCGACATGTTGCTAACCGTCGTAGACTCTGCGGCCTGGGCGGCTAGGTAAGCCTTGTTGAAGGCACGGCCGGCCTGAAGTAGTTCGCGTTCGGTGCAGTGCGAAGGGGCCACGCAGGCGACCACGGCTGCCACCGCATTGTCCAAGGGTAGGTAGACGGCCGAGAGCTGGCTCCGTATCGCGTTTTGGCGCGCGGCAATGCGTTGGCTCTGCTCCTGGTGGCGCGCGGCGATTCGTTGGCTCTGGTCCTGGTGGCGCGCGGTGTAGTACGCCACGAAGAAGGCTACGATTCCCGAGAGTCCGACGGAGAGCACAATCAGGCAGACTTCGCGTCCCAGGGTTCGTTCGGTTCGCTGGGTCGGCACATCCCTCTCGCGCGCGCGCAGGTTCTCGCTGTCGTCCGTCGCACTACCCTGCCGCTGCTTTGACTCGTCGTCGCTGGCGGGATTAGACATCGTCGCCGCCACCTTAGAAGCTGGGCTTACTGGGATGTGGCGTGGCCTGTCAGAGACCTCTGTGGCAGACCGAGCCTGCGCAGCTCCTCACGATCAGCGACCGAGCACCCCATTGCTCATCTCCGGTGTCCGCGAACTACGACCCCCGGCCGGTCTTCCCGGTTCAAATCGAACGGGCGGGGCTAAGCGGTCCGGCCCCTGCTCGCGGCAAGGTCGGGGGGCCACCTTCACAAGCTGATGTCTTTAACGGCGTACTAAAGCCCATTCTGAACCGTCGGTCGCCACGTCACCTATCTTGCCTCTACTTACTACTACTTACCACCAAATGGTGGTTGGCTCAGCTCAGACAGATTACCAGTACTACTGATTGGATTACCAGGCACCTCACTATCATGAAGCTCATAATAGCCAGACTCCGCTTGAACTATCAGTGTAAACTGTTCACAGGTGTATTTAAAAGCACCTTCGGCCAGAGGGACAGGCATATCACATGATACTCGTCTGTTAGTAGACTCAGACGGTAAAGTCTGGTATTGCTTGAAGCTAACGAAATCGGCAATCAGCTTAGCGTTTGGAGGACGAGAACCACCATTCACCGGAGCATTCGGCATGGGCTGAGCCATCGTGGTTGTTGACGGATATGCCCTATGCCCATTCGATGAATTTGATGTATTACCTGAGTTACCGCATCCGACAAACACAACCATACTTATGACACCTAGCCACCTCATCATATCCCTAACTGTCGAACCCATCTAAACATAATGTACGCTACCCAAGCGTATGTCAGCTGGCCCGTGTGTCCGCGCACGCAAGGGCGAGCGTGAGCCGAGTGGGGCGTCCGCTCGACCACTCCTACTCCGCCGGCTACTCCCCAAGCTGGCCGAGACGGCGGGCAAGACAAGCGCGTGCACGCCCACGGCCTCGGCCACTCGCATCGGCCGATCTATCCGGCCACGCCGCTTCCAAGGCGGCCAGCCGCTGGGCTGGCGCGACCTTGACAAGGTAAATGTCCGTGGTAGCGGTAGAGGCGTGCCCGAGCTGCCCGGCGATGATGCGCAGCGGTGCCCCCGGCGGGCGGAGCTTCAAGCCGGCGAGAATCATGCAGCGAGTCCTTGACGTCGACCTCGACTTCTTCCTCCACGGCGTTGCCAACGACGTTGACCCGAAGTCCACGAAACGGCTCGACGCGCGGGAGTACCCACCGTGGACGAGGGACAAAACGATGTCGTTCCTCGTCGACCGATGCGGACTCAAGGCTCAGTTGCCGGGATTCGCCGTCGAGAACCACGGCGAGGTGTTCGGCAAGTGGCGATCCTTGATCGAGGCTGGCCGGCTCCACCCACCGTTCCACGTCACCCATGTCGACGCGCACGGCGATCTCTCGATGGGCGAGATCGGCTACAAGCACGTCCTTACCGAGCTCGTCCATCTGCCGCCGGAACGCCGGCCAGCCACGGCGGCGGCCCGGGTCGGCGACGGGGACTACCTCGCCCACGCAATCGGCTGTCGATGGATCAATGACCTTGACTATGTCTACAACCGAGGAGGAGGAAGCGACGTCCACCCCTACTTCTGGGAAAACTTCGACCGACACTGTTCGACTATCCGGCTGGCCGCACTCACAGAGGAAGACATCCAGACGCTGTTCTCCCGTGAGACGCCGACCGTCACGTACGGTGAGCCGCGCGTCCCCCTTCGCCAGATCCGGTCGGAGGCCTACACGTCTAGTGCCGCGTTCGACCTTATGTTCCTCGCGCACTCCAAGCCGTTCACGCCCGCCGAGGCAGACTCGTTGTACGTCGCGATCCGTGAGCAGTTCATCGACGAGGCCGCGCT
>JAABUQ010010167.1_pt1 | contig 12411 bp, 14 predicted proteins | sample 5560001 | NCBI WGS metagenome assembly JAABUQ01 (sample SAMN10711888, study PRJNA513371) | rock metagenome | isolation source: Antarctica rocks | place: Antarctica: Victoria Land, Finger Mt nord | collected 2015-12-18
CGGGCGGGTGGGATCCAGAATGACCAGCGGGTTGGCGGGGTTCGGGGTACGGCGGCGGGTGGTGCGGCCGTTGCGGGTCGCCGTGGCGTCGCCGCGCCCGGCCGGATCCAGGCCGACCGGCGGGTCGGCGGCGGCACCCCCCCTGGCATTGATGGCGCTGCCGCCGTCCGCCCCCCGCTCGTAATAGCCGCCGCCCTGGCCCGAGGGTGTGCCCGCGTCTGCGGAATCGGACGGGAAAGGCGCATCAGCCTGCTGGTCGGACTGCTGGCTGGACGTCGTCATCCCCGAGGCCTGCGCCAGCCCGCGCGGGGCGAGCCAGAGGGCGGCTCCACCTGCGGTCAGCAGGGAGACGGCGGAAGCCAGCAAACAAACACGGACGGGGCGTTTCCGGGGCGAGCGACTCTGAGGAGTGTGGGGCTGATGCATATTCTATCCTGGTAGGTGTGATTTGTCGAGGGGTGAGGGGCAACGGGGCGCGGGCGCAGGTCGCCCCGACGGGTCAGCGCCGGGCTAGTGGGCCGCACCCAGCGCGTCTTCCGGTGGCCGCTCGGCGGCTTCCGGCGCGAGTTCGGCTGCGGGCTTGCCGTGCGGCCCGTGGTGCCTGCGTAAGCCCTTCGCCTGTAGGACGCGCTTGACGGGAGCCACCGAGAACATCCAGGCGGTCTGGGTCAGGATGCGGAGGTCGGAGCGCAGGGTCCGGTTCTGGACGTATTCGACGTCCATCTCCAGCTTGACCGGCAGGATCTGCTCGATGTAGAAGCCCTCACGGTCGTCCTTGTCGGCCAGGAGTGACTCCTCGTGGCGGAAACGCAGAGCGGTCGGCCCGGTGATGCCGGGGCGGACGTGGAGGACGATGGAGCGCAGGGAGGGGTCGAAACAGTCCACGAAGCGCGGCACCTGCGGGCGCGGCCCGACCAGCCCCATGTCGCCCCGGACCACGTTCCAGAGCTGCGGCAGCTCGTCGAGCTTCCAGTTACGCAGGAAGCGGCCGACGGGCGTGATGCGGTCGTCATCGGCGGACGTGACCGAGGGGCCGCTCCGGTCCGAGCCGGGGCGCATCGTACGGAACTTCCAGATCTCGAACAGCTTGCCGCCGCGGCCGACACGCTTCTGCTTGTAGAACAGCGGTCCGTGCGAGGTGCAGGAAACGAGGAGCGCGACCAGCAGCAGCAGCCAGCTCAGGGCGATCAGGATCAGCAGGGCGATTCCCGTGTCGAGCGAACGCCTCGCCAGATGGTCGGTCGGCGGGATTGCCGGCGGGAGGGTTGGCGGAATTGCTGGCAGCCGTAGTTCTTGAGGCGGCATGAGGCAAATTACTCCAAGGCTGTTCCAAAAAGGGCGAGGCGATTCGGGACTTCCTCGTCTCGATCCCCAGGGCATCAAAGGGCGGTGCGTCAGGGGATGGTTGGGATTGGGCGAAAATCCGGGCCGGTGCCGCTGGGCGGCGGGCACTGCGGAGCGCTGAAACTCAGTATACTGCATTTTTCGTCGAATTGCGCGCGTTTGCTTTCCGCCCCGCCGTCACGGAAAAAACGTCACCCCGCGCGCCGTCGGCAGGATTCCCGCGCACGCCCCTCGAACAAGGGACAAAGATGCCCATACTCACCCCCGACCAAACCCGAACCCTGCGCGCCGCCGTCGACCGAATCATCCCCCCGGATGACTTCCCCGGCGGCTGGGAAGCCGGCGGCGGCGACTTCCTGCAAGCCCTCTGGACCCGCGAGCCGCGCTTCCTGACCGGGGCGGTGCAGGGGCTGGACGCGCTGGACCGGGAGGCGCGCACCCAGGCGGGCACAGCCTTCGCGGATCTATCCGCGGACGCGCAGGACGCCCTGCTGCGGCGCGTCGAGGCGGGCGAGGTAGGCACGGAATGGCCCGTAGCCCCCGCCGCTTTTTTCGACCTGCTCGTCCGGCAGTCGATGGAAGGATTCTACGCCGACCCCGGCAACGGCGGCAACAAAGGCGGTGCCTCGTGGCGCATGGTCGGCTACGAGGTGACGGCGTGAGCGACGCAGCAGATGCTGTGATTGTCGTCGGGGTCGGCGCAGGCGGCGGCCAGCACCCGGCCGGGACCTGCCGCATGGGGATGGACCCGCGCACGTCGGTCTGCGACGAGTGGGGCCGCGCCCACGGCCACGACACCCTGTACGTCTGCGACGGATCGCTGCACGTCACCAACGGCGGCTTTAACCCGTCGCTGACGATCCTGGCCCTCGCCTTCCGCGTCTCGGCCCACCTCGCCCGCGCGTGGTAGGCCCGTCCGCGACAGCCTTTTGCGCCCACGCCTTGCCGCCGCACCCCAGGGCGCGGCGCACGATCTCAGATTTTAGCTCCTCGGAGCCGACGATCCCCGAACCGAAGCGCAGGCTCTCGCCGCGCCCCTGCACGACGCCCTGACTTTGCTCGCCGGTCAGGAAGTAATTTTCCACCTGATCCCAGCGCAGCCGGTGTCTGCCGAGCGGCGTCACCCGTGTCAGTGCTTCCTCGTCCGCCTGGATGCTGCAAGTACGATAGGCGTACCAGCCGCCGAAGTACAACGCTGCGCAGACAGCCGCCCCCCAGGCCTCCCCTGCCACCGACGCGCCCGGAAGCAGACCCAGCCCGGCGGACACCGCCAGCAGGCCAAAGGTCAGGCACAGCGCCAGCGGCAGCATCGCCCGGTAAGAGCGCGTTCGGTAGTGAAACACCCGCGCGCCGATGCCGGCTGCCCCGCCGCTCCAGCGCGCCGCCTCGCCGCCGAGTGCCTCCGGGTCCGCGCGGAGGCACCATTCTTGATCGGCAGACTCTGCGGCATAACGCTGAATGACCGCCCGCAAGACCGCCGTCTGCCGGATGTTTGCAAGGAAATCGAACGCCCCCTGTCGCGTCTCCACGGTATACCGGACCGCAGCGCCTTTACCATAGGCCATTCCATAGCCCGTCACGTCCGCCCAGACCGCTTCCACGCGCCGCGAGCCGTCCTCGAAAACGATCCCCCCCAGGCTGACCGTGATGCGCTCTGCCTTCCGCCGCCCCGCCGCCCGGTACTGGGCGAGCGGGATCAGAAAGATCAGGCCGAGCGATCCGACGAGAAGAAGATAAAGGCCCGCCGTCAGCAGCGTCGTGGCCCAGCCCATCAGCCCCGCCATTGCGGGGAGCTGCATAGCGGGCTTGACCAGCACGTAGACCACGTATACCAAAAATAGCTTGAGCCAGAGGCGCGGTGCCCAGCGGTTTTCCAGCGTGTCATAGTCGAAGACGCGCGGCCAGGGGTCCACAGCGCGGGTCCCCAGTGCCTCCCACACATGCGTGAGGCTGTGAACGGCCCGGAGTTCTACCTGCTCCCTCAGAGCGTCCGCCCCGGACCAGAGGCTGGTGACGCCGACCTCCCCCGATGCAGTCTTGACCGCAGAAACCGTCGTCGATTCTGCGCCGGCGCGTGTGCTGCGCTCGTAGAAGTCGCGGACGTCTTCCCAGCGCGCCGATTTCCATGGACCCACCCCGCGCCAGCGCAGGCCGCTCGCGTCCGCGACGACGCAGGCACGCGCAAGCCACCAGGCCACGCCCAGCGCCAAGAGCAGGCAGGCACCAGCAATCGCCTCCCAGACAGCCGTTTCCATGGGCGAGGGCGGGCCGGATTTGGTCGGTGCCTGGGAGGCGAGAGCCGCCAGGGCTCCCAAAAAGCCGGGGAAGATCAACAGTATCCAGTAGGCACGAGGAGGACGACAGCGGACTGCGCTCGTCGGGGCGCTTTGGGTCTGTGTGGACATGGATTATCAGACACGCCGCTTCGGGGAAAGTTGCGGGGAAGAAGTTGTGGTTAGACTAAGCCCCACGCCTTGAGGATGCTCATCAGAGGCGGCAGGGGCGTCTCCCAGAGCCAGGCGGCTTGCAGCCACAGGCCGGGCAGGGCGGCGCTGTAGTAACGGCCCTGGGCATCCAACGCAACGGGCCGATAGATGCCGTCCGCGCCCAATTGGTAGAACTCAGCCTGCTCGCGCACGGGGTCCAGGAGCCAGTATTCGGGGACGCCGCCCTGCTCGTACTCGTAGAACTTGTCGCCCCGGTCCCGCGCCCGGCTTTCCGGGCTGATGATCTCCACGACCAGATCCGCCGGGCCGTCCAAGAAAGTCTTCTTCAGCCGACCCAGGTTAGCATTTGCGACAAAGAAAATGTTGGGGGAGCGGCCCGGCAGGTGCGGGCCGGTCTTCATCTGGAACGGCTCATAGCGCACCTCGCCGAGTTTGCGCTCGGTCGCGTAGAACTGAAGCAGCGAGAGCAGATGTACACCCAGCTTTTGGTGAAGATTTGAGACCGGACTCATTGGAACTACCTCCCTGTCCACCCACTCCACATGCTGACCGTCGCATTGCTCTAGGAACTCGTCGTAGCTCAACCCCGCCTGCGCGATGACTGTCATGGCACCCTCCGGGAACAGTATGGGCGGCGCGCTTTGCCCTTGTCAAGCCGGTGGTACAATGGGCTATCTACGCGGAAAAAGAGGCAAGCACCGATGGCGCATTACTACGAAGAGAACGATCTGAACCGCTTCGGCGAGGTGGGGCGGGAGCGGCCCGACCTGTACGCCAAGTTCATGGAGTGGTACGGGGCGACGCTGGCCGAGGGGGAGCTGACGCGGCGCGAGAAGGCGCTGATCGGGCTGGCCGTCTCCCACGCCCTCCAGTGCGCCTACTGCATAGACTCGTTCACGCAGCAGTGCCTGGAGTCGGGCGCGAACGCCGGGCAGATGACCGAGGCCGTCCACGTCGCGGCGGGCGTCCGGGGCGGGTCGGCCCTGGTCCACGGCATCCAGATGATCAACTCACTGGACAAGGTGAGTATGTGAGACGGGTGGGGGGGGCGTCGCTCCTACCAAGGCACGACGCCGTCCTCATCGAAGTAGCCACCCGTCGGGCCGTCGGCGGGCAGGGTGGCGAGTCGCACGGCCACTGTCGCCCCTTGCGTGACGGTGCGGGTGCCCCGGTGCTGGTTCAGGTTCGTGGCGGTGAAGCCGGGGTCGGCGTCGTTTACCTTGATGCCTGCGTCCTTCAGCTCGGCGGCGAAGATGACCGTGATCATGTTCAGCGCGGCCTTGGACGAGTTGTAGGCCAGCGGCTTGACGCCCGCGAACCCCCAGCTCGGGTCGCTGTTCTGGACCAGTGAGCCGAGTCCGCTGGACATGTTGACGATCCGGCCCGACTGGGACTTTTTCAGCAGCGGCAGCATCGCCTGGGTGACGCCGAAGACGCCGAAGACGTTGGTGTCGTAGGTGCGGCGCAGGGTGTCTAAGTCAAGGCCGCTGGCGGGTCCGCCGCCGTCCAGGGCGATGCCCGCGTTGTTGACCAGCACGTCGAGCCTGCCGTGGTCGGCCCCGATCCGGGCGGCAGCGGCGGCGAGGCTTGCGTCTTCGGTGACATCGAGCACGACTGCGTGGGCGTCAATGCCTTCGTTCGCCAGTTCTGAGGCCGCCTCCGCGCCGCGTCGCGCGCCCCCAGAAGCACCGTCATGCCCTGCTTGCCGAGCTGCCGCGCGATCTCCTTGCCGATGCCCTTGTTCGCGCCCGTGATCAGTGCGATCTTTTTGTCTGCCATGCTTTGCACCCAATCCAGACTGTCGATAGACTTTTTGCCGACTAGAACTTCGCCACTGTGACCGCGCCCTCGGAGGCCGACGTGACCGAGGCGGCGTACTTCGCCATCACGCCCGCCGTGTAGCGCGGGGCGGGGGCGGACCATTCGCCGCGCCGCCGGGCTATCTCTTCGTCGGAGACTTCGGCCCGGATCGAGCCGCTGTCCACGTCCAGGGTGATCAAGTCGCCTGCACGGAGCAGGGCGATGGGGCCGCCGACGAACGCTTCGGGGGCGACGTGGCCGACCATCAGGCCGCGCGTCGCACCCGAGAAGCGCCCGTCGGTGAGCAGGGCGACCTCGCCGCCCAGGCCCTGCCCGACCAGCGCGGCGGTGACGCCCAGCATCTCGCGCATCCCCGGCCCGCCCTTGGGGCCTTCGTAGCGGATGACCACGACGTCGCCCGGCTGCACTTGCTGCGCCTTGACGGCCTCCATCGCGTCCTCCTCGCGGTCGAAGATGCGGGCCGGGCCACTAAATTGCGTCTTCTCGGTTCCCGCCAGTTTGATGACCGCGCCCTCGGGGGCCAGGTTGCCCTTTAGGATAACGATGCCGCCGCGCGGCTTGAAGGCGTGGGGGACCGTGGAGATGACCTTCTGGCCTTCGCCCTCCTCGGCCAGCGCGGCCTCCTCGGCCAGCGCGGCCTCCTCGGCCAGCGTGCGGCCCGATGGGGTGGGGCGGTCGCCGTGCAGCAGCCCCGCCGCGAGCAGGTTCTTCGCGACGAGCCGCGTCCCGCCCGCGCGGTGCATGTCGGTGGCGACGTAGTGTCCGCCGGGCGTCAGGTCCGCCACCACGGGTGTCCGGGCCGAGACGCGGTTGAAGTCGTCCATTGTCAAGGGTACGCCAGCCTCGCGGGCGAGGGCGAGCAGGTGCAGGACCGAGTTCGTGGACCCGCCCGTCGCCGCCGCGCCCGCGATGGCGTTCTCGAACGCCTCTTTGGTGAGAATATCGCTGGGCCGAACGCCCCGGCGCAGCAAGTCAACCACCATGCGGCCCGCCTCGATGCCCACATCATCTTTACGCGGGTCAGCGGCGGGGACGCCCGCCGAGCCTAACGCCGCCAGGCCTAAAAATTCCATGACGATCGCCATCGTGTTGGCCGTGAACTGGCCGCCGCACGAGCCGGCACCGGGGCAGGCGGCGTCTTCCAGCTCGCGCAGGTCGTCGTCGGTGATCTTGCCCGCGTGGGCCGCGCCCACGCCCTCGAACACGTCCTGGATGGTGATGTCGCGGCCACGGTACCGCCCCGGTGCGATGGAGCCGCCGTAGAGCAGCATGCCGGGGACGTCCAGCCGGGCCAGGGCCATCGCCGCGCCCGGCGCGGTCTTGTCGCAGCCGACCAGGCAGATCACCGCATCGAACATGTGCCCGCGCGTGACCAGCTCGATGGAGTCGGCGATGACCTCGCGGCTGATCAGCGACGTCTTCATGCCTTCGGTGCCCATGGTGATGCCGTCGCTGATGGCGATGGTGTTGAACTCCTGCGGCGTCGCGCCGGCCTCGCGGACGCCCTGCATGACCTTCTGGGCCAGGGCGCGCAGGTTGAGGTTGCACGGCATGGTCCCGATCCACGTCGAGGCCACACCGATGATCGGCTTTTTGATGTCCGCGTCACTCAGCCCGGTGGCCTTGAGGTACGAGCGCGCGGCGGCGCGGTCGCGCCCCTCGGTGATGACGCGGCTGCGCGCCTTGGGGTCATAGGTCATGGGGAAATCTCCGTCCGTGTCAGCGGTTCTGACGGAGAGTATACCTGCGGGGACGGGGGGTTAGCAAGAAGGGGTGAGCAGAGCAGGCAGCTCAGACGGACCAGTCTTCGACATGGAGGTTTGGGACTTTGCCGAAGTCAGCGGAGTTACGGGTCAGCAGAACAGCGTTGTTGGCAAGGGCGACGGCGGCGATTTTCATGTCCATCGTGCCAATGCGTAGCTTTAAAGCGAGAAGCCGCTGAAACTCATCGGCGGCTCCTATGTCGTAATCCACAACGGCGAAGCTGCAATAACTTTGCAGCAGTTTTTTCAACTCGCTGTAGTCGAAAGTTTGCCGCTCCGGCGTGGTCGCCCGCGCGAGCCGTGCGAGCCACCCGCGCATTTGCTCTTCATAACTGACAATCGTCGTCGCGACATCATCCTGCGGCAAGGCGCGAAGGCGCAGATGGATTCGGCGTCCTTCCGCACCGGCACGCTGTAGCAGGCTCATATGGTCGGTGTCCAGAAGAACCACTAGGCGGCTTCCGTATCCTCTTGCGGGCGTTGCGCTTCGCGATACTCCCGCCCAAGCCGCGTTGCCTCCTCAAAACCCTCACTGTCGGCGAAAATGCCGAACATTTTCTCCCAACTCGCTGGCCTGGTCCGAGGACTCTCCTCAGCGAGTTGACGCTTGATCTGAGCGAGTTCGCTTTCCACCGCGGCCAGACGCTCCTCTAACGCTTCCGTTGCCATGTCCCCTTGTCTCCCTTCCCCCGTTTCGGAGATTATACCTGCGGGGACGGGGGTTGGCAAGAATAACCGCCTCTGCGCCTGGCTAGGCGGTCTCGCTCGCGAGGCGGCGCAGTTGAGCCTGCGCCCGACGGTGCCCTTGGTGGGCGGCTTTCTCCAGCCAGTAACGGCCCCACCGTGTGGAAGCCGCGACTCCCTCACCGTCCAAGTAGGAAAGCCCCAAGTTGAACTGGGCTTTCCTGTCGCCCTGACGTGCCGCCGCCCGATACCAGCGTACCGCGCTGGCGTAGTCCACGGATACACCTGCGCCCTCGTGGTAGCACCAGCCCAAATCCCTCTGGGCGTCGGCATTGCCCTTCTTGGAGGCTTGGACCAGCCAGTACAACATCTGCTCATAGTCCTGCGTCACCCCGTCGCCCTCGCGATAGCTAAAGGCGAGGTTGTACATGGAAGTCGTGTGCCCCTGCCGGGCCGCCTTCTCGTGCCATTGCAAGGCCAGGGTTAGGTCTCGCGCGACTCCATGGCCGTGTTCATAGCAGGTGCCGAGGAAGAACATGGCCCGCTCGTGCCCGGCTTGTGCGGATTGCTCCCAGAACCGGAAGACAGCGGGCCAATCGGTAGGGCGCGGGCGGCGTCTGGGCGGAGGCGAGCGGCGCGGCGAGGAGCAGCAGCCCGAAGGCGGCCAGCGGCATGGGGAAGGTCAAGCGGGGCACGGCGGTTCTCCTGAAGAGCGGGCGGCGTTCTGCCCATTATACAGCAAGGGCATTCGAGCGGCAAGCCGGGCCGGGAACCATTCGCGGGTGGGGAACGGTTAAACATGGGCGGCTTCTCCCAAGAGACGACTGAGAGCGACAACAAACACCATGGCAATAAAAATCGGAATAATGGGATGCGGCATGATCGCCGAGTACGGGCACCTGCCCGCCATCCTCGCCACCCAGGGGCTGGAAGCCTGGGCCGTCTACGACCCGGACCCCGCCCGCGCCTACGGCTTGCAGCACAAGTTCGGCATCCCGCACGGCTATGCGGTCAGTGAGATGTTCTTCCAATCGGGCATCGAGGCCGTCGTGGTGGCCTCGGCGGCACCCGCGCACCGGCAGAACGTCGAGGACGCCGCCCGTCACGGCCTGCCCGTGCTGTGCGAGAAGCCGCTGGCGATGAACGACGCCGATGCCGAGGCGATGATCGGGGCGATGGACGCGGCGGGCAAGACGCTGGCGAGCGGGTTCTGCTATCGGTACAGCCCCGTCGCGCAGAACATCAAGCGCTTGGTCCAAGACGGGGCCATCGGCGAGGTCCGGTCCCTGCGGCTGGTCTACATCTGGAACCTGCACGGGCGCGACCGGGTCACGCCCGAGGGCGGCCTGGTCTCCAACCCCTACTGGCAGGGGCGCATGGATGAGGGCGGGCCGATGGTGGACTGCGGCGTCCACCAGATCGATCTGGCGCGCTGGTGGCTCGGGTCCGAAGTGGTGGCACACCAGGCGGCGGGGGCATGGGTCGAGGACAACGAGGCACCCGACCACATGTGGCTGCACCTGGACCACGCGGACGGCGCGCACACGACCGCAGAGATGAGCTTCTCCTACGGCCACACCGCGCTGGACCCGCGGGCGCACTTCTCCTACCACCTGATCGGGACTGAAGGGCTAATCCGCTACGACCGCGACGGGTGGCTCTTCGAGGTGCGGACGCGGCGGGGGACACACCGGCTGGCTGGCGCGAGTGAGAAGAACTTCGAGGGGATGTACGCCGCCTTCGCCCACGCCCTCGAAACCGGCGACGCGGGCGACCTGCCGACCGGCTGGGACGGACTGCGCGCGACGCAGATCGCCCGCCGCGCGACCGAAGAGGTCATCGCGCGGCGGCACTGGCAGCGGGGGAAGTAGCAGGAGCCTGATCGGCGGCAGAACGTTACCGGCGAAACGAGAACGGCGACGAGAGCGGCTTCAAGTCGCCTAGGTCGTCATCCTCGTCGCGGACCGGCGCAGTCGCGAAGGACGGCGGCGGGGAAGCCGCAGGTTGAACCGGTGCCTCCGGCATCAGAGTCGGCGTACCCAGCCGGAGCGAGTTCAGCAGGCCGGGGTCCAGCCCCTTCGCAACGGCGTTCTCGGGGGTGATCTTGCCCTTGACGATCAGCTCCTGGAGGGCCTGGCCCAATGTCTGCATCCCGAGGTTCGAGCCGGTCTCAATGATGGACGGGAGCTGGAACGTCTTTCCCTCCCGGATCAAGTTCTTGACCGCCGCAGTCGTAGTCATGATCTCCAGGGCTGCGACCCGTCCTCCGCCGATCTTGGGGATCAGCGTCTGCGCGATCACCCCTTGAAGAGACTCCGCAAGTTGCGTCCGAATCTGCGCCTGCTGGTGCGGCGGGAAGACGTCGATGATCCGGTCCACCGTCTGGGCGGCGCTGGACGTGTGCAGCGTCCCAAAGACGAGGTGCCCCGTTTCCGCCGCCGAGACGGCCAGCGAGATCGTCTCCAGGTCCCGCATTTCCCCCACTAAGATGACGTCCGGGTCCTCGCGCAAAGCCGCCCGCAGGGCGGACGCGAACGACTCGGTGTGGACCTTGACCTCGCGCTGGTTGACCAGGCACTTCTTGTGCGGGTGGACGAACTCGATGGGGTCTTCCACCGTCAAGATGTGAGCGCACCGCTCCGTGTTGATCAGATCCACCATCGCCGCCAGTGTCGTGGACTTGCCTGAGCCGGTCGGCCCCGTCACCAGCACCAGCCCGCGCTCCTCGCGCGCCATCTCGGCCAGGACCGGCGGCAGGCCCAGCTCGGCGAACGACTTGATCTCGGTCGGGATCACGCGGAAGACCGCCCCCTCACCCCGACGTCCCACGAAGAAGTTGCAGCGGAACCGGGCCAGGTCCGGGATCTCGATGCTGAAGTCCAGGTCGCGCGCCGCCTCGAAGCGGTTCTGCTGCTCGCCGGTCAGCATCCCCAGCAGCGTCATCTTGAGCGCGTCGCGCGTCAGCTCGGGGTAGGGGAGCCGCTGCATCTCGCCGTGCAGGCGGATCGTCGGCGGTGCCCCCACGGTCAGGTGCAGGTCGGAGGCCTGGCTGGCGACGGTCTCGCGAAGCAGTTCTTCGATGTCCATAAGAAGCCGTGTCCTCTCAAACGCGAAGGGTGAACGCTTTATTATTGGCTGTTTTATACCACAACGAAAGGGCAAAAGGGCGGCGGAGAATCAACGGGTGGAAGCGGCGTCCTTGAGGATGCCTTTCACCATGTCCAAATAGCGGAACAGATAGGGGAGATACCGCGGAGAGAACGAATACCCTTGTGCTCGCGCGGCGTCAGCCGCCTCCGCCACGGCGCGGGCCAAGCCCCGCAGACGCTCCAGCTTGTCCAGCGGCTTTTCTGGGACAGACCAGTCTATCGGCAGGAGGGCATCCTGCTGACCCAACAGCGCCACTACGTCTTCGAGCGCAGGACGTGGATACAGCATCAGCGCCATGTCAGACTGCGGATCGCGCGCAAGATACTTGGCGGTGACGCCGATCATCAGCCATGCGAACCAGAGGCCGCCCTCAACCGGGGATTCGACGATGTCCCTGTCCAGCTTGACTACAGGCAAAGGGGGAACGGCCATCGGAACATCCTGCCCGTCCCGCTCAATCAAGACCGTGACCTCAGCCGGGAGTGTGAGCGCTGACTGCGGCTGCCAGGACCAGTCTATCCCCAGGTAGCCGCACCTCCCTTCATGCCGGGAAGCGAGGAAGCCGCCCCCCGGCGGGGCGATGTGAGGGGACCGCTTCGCGCCGATCAAGTTGCCGGCAAGCACGGCGTGTCCGCAGAGCATGGCGTCGGCCTCTGAGGCGGCCAGGTCTGAAACAGCCACCCAAAGGTCCAGGTCGCTCAGGTCATCGGCTTCACCCCGCCCGAAAGAGCCGTGGAACCAGACAGCGGAAACGCGCGGGTCGGCCTGTAGGGAAGCGGTCAAAGAGGCCAGCAGCGCGGCCCGGTCTTCGCGGTGCTCCCGGAGGCCGTCGGCGGTCGTGGCGTCGGTCATCCGCTCGGCAACGACGGCTGTACGTGGCATGGGTTCTTCTTTCGGGAGTAGCAGAGAAGAAGGCTGAGGTTTAGCGTACCACAAACGTGTCATAAACCAGAAGAAGCCGCTCATAAACCAGAAGAAGCCGCTATGCTCGGTTGAGCATAGCGGCTTCATAATCATCTGGCGGTGACCTATTTTCCCGGACAATTGCTCGTCAAGTATCTTCGGCGCAGGAGAGCTTAACTTCCGTGTTCGGAATGGGAACGGGTGGACCCCTCCGCGATAACCACCAGAATTCGGTCGGACTGCCCTGATCCTCGGAGGGAAAAGAGCGCTGTCCTTGGACAACTGCATATTGAAAAGCA
>JAABUQ010010149.1_pt1 | contig 12409 bp, 13 predicted proteins | sample 5560001 | NCBI WGS metagenome assembly JAABUQ01 (sample SAMN10711888, study PRJNA513371) | rock metagenome | isolation source: Antarctica rocks | place: Antarctica: Victoria Land, Finger Mt nord | collected 2015-12-18
TGACAGCGCTGGTCATCGGCTAGACTTGAGATCAGCCACCCCGCCCGCACGGGCCTCTAGCTCAATGGCAGAGCAGCTGACTCTTAATCAGCCGGTTCTCGGTTCGAGTCCGAGGGGGCTCACCTAACGGCCTTTTTGATCTCAAACCGCGGCGCGAAACGGTCAAGTGCATACCGATGGGTCAGCTACAAACCAGCTGATTTTACGAAAATGGTGCCGCACCTGCGGTCAGACGAAGCCGCTCGACGCCTTCTACCGCCATCCCACGTCCGCCTCCGGCCGCCAGTCCTCCTGTAGGGACTGCCACAAGGAGCGAGCCGCCGCCTGGCAACGCGCCCACCCAGAGCGCCACGTCGCCCACGCCGACGCGTGGAAGACGAGCCACCCCGACGACGTCAGCCGGTACGACCGGGTGACGCGCTCCCGCCGGAGCAGGGCCGACCAGGCGTTCGTTCGGCTGGTCGGCCGTGTGGCGGCCGCCACACGACGCGCGATCCAGGCCGGGGAACTGACTCGTCCAGACGCCTGCAGCCGGTGCGCTCGCACCGGTGCCGTGTTGGACGCGGTGCACGAGGACTACCAGGAGCCTCTGCGGGTCGTCTGGCTCTGCCGTCCCTGTCACCTCCGGTGGAACGTGGCGCGCCGGAAGGCTCGCGGGGAGGACCGATGAGCCGGCGGAGTGCCGACTCCATGGGGGAGCCGCGGCTGGTCTTCCCGAAGTGGCGTATTGCCCGCGAGGCGACGCTCGCCGATCTGTGCGCGGCGTTCGTAGACCGGGGGCGGGCCGAGAATCTGTCGCCAGCCACCGTACGCTACTACCGCCAGACATCCGAGCGCTGGCTGCGCTTCTGCGCCGAGCAGGAGCTCAGCGACCCACGCGACGTGTCGCCCGACCACCTGACCGCCTACGCCGCGTGGCTTCAGGCGGGTGGCAACAACAAGCAATCGGTGGCCACCTGGCTGCGCGGTGTCCGGGCACTCATGAGCTGGGCCGAGCTGCGCGGGTACATCGAGTTGAGCCCGTTCCGTCTATGGAAGCTGAAGCAGCCCAAGCTGCCAGCCCAGCGCGGCTTCGGCGCATCCGAGGTGCGGCGCATGGTCGACCTGGCCGGCCGCCAGCTCGCCAACCCGCAGCGCGACACGGCGATCCTCCTGCTGCTGTTCGATACCGGCATCCGGCGCAGCGAGGTGTCGCGGTTACGCCTGGCGGACGTGATCGAGGGCGACCACATGGCCAGCTCGGTCACCGTCCACGGCAAAGGCGACAAAGACCGCCGCATCGAGATCCACCCGCAGACCCAGCGGGCCATCTTCGAGTACCTGGTGGGCGAGCGGCCGGAGAAAGTGCGTTCGGAGGCGCTCTTCCTGGGTCGTGGCGCGCATGACCAGCGGGGGTACCACCCGCTGACAGTGGACGGGGTCAGCCAGCTGGTGCAGCGGATCGCCCGACGCGTCGGCCTTGACGGCGCCCGCCTGGGTCCCCACGCGATGCGGCACGGCTTCACGCACGAGTACCTCGAGTCGGACGGGGCGCGCATCGAAGATCTTCAGATTCTGCTCGGGCACGAGAGCATCGCCATGAGTCTCCACTACGCCGGGCAGGCGGCGGCGACGGCCCGCCGGGGCGCCAGACAGTACTCGCCGGTGGCCAAGCTCGGGCTACAGCTGGGTAAGCGCTTGCAGCGCGGGCGCCCCAAGAAGGGGTCGCTGGGAGAGCATGATGGCTGAGACATCCGGGCAGCGGCGCCGTCACCTCACGTCGTGGTGCAGTACTGGAGGTAAACCACACCGTTGCCGAAACGGCGTTCGTCCAGCAGCTCGAGCTTCAGGCGGACATTGCTTGGGAGGGCCCGTGTACCGCCTCCCACCACGATGGGCGCGACGAACAGGTGGCACTCCTCCACCAATCCGGCCTTGATCGCCTGGGCGGCCAGGTCGGGGCCGCCCACGGTGATGTCACGTCCCGCTGTCGCTTTCAGCTGCCGGACCGCCTCGGGGGCGAAGTCTCGCTCGATCCGCGTCCTGGTGCTGGATACCGTCTCGATTGTCCTGGAGTACACGATCTTGTCGGCCGCTCGCCACATCTCCCCGAAGTCCTGCACGAAGGGCGGCTGGTCGGCGAGGGTGTGCGCGGTCTCCCAGGCGACCATCACCTGGTACATCCGGCGCCCGTAGAGGTAGGTGCCGACCGACCGCTCGAGGTCGTTAACGAAGACGTGCACCTGCTCGTCCGGTGCAGCCCAGTCGAAGTTGCCGTCGTCGTCCGCGACGTAGCCGTCGAGCGACGTGATCGCCGAGTAGATCAGCTTGGCCATGGTGAGCCTCCCTTTAGGCGTACTGACCGTCACTCGAGGCCTTCGGCGACAAGCGGGGCCTGCTCATCCTCCGCGACATGATCTTCGGCGGCTGACGGCACTTCCGCAACGGCTGAATGGATCGCAGGAGGGGATTGCCTCCAGCATCCTCGCCAACAGGCTGAAGAGGCTGGTCGAGCCAGGCACGCTCACCACGCGGGACGACCCCATTCAAAGGGAGAAGGCGATCTACCGCCTGACCGAGCTGTCGATCGAACTCGTGCCGATCATGGTGGCGTTGGGCACCTGGGGATGCGCATGGCTGCCGGTCAGCGAGGAGCTATTGATCGGGGCACGCGTGCTGGAGGAAGGCGGCCCGAACTCAGGGACCACAAGCGGCTTGCCGACAAGAAAAGCGCTAGTAGCCGCCTGACTCCATATCGGGCGCAAATCCTGCCGACTTTCGCCAGGGACCTCCGTATCGGCGGGCGGCGGTGGTGAAAGCCGAGCGAGACACCGTCGGTGTGGCCTGTGTTACGGGACGTCACTCGAGAGCCGACGGCGGGCGACGAACACGTATTCCCGGCTGTCGTCGGCAAACGGCTCGCGGGCCAAGCCGGCGTAGAGAGCCTCCACCTCGAGGCCGGCGACGTCGAGGAGCCCGAGCCACTCGTTCTTCGTTGCCCACCAGAGGGAGCTCGTCGCGCTATCGTCGCATGTAATGTCGATCCGGTTGTCGCCCACTGAGTACCGGTTCGTGTGCGGCACAGGCACTTCTTGGTGCGCGCCGTCAAGGTGCGCGGCGATCCGGTGGTCGAAGGCAAAGGCGTTCCAGGCGAACCGCCCGGCCGGCCGGAGCGAGGCGGCGACGCGCTCGAAGGTGCGGCGGCGGTCGGCAGATGCAGGAGCGCGCGGAACGGGCAGTAGATCAGCGCCGCCGGCTCGTCGAGGGCAAAGTCACGCATGTCGCCCTCGCGCAGGTCGAGCTCCACGCCCGCCTCGGCCGCACGGGCACGCGCTTGCTCAAGCATCGTCGGCGAAGGGTCAATGCCGATGACGCTCTGGCCGGTCGCCTGCGCGATCGGGATCGCGACCCGCCCGTTCCCGATCGCCAACTCGACCAGCGGCCCATCCGCCTCGCGTGCGAGCGCGACGTAGAAGGCGACGTCGGCCGTCATGTGAGCCGACCATGCCTCATAGTGGTTCGCGAACGCCTCGTCCCAGCTCATCGGCCCATGCTACGCTCAGTAGAGCCGATCACTGCTGCACATAGGCTTGGCGGTGGCTGCCAATCGAGCCGTGCGGCTGCCTGCGCTCACCGCAGGTGCGTCGCCCGCCTGCCCATTGATGGCCAGTACGGTCTCGCCACGGCGCAGCCCTGCCGGTTGGGCCGGCCCCTGCGGCCCGACGTCGGGGACGGTCAGCGGCGTATCCGTGAAGACCATGCCAAAAGTGCGACTCACCCACCCCGCGGAGCTGGTCGGAACTGGCTCGACGCCCTACAAGCGCCCACGCGGCAACAGATGGGTATGGCCGTCGCGCCAGCCGGCGAGGAGCTCGTCCAGGATGACCGTGGTGGGGTCGTCGACATTTACCTGGCTGTCGCCAACCGCTCCAAAGTTGGGAAGCTTGCTTCATGTAGAGCGTTGCAGCGGCGGGGTCGGCGGAATAGGCAGGCGGCGGGCGCACCCGCGACATACCAGATCGAGCCCGCAGGTGCAGGCTACCAGCCGCTCCATGGCGGGAAAGGGCTGGCGGATTGTGGCCTGCTAAAGGCCAAACAGGGCGCGGCATGCCTGGATGCCCCGGACGGTGATATCTGGCCGCCGCTGGTCGCTCCACTGCTCCCGCTCCAGGAGGAAGCGTAAAGCGCGGGTCCGCAGGCCACGCCAGGCCTCCCAGTTGATCCCGTTCGGCTGGTAGCCCAGCGCGCGGCTGACAGCCAAGGAGGCGAGGTTGCCCTCGAAGGCCCCGGTCCCGGCGCTCAGGGCTCCCAGCTCGGCGAATGCCAGGTGCAGGATGGCGGCGCGCATCTCCTTGCCCACGCCTTGGCCCCGGCAGCGTGGGGGTACCCAGGAGCTTGTGCCAACAGCCCGGACGATGGCGAAGTCCCGGGCAAACAGGCTCTGGGTGCCGACCAGCCGGCCATCGCGCACGGCCACCAGTTGGAGCGTCCAGTTGTCCGGCTGCCAGGACGCACGCTGCCGCCAGACGTCCTGCATGATGTCCAGGCGGATCAAATCGTCCGGTTCGTCCCGTCGTGGTCGGCCGAACGGCAGGTAGTCGGAATCCTTGGGAGCCTGGACCGCCAGCTGGGCGAGGCAGTCGAGCATCGCGTCGCTCGGCACGCGCAGGTGGAGCAACGGCGTGCTGATGCGCAAGCGGCCAAGGGGCCACGCGCGTCCCTCCATGCCAGCAGCGTACAGGCCACGTGGCGCATGACCGCGGACGGGTGCTCCAGGCTCGTCCCAACTCCTGTGCTCAGGGCGTCGAGGTGAGGTCCTGTCGGGCGGACGTCGGGCGCGAGCCGGGGCAGCGGTCAGGTAGAAGACTCCCGGTCCGCGAGGTTACGGTTCCTGCGTGTGGCACGCTGAGTTCCGTGACCCTTGCCTCGTGGTGGTGTACGACGCCGAGTGCCCGTGGTCGCGCGAGGACGACTTCTTCCTGTCCGTCGTCAATGAGACTCCCGCGGCCCGGGTGCTCGACCTCGGCTGCGGGACGGGCCGCCTCGCGCTCGGCATGGCTGCGGCCGGCCACGCGGTCACGGGACTGGATCCTGCCCGGGCATCGCTTGAGGCGGCCCGCGTCAAGCCGGGTGCCGAGCGCGTGACCTGGCTCGAAGGCACCGCACAGATCCTTCCCGACGCGTCCTTCGATGTGGCGGTCATGACCAGTCACGTGGCGCAGTTCTTCATGGACGATGCCGACTGGGACAGCACCCTGGCCGACCTCAAGCGCGCGCTCGTCCCAAGCGGCCGGTTGGTGTTCGATACGCGAGATCCGCGGACTCGCCAGTGGGAGCGGTGGAACCCGGTCGACTCGCAGCGTCGGATCACGTTGCCGGACGGCTGCGTGGTGGCAGTCTGGGCCGAGGTGACCGCTGTCCACGACGGCGCCGTCGGCTTCACCATCCACTACACCGGCCCCGACATCGAGGAGCTCGTGAGCACCGCTATCTTGCGCTTCCGAGCCGAGGAGGACGTTCGTTCTTCGCTGCTGAACGCTGGCTTCACCGTAGAACAGATCTACGGCGGCTGGAACCGCGAACCCGTCGGAGCGGGAGACGGGGAGCTTATCGTCATCGGTCGCGCGTGAACCAAGATCTTGCTCGCCCAGCCCGCGTTGCTGGCGCGCCAGGAGTCACGCTGACAGTAGCGACCGACAGGACATCTCAACCAGCTCGGGCGTGGCTACTGCAAGGCAGATGGTGACTGTCCGGGCTCTACCGTACGCCGAAGTGCGCTGCCGGCCGATCTCGGAACGCGACGGTCAGGGTCTCGCCGTACAGTCAGACCTACGCCGGGCGCCGAGCCAGGCTCCGCTCGCCATGGACCCGCTCGGAACGACCTCAGCGGACGTGCGCAGCGATGAACAGGAAGCGCGGCTTCGTTGAGAGGCTAGCGAAGCCTTCGGGGAACAGCTCCCGCGCCGCAGGGTCCGGCTGCGGTTCGCCGATGACGTCGATCTGAAACCCGGTCGCGCTGAAGGCGTCCGTCATGGCGTGCAGCGGTCGGTGCCAGAAGCACATGGTGATGGTCGTGCCTGCCAGGGTCCACTTCTCGGTGAACGCGTACGTGGCGAAGTAGTCCTCGCCGCCGGCCAGCGGGTGGTCCATGAACGGGTGATGGGTCGAGACGACCAGTCGACCACCTGGGACGAGCACGCGGTGAAACTCGCGCAGCGTCGGCTGCCAGTCGGGCAAGTAGTGCAACACGAGGGACGCCAGGATGACGTCGAATGCGCCGTCGCTGAACGGTAGCGGCTCAGCAAGATCGGCCTGGTGCAGCGGCACGCCGGCGCCCAGCCGGTCCCGCGCGACCGCCAGCAGCCCTGAGCTCTTGTCCAAGCCGGTGACAATCGCGCCGCGTTCCCGCAAGGCGGCGCTGTGTGACCCCGCACCACACCCGGCATCGAGGACCCGCAAACCGGCAACGGCGCCCACCAGGGCCAGCGAGGCTGGACGCTCGTAGTAGGCGTTCCACGCATTGCTATCGGTGTAGGCAGCGTAGGCGGGAGCGATGCTGTCGTAGTCGTTGTGCGCTGAGCGTTTCTCCACCGGCAGGATTGTGGACGAGCCCAACAGCCTTCGCCATGGGTCCCGAGAGGCCGGCGTCTCGGCAAGCACGCGGTCGGCGCCTGCTGTGGAGCGGCAAAGGCGGTGTCCCGGCCGGCGGGTTGGCGCCTTGACCCTGACCCAGTGAGACTGACGGGGTGAGCCGTGCACCGCGCGTGTTGGGGGACGCTGCGCCACGGGACTTCGCCTTGTGGTGGGCAGGGATGGGCGTGTCCGTCGTGGGCGGCGGCTTCTACCAGGTTGCCCTCGTCTGGCAGGTCTACGGGCTGAGCGACACACCCACGGCGCTGTCCATCGTCAACGCTGCGGCACTGGTGCCGAACGTCCTGCTCGTCCTGCTCGCCGGTGTGGTGACCGACCACGCCGACAGACGCAAGGTGCTGGTGGTGGCCGACACGCTGCGGGGCGTGGCCGTCGGCTTGATCGGCGTGCTCGCCGTCAGCGGCGCGCGGCAGCTCAGTGTCGAGAAGCAGTCGCGGATTGACCGAGCCATTTGCCGGCTGACGCAGCGGGTCGCCGCGGTACCACTTGCCCGAGCGTCATGCGCGTTGATTTGCGAGGCGCACCGGCGTCGCGGCACGTCCGGTTGCGGCGCGCCGGGAGCGGTTGTTTCAGGGCGCCACGGAGAGCTCGTCCTCGGGGACAGCGCGCTGGTCCACGCACTGGGCGACCTCCGGCCACTGCTGGCACGCAGCCAGGGACAGCGCCTGCCGCCAGGACACTTCTCGTCTCGCGCTGAGTGGCTGCGCTCGGGCGGCTACTCAACCCGTACGGCCTGGCCCGCGACCTGATCGCCGCCCGTCTCAGGTATTGCTCCGCGGCGCATCCTCCTTTCCCTGGAATTCCTGAGACTTGCGACGATCAGGTCGCGGGCTAGCCGGCTCATGGCCACGCCGCGCCGCCGACTTTCGCGGCGGAGCACGGCCATCTCGTCGGGCACGAGCCAGGCGGTCACGCTGTGGCTGGCGCGGGCGCGCAGGGCTTCAGGCACCTCGTCCATGGTTCCTCCGACGCGACTCAGACGTGCCAGGCTGGCGTCCTGTCGGCCAGTCCAGCCGCGGCACTGCTGCTGGGCTACGGCCGACCCCGAACAGCCCGCGGGCCGGTCCGCCCAGTAGCCAGTACCCACGCTCCGGCTCCTGTCCAAGCCGGGCTGGTGCCGGCCCACGCCAGATGGGCCCGAGAACGCCTTCCGGATGCTGGCGGATACACGTCGTCGTGGTGAGTCGCACAGGTAGCGGCTCGCCGCCGCGGTGCTGGCTGGCCAGGTATGCCTGGCACGCGATCCGTGCTTCGGCACGCTCGCTGGTGGTTACCACTAGCAGGGTGGGAAAGCCGGCGTAGTCGCGCGCGGCACCGCTACCGTCGCGGTAGCGGTAGTAGCTGGTGAACTTGGCGCTGTACTCGCGGGCGCGCTCGGTGCCGCGGTCGTACTCCAGCAAGAAGCCGTGGCGCGCCTTGCCGCGGCGGTAGCAGCCGTAGCCATCCGGGCGGCAGCGGCCGCGTGCGCAGGCAGCCGCGCCGCGCCACTCCTCGAGAGCATCATCACCGCCCTGCCGGGTCACGTGGCTGGCGGCCATGGTGAACGCCACGAACACGGCGTTGGTGCCAAGCGTGTGAGCCAGGTGGCGCAGGAGCCGGCGCCGGGCGCTACCGGGCTGATCAAGCAGTCCGTGGTGGCGCTCGGCGAGCGGGCCCGTCAGCAGCAGTCGGCGCGCCGCCTCTCGTCGTCCTGTCGCGGTCAGCTCCACCAGCCCGAGCCGCTCGATCTCGTCCCGCGTCAACCCGATCGCGGAACGGGGAATCTCGTCGACGGTGAGGGGTCGCAGCCACCCGCGCTCCACCAGGGTGCCCTGCACGCGCGCGATGCGGGCAGGTGAGGTGCCCAGCACGCCTCCCAGCTGCGCCCGGCTCAGGTAGGGATGGCGTGCCACCAGGGCAAGGAGCTGGTCGGCCTGGTTCGCATGCCGCCCAACCCTGTCCTGCGACCTTGCTGCCAGTACCTCCCACGGCACCACCTGGGACTTCAGTTCGGGCTCACCCACCTGCGCGGCGACGTGTCGCAACAACTCTCGCCAGGCGGCGGGCCGCGCACTGGAGCCGGACAGGTCAGGCGTTGCCACCGCCAGGACCGGCTCGGCGTCGCCTGGCGCCGATCGCCATGCCGGCCTGCGCTCGAGGAGCCCGCGCACCAGAGCTCGGTGGCTGGAAACCGGGCTTGTTCCCGCGTCGGGTAGCAGGAGCAAGCTCACGTGTCCGGCCTCAGGTGCGCTGTCGCGGGCCACGGTGGCCGCGGCCGGCAGTCACAGGTGCCGCATCCGTGCGCTGCCGGCGGGTCGGAAGCTGCGGACCCAGGGGTGCTCCCAGGCCCGGACGCGCGCCCGCGGGCCCAGGCTCGGAGCCACGGCGGCGAGGAGGCGGTACGCCGCGATCAGCAACGGGATGTTGGGTTGTCGAGACGGGTCGCGCACGCGGGCGGGCACGCCGTAGGGCGATCCAACCGTGACGTCGGACGGAGTGAGCACGCGCTCGGCCGCGATGGCCCGCCCGCGTGCGGTGAGCGACCACAGCCGGATCCTGCGGCTACCCAGCAACAGCCCTGGCGCGACTGTCTCAACCCGCACCAGATCGGCCGCCCGGAGGCGCGCCAGGAGCTGGGCCGCCGATCCTGGGTGTCCGCAGCCGAGGAGCCGAGCAGCCACGTCGGTCGGAATGCGGGGGCAGCACGCGAGGAGCCGCAGAGCCGCTCGGCTCGCCGGCCCCAGCCGCCGCGGGTCGGGCTTCGCATCCATCATGGCTGTGGGACCTCGCCGCCCGCGATCACCCCTTGCGGCACCGGTGTGCCTTCGTTCGGTGCAGCCGTGCGCGGCGGCGCGGAGCCGGCGCCATCGTCAGACTGAGAACTCTGACGCGGCCCACGGATCCGCTCGAGCGCCGTCTGCAGGTCCAGCTCGACGTCGAGGGCGTCGCGGCCGTAGCGCTCCGCCGAGAACCTGGCCAGCGTTGCCGCCTGGGCCACGTCGCCCTGCGGCGGTGGGTCGAGCTGCACGCTGAACGTGGGCAGCCGCTCACCCGTGCGGGCGTCGGTCACGCGGGCGTAGCACTGGTAGTGCCCCAGCTCCAGCAGGTCCTGCGTGTCCAGTCCACCACCGAGCTCCTCGGCCAGGTACGCCGCGTCCTCAGCGCTGGTGTGGAAGGCGAACAGTCCGTCGAGGTTCGAGAAGACCGCTGCCCGCAGGTCGCGCGTCCGCTGGGCGTCGGTCAGGCGGTCCAGTCGGGAGAGCGTCTGGGTGGCCAGCAGTATGTTGGCGCCATACTTGGCCAGCTCGCCGAACACCTGCTCGTAATCGGCGCCAGGCAGGGTGTGGAACTCGTCGACGACCAGCGTCACGGGCTGCCGCGCTTCGGGTGGTAGGACAGCCTGCGCCGAGATGGCGCGGGCGGCCAGGTTGAGCAGCGTCCCACCCACCAGCGCGGCCACGTCCTCGCCGACGTCGAAGGCGTTCAGGTTGATCAGCACCAGCTTGTGCTCGGCCACCAGCTGGCGGAAGTCGACGGTCGATCGGGGCTGGCCGACGATCTGGCGCGCCACCCGGCTGCCCAGGTACTTATGGACCTTGGTCTGGACGGGGTTGATGATCTCCAGCCGCAGCCGGGGGTCGAGGTCCTCGAAGTAGCCGTCGAACCAGTGGCGGATGACCGGGTCGCGCGTGCGCTTGAGCAGCTGGCGGCGGAAGCCGCGGCGTTCGAGCACGGCCGGGACGTCCAGGATGGTGTACTGCGCGCCGCGGCCCAGCCGCGGGTCCTCGCGACAGAGCGCTTCGTTCGCCTCGAACAGGGCCAGCGTGGCGAAACGGAAGGCATCCTCCATGCGCGGGCCCCAGAAGCCGTCGAACTCGCGCCGGAAGATGCGCAGGGCGTTGGCGGTGGCCTGGTCGCGATCCCAGCCAAGCCCCGCGTCCAGCAGGTTGATGCCGAACGGCCGGCGCCGGTTGGAGACGTCGAGATAGACCACGTCGGCCTGGCGCTCGCGGGGGACCAGAGCCAGGGCGTCGGCGGCCAGGTCGCGGTGCGGATCGACTAGCACGACCGCACGCCGCTCGGTGCCGGTGTCGGCCTGCATCAGATGGTGCACCAGCCGCAGCAGCAAGCTCGACTTGCCCCGGCGCGTCTTGGCCACGGCGAGCAGGTGCCGGCGCAGCAGCCCGTTCGGCAGGGAGACGGGGACCGACCGGCCCTGGTGGCTGGAGACGCCGATCCGCCCGCCGTCGCCCGCACTGTCCGGAGCGACGGTGGCCGGCAGCGGTAGCCGACGGCGGGCCGTCGTGCGCTCCAGGAACGGCACGTCGTCGCTCGCCTGGACGAGATGCCACAGACCGGCCAGCTCTCGCACGTTCAGCAAGCACGGCCGCCCGACAGGAGCGAGGACCCGTAGGTCTCGGTCCGCCCGCGCGGGCTGAGCGGCCAGGCTGTTGCCGGCCGCCACCGAGAACGGCCGGTAGGAGGCGGCCAGCCGGCTCAGCCGGGCCGCCAGCTCCGCGGGCTCGGTGTCGCTCGGAGCGAAGACGCCGAGACGCAGCTCCACCTCGCAGGCGTCGCGCCCGAGCTTGGCCTGCACAAGCCGCGGGTCGACCAGGTCGCGGCGACCGAGCCCGCGCGCCATCAGCACGCCGATGGCGGCGAGCGCACCCACACCGGCCACCAGGCCCAGTGCGCCGGGCCAGTCGCCGCGGGCCCAGGCCGCCGCCACACTCGACCCGAGCAGGTACAGGCCGATCAGCCCGAGCAGCGCGAGCGGGCCAGCCAGCGACGGGCCGGTGTCCTTGAGGTTGTCCTGCTCCAGTGGGCGCTCGAGGGCCAGGCGCTGGTAGCGGCTTGCCCAGTCCGCGGGCGCCGGCGCCAGCACGACGAGCTGCACCACGGCGCGCCAGCCGGCGGGCAGGTCGCCGAGCGCGCCGAGGATGCCCAGCAATGGGTCGGCCTGAGCCGAGCCCGCGGCCGGGTCCAGGTCCCGATCCTCCAGCATGCGCAGCGGCAGGTGGTCCCCCTTGCGGAGGCGCAGCACAACGGCCGCCTGCTGCTCCTCGGAGCCGAGGCGGGCCGGGTCACCCGTCGGGACGCTCGCCGCGTCGACCGGGCGCAGCGCGGCCTGCGGGTAGGCGGCGCCGAGCTGGCCGGCGACGCGGCGCTGGTCGGACGCGGACTCGGTGCGGACCAGGAAACGGCGCTGCTCGGCATCGGCCGCGATCTCGAGGGCGACGGGACCGGCCTGCGCCCTGCCAGCCTGGAGGACCAATGCTCCAAACAGATGTTCGGCCGGGCTGAGGCGGGCGGCGTTGGTCCGAGGCGTCACGACCTCGAGCACGTGCTCGGCGGGCCCACGCTCGCTCACGCGCCACATGGACGGCTCCCCTGGTCGCGCAGGTTCCGCGCGATGGCGCGGAGATCCTGTATCAGCGGCTGGAGCTGGGCCGGGCCGCAGGACTCGAACGGCTGGCCGGTCACGGCTTCGACGAGGCGTTGGGCGCCATCAGTATCGAGACCGAGGTGCGCCACGGCGCGCAGGAAGCCGGCGCGGTACTCAGGAGCGGATAACCGAATCGGACGTACTGGGGTCGGTGATGACGTAACGCTGGACATGCGGTGGATCTCCTGTCTTTACACGCGGGCGTCCTGCCAGGCCGCGGCGCGGGCCCGGCCGACAAGGACGCGAAAGGTCTCGCGGCCGGCGTCACCCAGAGCGGCGAGCTCGGCCAGGTCGAGGCTGTTGGGCAGCTGCAGCGGCCGCCAGCGGCTGCCCAGTAGTGGGGCGAAGCGCTCG
>JAABUQ010010168.1_pt1 | contig 12408 bp, 16 predicted proteins | sample 5560001 | NCBI WGS metagenome assembly JAABUQ01 (sample SAMN10711888, study PRJNA513371) | rock metagenome | isolation source: Antarctica rocks | place: Antarctica: Victoria Land, Finger Mt nord | collected 2015-12-18
TCGGAGCGAAAATGCCTTTGGGGCGACCGGCTCAGCCTGCCGAACTCGCTCCCATCTATGTGGTTTTGGCTTCGCAGGAATCCAGTTATGTGACCGGCGAGGTGTATGGAGTAACCGGCGGAAACCCGCTTCCGTAGAGTCGTTCTAAATGGCCTCTGTGACCTGACGGGTGACAGCGAGGGCGTTGCTGAATAAGCAGTTGCTTATGAACCAAAAAGCCTAGTAATTCGTGCTAAACCAACTGCAAAATCAGCAACGCTGCCATTGCTGCGTGTATGTCTTGGTTACGGGTAGCAACCCAGCCGATACGCAAGCCGGCTAAACCGTAGGTCTTGGACATCACACCCAGTGATACAGCATTCTCGTATAGATCGCACGCCGCAGGCAATGTGTCTTCTGCACACTGTTCCAGAAAGCGATACACCTCATCAGAAAAGAGCAAAAGGTGATGTTGGCGTGCCAACTCAACAATTTGTATGAGCTTAGCATGACTCATTACATAACCAGTTGGATTATGCGGACAATTGATAATGATGGCCTTAGTGGAATCCTGAATGTTGCGGCGCAAGAAGTCAATATCAAGTTCCCAGTTATCATCTTCATTAGCCATCCAGATACTCACCTCACATCCAATTGTGCGAGCAATTTCGACTAGAGACTGGTAACACGGGAAATGAACGATAATGTGGTCACCTGGTTCCAGCGTTACATTCATAAAAATGAAAATGGCTTCTTCGGCTCCAGCATGCACCAGCACCTCGCTCGCGTCAATCTGTTGATAGGTGCGCGCAATCTCCTATCGTAACTCTGGGCTTCCTGGCGACTCAGTGTAACCGAGCCACTGCCTAGCGAAAGTCTTTTCTGCGTCTGGTTCAAGACTTAGTAGATCATTTATAGATAAAGACTCACAGTCAGAGCTACAAAGCAGATACGGCGCTTTAAACTCATACTTGGCAAAGAAGTGCTCTAATTTGAAGGCTGGTAGTTTCATAAGTTCTGAGAAAATTTTGGGTAGCAGCGTAAAGCGGGACAAAACAAAGATGTGGAGAGAGGGCTAAAAGCAATCTAAAGAAAAACCCTGCGACTGCTTGCAAGGGCGAGTATCGTACCTTGATGAACAAAATCAGGGAAAGATGGCTTCAGTATATGAGAAAGATGCCAAAAAATCTTGCAGTGTTTAAGTCAGAAAACTCAGCAGAACCTGCGTGCTATCGCCGCCACAGGGATAGCGAAAAGTAGCGTCCATCGGCATCTGAAGACCATTAAACGACGACATCAGACAGCGGGTTTCTCGACTGGTGAGAGAAAGCCTATCATTCTCAAAAAAGCTGCACAATCACATGGGAGCGATTTGGTTGTTCATTCATGGCTTGTGATCCCTGGCTGCAGCTTCCGTTCCAGTACCCCTATTACGAACGCTGCAAGCTGGTGCTGGCAGAGGCCGAAGCGGCGGACTCCCTGGCGCACGAGGCCAAGGCGGTGCCGCGCGGACGGCTCCGGGTCAATGCTCCGATGTCCGACCAGGCACCGTCAAGTTGTTGTCCGTGGATGACGAAAGGCGCAATGGTGTCGCGCCGGTCGTGGGCCGCCGCGATCGCGCAGCCATGGCTGGAGCTTCTGACCCCGATCTCTGCACGCCAAAGCGGAAGATCGTCGTGCTGTTAAAAACCTGTCCCGGCTTGAGTTCGGTCGTCGGGAAGTTCGGGTGGTTCGGGCTGTCAGGGAAGTGTTGCGTTTCTAGTGTGAAAGCACCTGTCCGGCGGTAGTAGCCTCCGGTGCCAGCGTATGTACCATTGAAGAAGTTGCCGGTATAGATTTGCACGCCCGGCTCGGTGGTTAGGCACTCCAGCGTACGCCCGCTTTTGGGATCGTAGGCGCGCACGGCAAGCTGCGGCTGCGAGGTGTTGCCGTGCTTGTTCAGCACCCAGTTTTGATCGTAGCCCCCCGCTAGGGCGAGTTGCTCGTTATTGTTGCGAATGCGCGCGCCGATCGCGGTCGGCTTGCGGAAGTCGAACGGCGTGCCCTCCACGGGAGCGAGTTGTCCGAGCGGGATTTGGGTTCTGTCGGTCGGCGTATACCTGTCCGCGTCCACCATGAGCACCTGCTGCAACACGCCACCGGGTGACCCGGCTCCGGCAAGGTTGAAATTCGAATGGTTGGTCAAGTTGATCACCGTGTTCTTGTCGGTCACCGCCTTGTAGTGGATGGTGAACGCACCATCGTCCGATAGCGTGTAGGTGACGTTGACCTTCATCGTGCCGGGATAGCCTTCCTCGCCATCGGCGCTGGTATAGGTCAGCAGCACGCCGACGCTCTGGTCGGAGGTCGCGGTCGTGCACGTCCCACACCTGCTTGTCGAACCCCTTCTCCCCGCCGTGAAGGCTGTTCGGTGGATAATTGGCGGCGAGCCTGTACGTGTGGCCGTCCAGGGTGAAGCGGCTTGCAGCGATGAAGTTAGCGTAGCGTCCAATGATCGCGCCGAAATAGAGTCCACCTTTGGCGCTCTTGGTCTCGTACTCGCCCAGCGTCGGGAAGCCGAGCACGATGGGTGCGCGCCGGCCTTGCCGGTCCGGCGTGGTGATGTCGGTGATAATGCCGCCATAGCTCATGAACGACACGCTGACGCCGCGGCTGGTAGTCATGGTGTACCTGGTGACGGGCTTGCCATCTGCTGTCGTGCCGAACGGCGCGCTGGTCAGCGACGCGCCCTTGGTCGGCGCCAGGACTAGCGCCAGGCACAGGGCCGCCACCAGGGTCACCCCGAGGACCAGGGCTCCGCCGCTCCACCGATTGATCTTCATTGTTCGTGTCACGTCTTGTCAGGGTGAATGAAGCCGTAGGCGGTGTTGCTCGGATTTGTTCCCTCGGCACGGTAGCGACGGCGAAACTCGCTCAACCGGTCGCCCGCATAATGCGCGACCGTCCGCTCTGCCGGCGAGAAGCCGTATAGCCGCGCCGAGTTCAGCCCAAGGATGCCCGACTTCACCACACCCTGCCCGTCTCCGAGCGGCGCGAAGCCGTGCCGGCGCTGAAGATCGTCGGGGACTCGATGCGCCGGAACGCCTCGATCAGTTAGCTCTAGCGGGTGCGTGTGTGACTGAACTGCCCCCTTTTCTGATTCAAGAGCATCTAGCTAGTGGACGGTTGAAGACATTACTGTACGATTATCCGTTACCCACTCAACAAGTAAATCTCCTGTATCCATCCCGGAAGCAACTATCACCTCTAGTTAGAACTTATATTGACTTTTGTTCTGAGTGGGTTGATGGCTTCTTTCAGTAGAAAAACCTTTATTCGCAGAAATTATTGTCTATCGTCTCACCAACAGCGTCCAATCTCGATCCTAAAGTCGCAGGTATTTGCACTCTAACTTATTTGTAGCCAGATCTGATCTTTCTAATCTCAATGCCCAGGGTACATAGGCAGATCAACCTCTGTCCCTATACCCAAAAGGGCAACTAGGGCAGAATAGCCTCTATTTATATACCCGAAACAGGGATTTAGGCATAAACTTACCCTGGCAATTGAACACGTTGGTAGCACATCGGTTCCTGGGCTAGCGGCTAAGCCAATTATTGACATGGACGTAGTAGTGGAAGCGACTAGCTTAACTCTTGCCACCTTCCACCCCGTGCCACATCGAAAAACGTTGTGCTATTCCAAGTTAGTGGAGATGCTGAAGTATTCAATTCGATTGCTACTTCACTACTTAAAGTATTGGACAATACCCGTATAACTTAAATCATCCCTCTGTTCAGCAACGCCAGAAGCCCGTTTTCAAGCTATCGAAGCATTTCCTGATGTGCCAAGGCCGAGCATTGTCTTTACCCTTTTCATTTCTTCAAGTGGAGGCCTCCCAAAGAACCTCTTGAATTCTCTGCTGAATTGGGATGCGCTCTGATATCCCACCCGGTCTGCAGCGACCGCCGTACCAACTGCATCATGCACCATCATTATCCGGGCCTTATGCAGCCGAGTCGTCTTCAGGTATTGGAGTGGAGACGTTCCCGTGACCGCCTTGAAGCTGGAGTGGAAGGCAGAGATGCTCATGCCTGTATCCTCCGCCATTTGGGTTACATCCCACGACTCGGCATACCTTGCATGCATTCGCTGCAAAAGCGCATGCACCTCCGCCACTTGACCATGCATGCCCAGCAGATCCCACAGAGCCCCGCCCTGTTCTCCACCGAGTACGCGATACATGATCTCGCGCACGATTCCAGATCCGAGCAACTCGGCGTCCATCGGAGATCGCAGGCACTCCAACAACCGGATCGTGCCTTCGCTTAACTGATGGTTCAAGGGTGTCGCATACACGCTTCTCTGAGTGTCTCCAGGAGTAGTCCGTCTCCGCATGTTCATCTTCGTCGTCAGTTCACTCAGGACACTCAGCTCCACACGTATCGACACCCCGAGCATCGGCTCTCCGTCCCCGACTTCGGTCTCACACTCGAACGGAAGCGGGACCGATAGCACCAGGTAGTTATTCGGGTCGTACGTGAATACCCGGTCACCGACAAACCCCCTCTTGCGTCCGCTCGCCACGATGACGATGCTCGGCTCATACAGCACGGGTGTGCGTGGAAGGCTGCTGTCTGCGCGAGCCAGCTTTACCCCATCCAGCAATGTTGGCCGCATGCCTTCGCCTGTGGTCAGTTCCTTCAGCAGCACCACCATCCTGAGTCTGTTTTTCTCTGCTATCGACACTTTACCGTCCTCATTACCAATCTAGAAACGAAACCTATCCTGTGAATCTATATTCCATATTGATGGAGAAATAGGCAAGAAATACGGATGTTTGTGTATGGATCATACCTAAAAAATAGTGTTTTATGTATTCGAGGTAGGAAATAAGGAGATTACATGACACAGAAAATCTGGTTGATCACTGGGGTATCTCGCGGACTAGGCAAGCGCTCGCGCAAGCTGTCCTCAATCGCGGAGATGTTGTTATCGGCACATCGCGGACCGGAAACGTCGAACTCACAGATGACGCAGGAAACCTTCACGTTCTTGGGCTCGAAGTATCAAACCGGAAGCAGGCGTTCACGACCGTAGCCGAAGCGCACGCTATTCATGGCAGGCTCGATGTCATCGTGAATAGCGCAGGTTACGTCGATGAATGGGAGAGAGTCTCGGTTAGCACGGACTTCGCCGAATCATCCTCACGTTGAGCAAATAACGATCAAAGGGGATCAAGGAGAACCGATGAAAAAAGAAAATGGTCGGCAGAATATCCGCGTAAACGCGGTATGCCCAGGAAATGTCGAGACAGGCATACTTGAGGGTCTGATGGAAGGCGGGCGCGAGTACCTGCAGGAGCATGCAAAACAGACTCATCCCATCGGTCGCGCTGCACAGCCGAAAGAGATTGCTGAAGTCATTGTGTTTGCGGCTTCACCACAGGCGAGTTTCATCACAGGGGCACTGCTCCCTGTCGACGGTGGCTATACGGCTGTTTAGCCGGGATCGGGCCCTTGCGGGTGTTCGCCGTCCAGCCGTTCCGAATCGTTGGTTTCAGACCAGTAAAGGAAGGACCTCATGCAATACAAAACGCTCGGCAATACCGGCTTGCAAGTCTCAACCATCTGCCTCGGCACGATGACGTTTGGGGACGGGACGGGCATCTACAAGTCCATCGGTGCCGTCGACCAGGCGGGTGCCCACGAGCTGGTGAAGGCCTCCGTCGACCACGGCATCAACTTCTTCGACACGGCCGATATCTACTCGGAGGGGCAAAGCGAGAGCACGCTCGGCCAGTCCCTGAAAAACCTGCGGATCGCCCGCAAGGATGTTGTAATCGCTACCAAAGTGTTCATGCGTGTTGGCTCCGGCCGAAATGACATCGGTGCCTCGCGAGGCCACATTATGGACGCTGTAGAGGCGAGCCTTCGGCGACTTCAGACAAACCACATCGACCTGTATCAAATCCATGCAAGCGACACCGTCACCCCCGTGGAAGAGACGCTTCGAGCACTAGACACGCTCGTGCAGCAGGGCAAAGTCCGCTACATCGGCTGCTCAAATTGGCAAGCTTGGAAAATTGCCAAGTCCCTCGGAATTTCCGAATTAAAGAACCTCGCCCGGTTCGATACGTTGCAGGCTTATTACTCCATTGCAGGACGCGACCTCGAGCGGGAGATTGTTCCGCTGCTTGAGGTCGAGAAAATCGGCTTATTAGTTTGGAGCCCGCTTGCTGGCGGTCTTTTGTCCGGAAAATTCAGTCGTGCGAATCAGACACCCGCTGATTCTCGTCGCTCCGAATTCGATTTTCCGATCATGGACAAAGAACGGACTTGGAAGATTCTCGATGTTATTGAACCGATCGCGAAAGCTCATGGGTGTAGTCCTGCACGCGTCTCGCTTGCCTGGCTCTTGGCGAAGCCTGTTGTCACGTCGGTGATTATTGGGGCAAAGCGACTCGACCAGTTGCAAGACAACCTCGCCACCGTAGAACTCCAGCTTACAAACGACGAACTGAAACAACTTCAGCGATTTTCAGATTAGTAAGCCACAGGTATAGTACCACACAGTGGCTTTCTCTGACAGATTGCGTGGCTTATTCGAGCGGCAACCGCTGTTGATGAGGTCAGTTCTCTTCCACTCGAATATCCAGGTTGGATGATGCCGATCCAAAACGCAGACCGGTTAGGTGCAGCTGACCCGCAAATTTGGGAGCGAATTCGACTTTCCAGCGGTGGTCGTTGACCTGTTGTCCCAATGTTAATGCCTGAAGAAACATGAGATGAAGCCCCGAGCACATGACGTACGCACTTCTAGCCGAAACGAAATCGTTGGTAAATTTTTCTAAAAACCCGAAGGCTGGAACAGTCTGCAACTATGACGCGGCTAGCTTTCAAGCGAAGATGTTACCTCAACAGCAATCGAGCCCACTTGGAACAATCGGTCACGTAATCAAGTTAGCCTATAAGGACAAGATCAATGACTAATGACCTACCTGTATGGTTCATCACGGGCTGCTCCACCGGCTTCGGCTACGAACTCGCGAAGCTCGTCTTGGCACGCGGATGGCGGGCCGTACTGACAGCGCGTAAACCGGACCAACTTTCTTCACTCGCGGCGGAACATGGGGATCGCGCGCTGCTGCTTCGGCTCGACGTCACCGATGCTTCAATGATCGAGCAGGCTGTGGCTGCGGCAGAGGCGCGTTTTGGTCGGATCGACGTCTTGGTTAACAATGCCGGCTATGGCTACCTGGCAGCGATCGAGGAGGGCGACGACGAAGGCGTTCGCGCGCAGTTCGAGACAAACGTCTTTGGCTTGATCTCAATGATCAAGCGAGTGCTACCTGGGATGCGGGCGCGTCGTCGTGGTCACATTGTCAACTTCTCCTCGTTAGGCGGGCTCGTCGCCTTCGCTGCCACCGGCTACTATCATGCTACGAAGTTCGCTGTGGAAGCGTTGTCGGAATCGCTCTCGTACGAGACCACGCCTCTTGGCATCAAGGTCACCATCGTCGAGCCTGGGGGGTTCCGTACCGACTGGGCCGGGCGGTCAATGGTCGAGTCGAAGACGGTGATTGAAGATTATGCAGAGACCGCAGGCAAGCGACGCGCGCAAACGCGCGCGAGTTCAGGGAACCAGGTCGGCGATCCGGCTCGGGGCGCGGCGGCGGTCATCAAGGCCGTCGAGGCGGACGATCCGCCACTTCGCCTGCTGCTCGGGGCACCTGCGCTGCAGATTGCGTACGGCAGGCTTCATTCCCTGCGCGCTAACTTCGACGCATGGCAAGAGACAACCCTCAGTGCTGACTACCCGGAATTTCAGAAAAAGCTTTAAGGATAGCTGTAGCTGTTGGGACTTGCAATCATCGGAACTTACGCAGTTTTGGTGATCTCCGGGTGAAATCGCCGATTCGGACAACGTAAATTCGAGGTTTCAGGATGGTCTAAAGCCTCGGATCACCAAAACTGTGGAAGAGCCCAAGTTTGCTGTCTGGGCGATCGATTACACCCGATAAACTGCTGTAACTTCGAAACGAGTCAAATCGAAAACCGCAAAGGGAACTATAGACTACATTAATCTTGGTTCAACTGGACTGAAGGTCTCGCGTCTGTGCCTAGGTACAATGACGTATGGCTCGAAGCAGTGGCAGGAATGGGTGCTTGAGGAGGAGGAAAGCCGTCCCTTCATCAAGCGAGCACTCGAACTCGGCATCAACTTCTTCGACACTGCCGATGCCTACTCGCGAGGTGTGAGCGAGAAGATTCTTGGGCAAGCACTGAAAGATTTCGGTCCATCGCGCGATCAGCTTGTAATCGCGACTAAGGTATTCAATGCAATGGGCGACGATCCGAACCAGCGCGGACTCTCGCGCAAGCATATTATGCATGCTATCGACGATAGTCTGCGCCGACTCGGCACCGACTACATCGACCTCTATCAAATTCACCGCTTCGACCCAACAACACCGATTGAGGAGACACTGGAAGCGTTGACTGACGTAGTGAAGGCTGGCTTTATATCGGTGCCTCATCAATGTATACCTGGCAGTTCGTGAAGATGCTCTATACCTCTGATCGATTGGGACTGAGCCGCTTTGTAACGATGCAGAACCACTACAACCTGATTTACCGTGAAGAGGAACGGGAGATGATCCCGCTTTGCCAAGCCGAGGGTGTTCGTATCATTCCGTGGAGTCCGCTGGCACGGGGATTCCTGGCTGGCAACCGCCGTCAACAGGATATTGGCGAAACTAATCGAGCCAAGACAGACAGGTTCGCGCATCAGTTCTACTATCAGGATGCAGATTTTGCAATTGTTGACCGCGTGAGCAAGGTTGCACAGAAACGCGGCACATCAAACGCGCAGGTGGCGCTGGCTTGGCTGCTACACCAGCCGGGTGTCACGGCACCAATCATTGGTGCCAGCAAGATGCCGCAACTTGAGGATACGGTGAAAGCATTAGACCTGAAGCTGGATGCTGAGGAACTGGAATCTCTCGCCGAGCCATATCAACCACACCCTGTGCTAGGGCATTTGTAGGGTTTCTCAACTATTGAAGAAGAGTCAATAATGCGATTATCGCTGTTTTCAGTCACGCTAGATTCAACGATCAGCTTGATAGCACAATTCACCCGCGCGCAAGTTAATCCCAACAATCATAGTGCTTAATTTCGCATTTGCTCTCTTAAGTTGACAATACATATTCGAGTAGTGCTTACACTTATGCCTCCCTACCTAGTTTGGATCATGGCGTTTGCTGGCGGTGCGACGGTCGCCAATCTGTATTACAACCAGCCTCTGTTGGCAATCATGGCGCAAAGCTTTCAAGCTTCGCCTCATGCCATCGGGTTCATTCCTATGCTGACCCAGATTGGTTATGCAACTGGGATTTTGCTGTTTGTGCCCTTAGGTGACTTGACAGAGCAACGCCGACTCATTGTTACTATGCTGGGTGCAACAGCAGTAACATTGGCATTGGCAGCGATCGCACAGAATCTCAGTTGGCTCGTCATAGCACACTTTGGCATTGGGATGACGGGAATCGCTGCTCAGGTCATGGTCCCATTTGCCACACAACTCACCCCAGCCCCAGATAGAGGCAAGGTAGTTGGCACGATCATGGGCGGACTGCTAGTCGGCATTCTCCTAGCGCGAACGGTGAGTGGATTTGTGGGAGCTATCTGGGGTTGGAAAGCTATGTACTGGCTTGCCAGTGGGCTAATGTTAGTGCTAACAGTCACCTTGTTAAGAGCTCTACCTAGACATCAACCAGGGCTGCAAGCCTCCTACCTAAGCTTAATGAGATCTCTAGTTCGGTTAATTCGCAAACAGCCTGTATTGCAAGAAGGTCTATGATTGGAGCCATGTGCTTTGGAGCATTTAGTGCTTTCTGGACAACGTTGGTGTTTTTTCTAGCACAGCCACCCTACCACTACGGCAGCGAAGTCACCGGCTTGTTTGGACTAGTAGGGATCGTGGGAGCATCGGCGGCACCCCTGGTGGGCAGAGTCGCAGACCGCAGCAGTCCAAGGTTGACTGTGGGATTAGGAATTACCATCACTATAATCGCATTCATAGTATTTTGGTTTCTAGGACACCAACTCTGGGGATTAATTATCGGCGTAATCTTGTTAGATTTGGGGGGTGTGGCTGCAATTTGATGTAAGTAGCTTGGAAAACTCGTCGTTCTTGAAATGTGAGCCTCCACTATTTTTTAGGAACAGCCCTGAAGCAAGTTTGACCAAAATAAGTTTCCTGCTGTTACCTGACGGATAAAAAGGGTCGCATTTTACATCAAATTGCGGTCACACCCGATTTGGGTGTCCAAAGCGTTCAAGTCTCAAATCAGGCAATAATTTACAGTTTGCCATCAGAAATGCACAGCCGTCTCAACGCACTCTACATCATGTTTTACTTTGTTGGAGGTGCTCTGGGGTCATTTCTAGGAGGATATGGCTGGAGTCGTTGGCAGTGGAACGGGGTTTGTGGTCTGAGCTTACTAATGTTAACAGTTGCCTTTGTAGCTTTCTTTAAGAGTAGACGGAAGCACCATATTCCTGCCTAAATTATGTTGAAGAGCGAAAAAAAGTGTGGGAGTTGGCTGAAGCCTGGGGAAGGCGATCAAGAGAATGGATGCACTCAACAGACCCCTCAATCCAACCAAAACTCATTGAAGCGGCGGGCGCGAAAGCTCAGTGTAGCGGACTGGATGTTGAATGTTACGGTGACCCAAATAAGCTTGAATAGCGCGAGTATCATGACCTTTGGCAGCCAGGTAGTAGCCAGTTGCATAGCGCAGCATATGCGGATGGACAGGAAAAGTCAGTCCGGCAACAAGACCCGCTCGGTTCAAGATGGTATGGAAAGTATTGGGTAGCAGTGGTCCACCCCGCTCACTCACAAACAGGTAGGGGGAACTGGGAGATTCCCGTTGTAGTTGCCTCAAGGCTCTCAGTTCTGGACCTCGCAGGGGATCGGTTGAGGGATTTCCACGCTTGAGCCGGTTGACGTGCAGAAGTCCCTGACCCAGATCAACCTGGTAAGAGCGGAGAGCCACTAACTCACCCACCCTTAGACCGTGGCGATAAGTGAGGAGAATCAACGTGGCATCCCGATGATAAAGACCAACAGCTGCACAAGTGATTCAACACCCAGCAACTCAGCCGCCAGAACTTATCCATGCTGCCGCTCCTTCGGGTCAATCATGAATGGTTGCAGGTATAGACTACAGATAAATAGGGAGTCTTGCAAACAATGGTTGAGCAGCAACTGAAAGTAGACAATGCACATGTGTTTGAGCAACTGTGGGGTATAACAAACGAACTGCGACACAAGTTAGACGCTCGATTTGAGCTACAGCCAGATGTGTCTACGAAAAACCTACAAAGCTACTCTGCCACGACTGGAACAGCCAGAGGTTCGCTCAACACCTTTTCCGGTTCAGAAGTCAATTGGCTGGTGCATTCTTGGCTGCGCGATCCCGAATCGGGCTTTAGCAATATGCATTTGACTATCTGGCTAGGACCACAGAGTCTCGTTCCTCATCTTGCTTATGCGTTTGCTACAGTTCCGCATCTTTTCTTTTACATGGACTATATTCCTCGAATCGACCTGTTGACCGACCTAGAATACCTAGACCGTTACTACGAACCTGTCAACAAAACATATCTAGCGTTGCGGGCAGATGCGCGTCTTGAGGCTTATATCAGCAAAACTCTGTATATCCGTCAGGCTCAATCCTGCACGAGTTTGTGCTACACATGCCCGGTCATGGACGAAACACTCACTCTCCTACGCACTGTTGCTTGCGAAATGATGGATCGGTGGCTGATTTGGGTGGATGAAGCTGCTCCAGTGGCAGAATCTAAGCGTGCTGCTTTATCTGAGCGTGACTTAATTGTGCGACGGGCGATCGCCGAACGCGACCCAGATAACAAAATCGCTGTGCGCTTGTTTGGGGCAGAAATGACTGACAAACTAGTCCGTTCGCTCTGGGGTGGCGATCGCTTCCGTATTACTCCCTAAGTCGGTTTTAACCGACTCAAGCTGTTAGTATTGAACCTGTGTTCAGGTGAGCGCTCCAATCATTCTGAGACAAGCAACTCCACTACCGTAATGTTGCGCCCTCCACTGCTGTTTTGGTTCCGCCCCCATGCTTGGTTACACGGGGGCGAATGTGAATCTTTTGGGGACGTTGGGTAAACCTTTGATCGGTACTCCGCTGTGCCCAAACTAAAGCTTCACCTGGAACAAGAGAAGAGATCTGACTTTCTGTCAGGGTATCTAATGCAGAAATCGCGCTTTTAAGGTGCTTAAGCCATTAGACATCTCCGAAAAATGGTAATACCGCTCGCTGACTAAACTTCAAGCTTGCAATCGCCTAGACAAGCATCAGTCAGTCTCAACACCAAAATCAGGCTTTGAGACAATTACTGTTGATAA
>JAABUQ010010169.1_pt1 | contig 12404 bp, 13 predicted proteins | sample 5560001 | NCBI WGS metagenome assembly JAABUQ01 (sample SAMN10711888, study PRJNA513371) | rock metagenome | isolation source: Antarctica rocks | place: Antarctica: Victoria Land, Finger Mt nord | collected 2015-12-18
GGACGCATCGCCGAACATCCCATCCATCAGATCGACGCCCTGCTCCCCTGGTTCTGGACACAGTAGCCGAACCCGACGTCAGGCCTGGATAACCAAAGCCGCGGCCTACAGCCGACGCTTACCCACATCGGCGAGCTACATTCCTGGCGACGGCAAGGAAGACGGCTTGCGAGCCGCTTCTTCCATCCTGCTCCCGACACCTTCCGCCCCGGCCCGTGCCCCCCCGCAACTGCATGTCGATGTCCTGACCCAGCCCGTGCAGGGCATCGGCGTTGCGCTGGATCGCCGCGTCGAGCCTGGGGGCATGCGGGGCCATGGTCCTGCGCCCTGCCTCGGCCTGAACCAGCCGGCGCACCTCGTCGCCCCTGCGCTCGCCGGGCTGCCTCGGCTCGCCGAGCTGCCGCACGAAGGCCCGCACACGCCCGCCGCGTTCGAGGGCCGCAGCTTCTTGCCCCACCTCACGCAGGACAGCACCGTTTTGCCGAAGCATGCCACCAAGCGCCGTCCCGTTCCGAGCCACCGCTCTGTCCGCGGCCCGGGCCTGAACCTGCTTGCGGACTTCCAGGCTAGGGTTCCGGCCTTCTGCTTCCATAGCCTGGAAGCGGTGGCTCTGCCGAATGCTGGCGCAGGCCATCGAGGCGGAAGCCGAGGCGTTCCTGGCGGCGATGAAGGACAAGCGGCTGCCGGACGGGCGCGAGCGTATTGTCCGGCACGGTCACGGCCCGGAGCGCCTGGTATAGACCGGGATCGGCCCCGTTGCGGTGCAGCGGGTCAAGCTGCGCGACCGTGCTGTTGGCGAGGCTGGCGCCGAGCGCATCCGCTTCACCTCGGCCATCCTGCCGCGTTGGGCCAGGCGGACCCGAAGCCTGGATGCCTTGTGCCGGTGCTGTATCTGCGCGGCGTCTCCATGGGCGACTTCCAGGAAGCGCTCGGGGCGCTGTTGGGCAAGGAGGCCCCGAACCTGCCGCCGTCCGTGATTGCGCGGCTGCGGGGCGAGTGGGAAGCGGACTACACGCGCTGGCAACGCCGCGACTTGTCGGCCCGGCGGTATGTCTATGTTTGGGCAGACGGCATCTACCTGCAGGCGCGCATGGAGTCGTAAGCTGAGTGCATGCTCGTGCTGATCGGCGCGACGCCCGAGGGCAAGAAGGAGTTGGTCGGTTTCCAGGTGGGCGTGCGGGAGAGTGCCCAGAGCTGGCGCGAGCTGCTGGTCGACCTCAAGGCACGCGGCCTGGTCATTGCGCCGGAGCTGGCGACCGGCGACGGGGCGCTCGGCTTCTGGAAGGCGCTCGATGCGGTGTCGCCGACCACCCGGCACCAGCGCTGTACGATGCACAAGACGGCCAATGTCATGGACAAGCTGCCCAAGTCCGTCCAGCCGGCGGCCAAAGCCGACCTGCGCGAGATTTGGGCGGCGCCGGACCGGGCCACGGCCGAGACGGCGATCGCGACGTTTGCCGACAAGTATGGCGCCAAGTACGAGAAGGCGGTCGCCTGCCTGGTGAAGGACCGCGACGCGCTGCTGACCTTGTACGATTTTCCGGCCGAGCATTGGGACCACCTGAGGACGTCGAACCCGATCGAGAGCGTGTTCGCCACGGTGCGGCATCGCACTGTGCGCACCAAGGGCGCATTGTCGCAGGACACCGCCCGGCTCATGGTGTTCAAACTGGTCATGGCCGCAGCCAAGACTTGGCACCGGCTGAAGGGCGAGAACCAGTTGCCCAAGGTCGTCCAAAGTGTCACCTTCCGCAACGGCGTCGAGGTCAGCGACACGCCAGCGCAGCACGCCGCCTGATCACGGCGTCACTCAAATCCTGCCATAGCTCCGGCATGGGAAAGAGCTTGTTCATGATCCGTTCAATGGGAACCCGCACCAGCTTTGCCAAGCACCGGTCCTACCCCGTCACGATTCATCCAAAGTGCGGCAGAGCCACGATTTTGAATGCTCTCAGCGTAATCACCTTCCACGATCTTGCATGGTCTCTGGGCCCGATCAGGCGATCCAGCGATATAGCCATGTCTCCGACAGCGCATCCTGGTCACGGCGAAGAACACATCGCAAATCGGCCGCGGGCGCACCTGCGGGATCGAACTCGATGCTGATGCGCCAGCCGCCGGTCTCCGGGTTGGGACCGGAGTAGCCTTCCTGCACGCGTCCGGCGCTGCTGCCCAGCTCCACCCAGCTCTTGGCGTCGGTTGCCAACGTTTTAACGGTATCGCCCACAAGGTCGAGCACGAACACCCGTGTGCCTGGCGCCGTGCCAGCGCCGGTGCGCATTTCCACAATCCGTGCCAGTCTCGCGTCCAACGGTGCGTCGGCACCCCAGTGCATGCGGTAGGTGAAGCTATACTCCCCGCCCGCCCGCAGCGGCTCCGTTCCCCGCCAGAACGCGACGATGTTGTCGTTGTACTCACTGTCCGTCGGGATCTCGACCAGGTCCACCGCACCCACGCCCCAGTCGCCGATCGGCTCGATCCATAGGCTCGGGCGACGGTCATATAGCTCTTGAAGGTCACCGAAGTCGGTGAAGGCGCGCTTGCGCTGCATGAGCCCGAAGCCGCGCGGGTTGGCGTCCATGAAGGCGCTGAACTGCACGGCAGTCGGATTGACGAGTGGTCGCCAGAGCTGCTCGTTCCGGCCGGTGGCGACGCCAAGCCCGTCGCTGTCGTGCACCGCCGCCCGCCAGTCATCGGGGCGGACCGCGTCAGGACGGGCGTGATCGCGGCCACTGAAGTAGTACATGCTGGTCAGCGCCGCCACGCCGATCTCCTGGATCGCAGTCCGCGGGAACACGATGCTCTCGACATCCATGACCGTGGTGTCACCCGGATGCACGGTGAAGCGGAACGCGCCAGTCGTGCTGCGGCTGTCGAGCAGGGCGTGGATCACCAGAGTGTTGCCCCGCGGTTGCGGACGCTCAAGCCAGAACGCCCGAAACCGGGGGAACTCCTCGGGGTGCGGCGTGCCGGCGCCGATTGCCAGGCCGCGGGCCGACAAGCCATAGGACTGGCCGCGCCCGACCGCGCGGAAATAGCTGGCGCCCAGGAAGACGCAGAACTCGTCGAACTCGCCGGGCTTGTTGATCGGGGCATGAACCCGGAACCCGGCAAAGCCAAGGGCGTCCGGAACGCGCACCGAAGGGTCATCGTAGTCGAACAGATCGGAACTATACGGGACGCGCATAGCTTGGCGGTCCCTGACCTCATAGATGTCGACTACGGGGCGATACAGGAAACCACGCGGGAAGAAGCTGATCTGGAACGGCAGATCCTGCCCGCGCCACAGGGCGCGGTCCTGCTTGAAGCGTATGCCGCGATACTGGTCATAGGTCATGGATGCAGCGGCGCCAGGCAGCTTGGTGTCCGGCTCCCGGAACGGCTGCTTCGCCAAATCCTGAGCAGCGCGACGCACGGTGGAGCCCATGAACGGCTCTGACGCCGCAAGCGTCGTTGCACCGCTGGCCAGGGCAGCGCTTCCCTGCATCAGTCGGCGACGCGTGATCCTATCCAAGATGCATCTCCGGGGTTGTTCTATGCGGGACTGACAAGCCCGGCGTCGGCCTCTGATGCCGCATGCCAGGCGAGTTCATATGGCACGCTCTCGGCGTGCCATAGCCGAGATACAGGTCACGGGACCATGTGCGTTGCGGCCCGGCGCATTGGCTCGCCTGACACCCGCATGATCCCGGTAAGCGGGTTGTCCATCGCCAGCACCAGGAACACCGACCCACCGATCGCCAGCGAACAGACGAGGAAAGCTGCCACCACGGTTCCGTTCTGTGGCGCGTTCAACCCGAAGCTCGCGAAGATGAAGCTGATCCAGGAGACCAGGACGACCAGCACGACAGGACGCACGCTTGGCCCCTCCTGCTGGATGAACTGCCAGCGTTGCCGCAGCAAAGACACGTGCACCTGCAGCGCCTGATCCAACAGCCAGCGCTGTCCGTCATCCACGGGCCGCAGCGCCCGGATCGCCTCGCGCACCCGCTCCAGCATCGTGCCCGAGGTCATGTCGTCGACCACGGCGCGCCGGTCGTCTGTTGGCCAGATCTCGGCGATCATGCGCCGGGTATAGCGGCGCAGCAGGTCGCGCGGTGACGCAGCGTCGAGCCCATAGTCCCTCAGGGTCTCGTCCAGCAGGATCAGCTCGGCTGAGAAAGTGCGGAGGTCCTTGTCGGTGGTGTCGTAGGTCGTCTTGGCCGTCGAGGTCAGCATGGCGAGCACAAGGGAGGACAGCACGGACAGCATGCCCGTCCCGAGGCGGACGACGTCCTGCGTGTCCTTTGTCAGGTGCCCGTCGGGCAGCAGCCGGTGGAGGTAGAGCCCCACCAGCGCCCCGGCGAACACGGCGACGGACACGGCAACGCTGGCGAGTGGTGGCGACACGGATTGACCCCATTCAGGCCGACCCACGCGGGCCGCCGATCCAGGGCATATCATTGATTCGATTTGAAAACATCCGCAATATCCTGGCGAGTTGCCCGGGGGGATTTCAATCCCAGGCACTCCTAGAATTGTACTTGAAGTAGAATAGGGTCTCGGCGAGTTGCAATCCGGCACTTCTCCGGCGCCCTCTCCCCAAACCGGACGTGACCGTTTTCATGTCATCCGGCATTCCAGTGCTCGTTGACGGTCAGATTGCCTTCGGCTGTTGCCATTCCGGCTACCTCCGCATCCGTCCGGCGAACACCTGCGGCCCTTCGCCATGTGGACGGCTTTCCCGCCTTCGTACTACTACGGCCGCACCGTCGTCATGGGCCTCGCGGCCAGTAGGCGATCCCGTGTCCGTGCAAGTCAAACGTCCCCGTGTGAACAAGCGCCCAACCGGGACCCCACCTGCCTGCCACTTATGGCAGCAAAGCCGATGTGTTGTGTCTGCTTTCGGAAGGGGTCCCGGTTCGGCTCTTGTTCACAGCCAAGGCGACAGCCGCGTGCATGACCGCACGGCCGCGCGCAACCTGGCGCCTATGCGCAAGATCGCGCTCAGCGTCGTTGGTCGCGACACGACCTCGAAGGCCAGCGTGCGTGCCCGGCGCAAAAAGGCCGCCCGGAACGACGCCTACATGCTCCAGATCCTGATCAGGTAGCCACAAAGCTTTGTACAAAACTGGAATGAGATGTCACTCGCAGCCCCTGTCACTGCCTTCCTGCACTGCCCGGCAGGAGCCCGGCGTCGGCGCAGGCGTTCTGCTTGTCGCCGCCAAACCAAGCGTCGATCAGCAGTCCCAGCTTCTCCAGCCCGGTCGCATCCAGCCGTCCCTTGATGCCGCGGAACGGTCCTTCGACCACCACGGGCACCGAAACCGCGGCACCCGAGACCCGCGCCAGCGGACTCAATCTGAATGCCACCGTCTCGTGGGCGAGGTCCACTTGGCCAATCCCCTCCAACGACAAGTAGGTCGTCTCCAAGGCGATGGTGCGGAACACCCCGACACCCCCGGCGAAGAGGCCGGCAAGGCCAAGGCAGCCGAGTTTCGTCTCACCCTGGACCGGCACCTTGATGCCAAGCGCGTCCAGCGGGGCGGACGCCATCCTGATCAGGGCCGCATTGCTGAGCTGTCCATTGATCGCCGTCACCGAAAACGGCCCGGCGAGCGAGGTGGCGAGGTCGCGTATGCTTTGGCCCGTGCTGTGCATCTGCGCCTCGATTTCCACGGTTCCGCTCACCGGGCCGGGAAGCCCGGCATACCGGGCAACGAGGGCCAGCGGGACGCCTGGGGCATGAATCGAGAGGCTGACCGGCAGGGTGCGGGCCGACGCGTCGGCCTTTATCGAAAGCCCGGCCGGCCCCGCGCGCAGCGGCAGCTTCAAGGATGCGTCCTGCAACCGCCCGCCTTTGAGCTGCAGTGCGAAATCCACCTGCGGCCAGTCCTGGCCGCCGAATGTCAGGGCATCGACGCTGCCCGCCAGATCCACGGCAGGACCACGCAGGACCGCCCAAGGCAGCGGCGCATCGGGGATCAACGGTCCGGCCGTGCTGGCTGGAGCCGCACGCGCCGTCAGGTCCACGCCAAACGCCTCCAGCATCGCATCCATGTCGAGCTTGGCGGAGCGCAGCCGGGCCTCCAGCGCAATGGCCGGGCCAAGGCCGACGTTTCCTGCGCCGGCAATGTCCCCTTGGTGCGTAAGCAGCTTCACATCCCTGAAGCCCACGGACCCCGCATTCGCCGGGATGGACACGTGCCCATCGAACTGCACGTTCGTCAGCGCCGGCAATTGCCGGGCCAGCAGCGGCCGGAGCGACGCCAGCGCCGGCGTGCGCAATGCCACCACCGCATCCAGGCCGGCGAAGCGGAGCCGGTCCAGCGTCAGGCTGCCCTCCAGGGCAAGGCTGCCGCGCAGATCCCTGCCCTCATTCGATGCTGCCTGGACTTTCAGGTTCATGGGGACGCTCACCCGGTCGTCGGGGTGGATCGGCACGCCCAGCGTGCCTGCCAACGTGAACCGCTGGCCGGCGAACCGGCCGGTGCCCGCCACTGTCGCGAGGCCGCCGGCAGCCGGCAGCGAAACATCGGCGGCGCCCAGTCGCAAACCGGCGACACGGTTCCCGAGGTCCGCATCCTCGAAGTGCAGCCGGGTGGTGCCGATGACCGGAAGATCCCCCGGGACGCGGCCGTTCGTGATGTGCGTGGACAGGGTTGCCTGGCGGACCGCAGGCAACCGCATCTCCGGCAGCAGGGCATTCAGCATGTTCAGGGTGCCCGCCGCAGCATCCACCTGCAGGTCGTAGCCGCCCGCCACGCTCACCGTGCCCTTGGCCGACGCAGTGGTGTCGAAGGCCGCGAACCGCAACTGCGCAGCCCACGATCCGGCGACGCCTGGTTCCGGCTGCGCCGATACGTCCAATCCGAACGGGTGGTTGTCCGAATAGACGAGGGTCGCCTGCATGGTGAGCGGGCCGTCATCCGTTTGGTGCCGTAGGTCAAGCGACCGCACTCCCACGACTTTCGTCCGTGCCGGAAGCCGCCAAGTCACCATCCCGTTGCGCACGTAGGCGTTGCGGATACGGAGCTGAAAGGAGTGGGACGCCGGGCCAGGCGCCGCGGGCGCGCCATTTGCCTGCGCCAGTGGGCTGAACACCCAGTTCGGCTTGCCGTCCACCTGCTCGAACAGGATGTTCGGTCCCACCAGCGTCAGCTTGATGACCTCGATCCGACGCCAAAGCAGCGCCGGAAGCGAGAGCTGCCCTTCGATCCGTTCCGCCCGGGCCATATCCGGGCGGGTGCCGCCTGGCAGGTTGGCCAAGGCCACGTCGCTGGCCTCTATCGTGGGCCATAGCGAGCGGCTGAAGCGCAAGGGGCCGTTCAGGCTCAGCGTCCGTCCCGTCGCGTCCTGCACGGCCGCGATGAGCGCGGGCTTGTAGTCGTTCAGGTCCAGCAGCACGAGGGCGGCGCCCACGACGGAGATTGGCAGCACCAGCAGGATCGTGAGGACACCCATCCACCAGATTCGTCTGCTCACGCCCGTTCCCTCCAAATCAGCAAGGCCGGTGTCGGAAAGAGTAACGCGCAAAACGGCGGATCATCTCACTCACGAAGCAGGGCCAACGCACGAGCAGATTCAGGTTCAAGATTGCAGGGGAGGCGGCGTTCGCGTTCGCCAGTGCGATGCTGAGCTGGTCAGCAACGCCCGCTCCATGCACCACGCTGGCCCGAGCGCCTGGCCTCCATCACGCATCGGGCCTGGGCCAGAGCAGTCGCCGGATAGGGCCTCTGGTTCATACCAATTGCAATAAGCCTCGACCTGACCCTGCCGACGTTCGCGGGCCAATCTGGCCTACGCACCACGCTGAAGGCAGGAGTCAGCTTTTACGGCAACTGGCCTCAGATGCCGGAGGCCCTCACCGGGCCGGGCCGAACCTGAGAAGCTGCCCGGTCTGGCCGTTCAGAGTGCCGGTTTGATTGCCAAGCAGGTAAAGCTCGCCCTTGCTGTCTTGCCCAAAACCAAGCACCGCCAGCCCAAGCCCATTCTCGCGTCCGGTAATCTTGACGTCCTCGACATTGTGGTTGGCCCCACCTGCCAGGAGAATGTGGCCTGATATCGGCGAGCCGGTCTCACCGAAGTAGTCGCCGAACACGTAGCGACCGCGCAGGTAGGCAATTTGCTGGCCGCGGTAGATGTATCCGCCAATGACCGCGACTCGTGTCTCAGCGGTGGCCGGAGCATCCACATGGTCATATTCGGCCACGGGATCAATCAGACCGGCGGGCCGACCGGGGCTGTCGGCATACACGAAGCCGATGCCCGTATTGGGCGCCGGGCGGCTGTCGCCGCCATCGAACAGGAAGGTTCCTTCTTTGATCGGCCAGCCGTAGTTGCCGCCTTTCCTGATGACGTCGACTTCTTCGATGCTGTTCTGACCGACGTCTCCGGCGACCAGCGTGTCAGTTTCACGGTCATATGCAATTCGGAATGGATTGCGAAGCCCGTAAGCGTAGATCTCGTGCGCGCCACTGGCGTTTCTTGCGAAGTGGTTGTCGGACGGGATGCCATAACGTCCATTGGCGGAGTTCCTGCCCAACGGATCAATACGCAGGATCTTGCCGAGCACGTTGCCAGGAGTGAGGCTTTGAGCATTCCCGCCTGGTACATGGCCCGGTCCTGAGTCGTTTGCGTTTCCCCCGTCGCCAAGCGAGATGTAGAGCAACCCGCCGCGCCCGAACGTCAGGGCGCCGCCGTTGTGGTTGAACTGCGGCTTGTCGATGCGCAGCAACACCCGCGCGCTGTTCGGGTCAACCGTGAAGGGGGCGTCCCCGCGCCAGTTCCCCTCCTGCCCTTGCACGTGCCATTCAGTGACGACGCTCTGGCAGTTGGCGACCTCGCTGGAGCTGAGTGTAGTGAAATCGGCCTTGCCGCTCGCCGGCTCACTCGTGAACGTGTAGAAAAGCCCGTTCCGCTTGAAGTCGGGGTGGAACGCCAACCCGAGGAACCCACGCTCGTCGTAATTCAGCGGTGGCAGGCCGAGCGGGACCAGCCGTTTGCCGACATCGAGCACAAGCGTCGCTGGAGCGGAGGTGCCCAAAACTGGAACGCGCCAGAGTTGGCCGGGCTGATCGATCACGTAAAGGTGGTCATCGTCCCCTGGCGCGACCGCTGCGGCCACTGGTGACACGAAGCCGGTCATCACCGTCTCCAAGCTGAGCTTGATGGGCGCGATAGGAACAGGATCTGGAATAGGATCAGACAGCGGCACGTTAGTCTGAGCGAGAGCAAGATGCGCTCCCAACGACATAGCAAGAAGACTTGCCCCATAAAGATACGAATTACGCAATTTGATACACTCCTTTGCACAAACTATGATCAACAGGACTTGCCTACCGAGATCATCAACGTGCATGCTGAGATACACAGCGTCAATGTTGGCCGCAGAACAATCGTTACAATACGTTGTTGTAGGGATCGGCTTGGTGACGACCGAGCCCTGGCCGGGGTAGCAAGGCAGGGCTCACGCATGAGATCGCCCAGGGGGCATAGTCTGATGTGGCGCGTCTTTTGCATTTGAGAAAACGCGCGCATGCAGGGCGTGAACGATTGCTTTTCGGTTAGCGTCGCACGGCCTTCTTCAACTTGGAGCTTCTCATACGTAGCCTTGGGTGTGCAGGCCTCGTGATGCGACCTGTCGAACGCTTCGGAGGGGGCACGTTTGGCCGTTCTATGCGCGGAAGCGCGACCGGCCCGAAGGGGCCTGACTGCCCGCGGCTACTACTGGCTCGCTCTGGGGCGACATCAGCGGTTCCGAGCAGGCACCCGCGTGAAAAGCAGGCGGTTTATCTTCGGGATGAACCGAACCGCCATGAACCCCGCCTTGGTCAGCACGCGCTGGGATGCGGTATTCTCCGGATGCGCGAAGGCCCGCACCTCGGGCAGCTTCAGCGCATCGTCAGCCCAGGCCATACATGCGCACGCCAGCTCCGTTGCGTAGCCTTGGCCCCAAGCGGCAAAGTGGAAGGAGTATCCCAGCTCCACCCCCAACCCGGATCGAACGGGTCCTCATACAGCCCGCCCCAGCCCACCAGCTGCTGGTCAGCTTTGCTGATGATGGCCCAAGGTGCATACCCTCGTTGACGGCGCTTCCACTCGAATGCCGAAAGCCTGCGGCGGCACTCCCGGAGCGAAGCGTGGTGGTGGGTGAACCGCATGGCTTCGGCATCGCCAAGGAAGGTGAAGAACGCCTCGGCATCGCTGGCATGGGGCGGGCGGAGGAGCAGGCGCGATGTGTCCAGCATGTGTCGCTTCTGCCTCCATCGGAAATGCCGGCGAGGTTGAATGCCCCATTTGGCCCACCCCCGGCTGGAGGTAAGCCCGGCGGCGATGACGCTTATATCAGCATCATGCAAAGACTGGTCCGGCCTTCCCTGGCCATCCCGCCGCATCGGTGAGCTACATTCCTGGCGACGGCGAGGAGGACGGCTTGAGAGCTGCTTCCTCCAACCTGCCCCCGACACCTTCCGCCCCGGCCCGTGCCCTCCGCAGCTGCGTGTCGATGTCCTGGCCCAGCCCGTGCAGCGCATCGGCGTTGCGCTGGACCGCCGCGTCGAGCCTGGCGGCATGCGGGGCCATGGTCCTGCGCCCTGCCTCGGCCTGAACCTGCCGGCGCACCTCGTCGCTGCTGCGCTCCCCGGGCTGCCTCGGCTCGCCGAGCTGCCGCACGAAGGCCCGCACGCGCCCGCCGCGTTCGAGGGATGCAGCTTCTTGCCCCGCCTCGCGCAGGGCAGCACCACTCTGCCGAAGCATGCCGCCAAGCGCCGCCCCGTTCCGGGCCACCGCCCGGTCCGCAGCTTGAGCCTGGACCTGCTTGCGGACCTCCAGACCGGGGTTCCTGCCTTCTGCCTCCATGGCCTGGAAGCGGTGGCTCTGCCGGATGAAGGCGTCCACCGCTTCCGCAAGGTAGTCCCGGCTCTTGCGTATCAGATCGACGCCGAGCGCCTTGTAGGGCTTGTGCGCCAAGTCGGCCGCAGCCCGGTCCCACAGGTCGCCCTCCGTGACCGGCGAGGCGTCGCCCAGGGCGCGGCTGCGCTTCACCGCCTCGTGCAGCGCGCCCTTGTCAGTGGCGGCTGCATCCTGGTTCTCCCGCATTTCCCGTGCTGTCGTTGCGCTTGTAGATCCCGTATGTCCCTGAATTGACTGAAGAAAGTCGGGGATTGTAGGGCGTGGCGTGCGATCCCGGACGCAAACGGTCCCAGTCGTAAATTTCCAAGCAAAGTCAGTAGGTTAAATTTTGGAAAGCAGAACGACAGCACGGAATATGCGGGAGATCCTGCATCCGGTTCTCCCGCATTTCCCGTGCTGTCGTTACGTCGTCATGCGGCATGGAGGACGCGGGCGCGGAGGAGCGGGAAGCCGGCCCGGCCATACATGGTCCGCTTCAGCATCTTGAGCCGGTTGATCTGTCCTTCGGCCGGGCTTGTGGTCCAGGGCAGATCGAGGGCGGCCTGCACGGCAGCGAGGTCGTGGCGCAGGCTGGTGGCGAACTCCGCCAGCGGCGTGCCGGCTGCGTCGGCGAGCACTGCGGCCAAGCTCTCCTGGCTCTTGCGGCGCAGCAGGAGGTTGAGGCGCTTTGCGATCGCAATGCCGTTCGCGAGTTCGGGAGCCTGCGCCAGGAGAGCCGAGACGAATGCCTGCTCGGCCCCGGGCAGCATGGCGGCGTCGGCCATGAGGATGCGTGCCACGTGCCGGCTGGACGGCGGTTGTCCGCTGGCGATGCCGGCGGCAAGCTCCGGGTCGGCCTTGCGCCGCTGGCCTGCCCAACTTTTCACGGTGCCATACCGGCCGGCAAAGCCGAGACTGACGAGTTCGCGCCAGAGAAGCGCGGCGTTGCGGCACCCTTCTGCCCAGCGCTGTTCAAGGCGGCTGACATAGGGGGCAAGAACACCCGCCCGCGGCGGCTTGCGCCAAAGCGAAGGTCCACCGGCCTGGAGCCAGACCCGGACCGTTTTGCGGTCGGCGCCAAGCTGGGCGGCGATGCGCGAGATGGAAACGCCGGCCGCATGCAGCCGTGCGGTCTCCTCGTAGCGTGCCTGACGTAGGGCATGGGAGGCCTGGCTGCGCCGGGCCGCCGTGGTCGGCTTGACGCTGTCCGGCGCCGGCGCGGCCACCGTCGGCCTGGGTTGCTGCTCGCCGACCTGCTTGGCGGCACACCGAACCGCCGCATGCTGGCGGTCGACCACGGCGCGGACAGCATTGCCAAGGTTGCGCAGCAGATGCCAGCGGTCTGTCACCTGGACCGCGTCCGGCGCGCCTTGGCGCACGCCGTCCGCATAGGCGCCCGCCCGGTCGCGTGCGAGACCGTGTTGCAGGGATCAGGGCTGTGGACGCGGTGATCCTGCTCCGCCTGCGTTCAGGCGACGCGGACGGAGTTCGGGCGTCCGAACTCCAGCATGCGGTTGAGAACATGAACAGCA
>JAABUQ010010170.1_pt1 | contig 12404 bp, 10 predicted proteins | sample 5560001 | NCBI WGS metagenome assembly JAABUQ01 (sample SAMN10711888, study PRJNA513371) | rock metagenome | isolation source: Antarctica rocks | place: Antarctica: Victoria Land, Finger Mt nord | collected 2015-12-18
AGCGCGGTACCCGCCGTCACCGACCGCGCTCCAGGCGATGGTCGACGGATCCGGCAACATCAGGCACGAGGTTCCTGCCACGGCCTCGCGCACCGACGCCACGGTGTACACGCAATCCGCCTGGCCGCTGTCCCAGGCCAGCGGATCATTGAAGAGCGGCCCATCGGCGCGTCCCGGCAGTTTGAGGATGTAGTGGTCGGGCAGGTCCAGGTTACTCCCCAGGAAACTCACGGGGTACTGCGCCGGCGTGAGCTGCCACGCGCGGGCCAAGAAGATCGTCCAGGGGCGTATGACACCGCTGCCCCAGAGTGCCTTCTCTGCGGGCGCCAGGCTCCAGCCGGGAATCTGAGCGGCCTGCGCGTAGTGCTCCATCTGGACCACGAGCGTCCCCGCTTCGCCCGTGTGTTCGGCCTGTCCCGTGGCCACCTGGCGCACGTGCGCCATCAGGCGCCCCACCGCCTGGGTGAACGTCAGGCCCTGCGAGATCAACGTGAGGAACAGAGGGTCGTCCGCGGCGATCAACCACCGGGCCCACGAGGCCTCGCCGCAGTTCATGTGGCCGTTGAGGCCCGTGCCGTCGTTCCAGTTTTCGTACTGACTGACGTGCCGTTGTTTATAGTTCACGCGTCCTCCTCCGCTCATTGTTGTCGTCGCGCTATTTTGTCGTGTGGCCGCATCCAGTTCGGCCAGCGGGAAGCGCGGGCCCGGGCACCCCGCGTGGCCGCTGTTGATCGCGTGATGGGGGATGAACGGCAGGTTGCCGTGCCGCCGGCGAATGTCCGCGATCAGGCGCACGGAGGCGGCCATTTGTGCCGGCGTTAGGCCCAGGCTGTTGGTTCCATCGTTTTCATGCTCAATTCCGATGGTTGTGACATTGAGATTACCTTTGCCGTAATAGATCGAGTCAGCGGTGACAACACCTGCATGCCAGGCACTGTCATCCTCGTCAACGCAGCAGATGACGGAGCCGTCCCGATTGACCACGTAATGCGCGCTGACGGAACTGCTGGGTGTACTAAACCACTCCAAAACGCCAGGCTCAAAACCGGCGGTGGAGTGGATCACGATAGCCGTGATCCTGTGTCCCTGCCGGCCGGGCCAATAATTTGGGCTCTGAGCAAAGCGCGCGTTGCTAAAGCGTGTCATGCGTTTGGCCCTCCTCCTGTTGCCTCACCAGCGCTCTCGATCGTCCTCAACTGTGACGCGACCATGCTGCTTCGTTTGGCGTTGTCCACGACACCGTGGACACGATAGACCCACGGCAGCGGTTTGTCCGCCGGCCAGTTATCGAAGCGTGACATGCGGTAGCAGCGCGTGACGGTCACGAGGGCGCCGTCCAGGTGACTGCCACGCGAGCAGACCCGTAGGCGCGCGCCGACCGGCAGGGGCTCGTCGTCGCCCAATGAGCGCTCGGTCCTGATAGCCTCTGCCGTTACCTTTGCGTGTGCCGACGCCAACCCGTCCAGGACGTGCCGGGCGGGCACGATCACGATCTCGCCGGACGACCGGGCCACGCGCGCGTGGCCCGGTCGTGGATTGACGCAGCGCAGGGAGCGGCACGTCCTGTACAGGTACAGGCCGGCGGGCAACGGCCCATACTCTCGCTCGTACAACCATCGACGCACCATGACCGCGCGACGGCGACCGCTGGGTCCTTTAGGGCCAATACAGAGTCGTGCGCCGCCTGACCCCGCAACAGGACCGTTCCAGAGCCAGCACCCCGACTCTTTGTCCAGGGTGAGGCGGGACGCGACGATCTCCTCCGCCGCCGGCCGCGCCGGAATCGTTAGCGTTGCCCATGGAGGTTGCATTCGCCTGTCGCCCTGGTCCTGGACGAACGGCAACGTGCCTGGGGTGGAGCATCTTTTCTGTCGCGCGGGCGCCAGAGGGTAGGCCACTTCTCCACCCCAATAGAGAGCCGTTAGTCCAACGATATCCTGACACCCCACAGCGGTTAGCGCGTGCGCGACGTGATTTTTGACGGTTTCCGCGCTGATACCGAGTCGTTTTGCTACTTGTTTCTGCGTCAGTCCACGCACCAGTAACGACACGACCTCCCGTTGACGCGGCGTGAGCATCGCGTCATGGTCGTGGGTGTCCTGGGTGTCCTGGGTGTCCTGGGTGTCCTGGGTGTCCTGGATCGTCATGTCAGGAATGGCGCTCATGGGGGTTCTCCCAGGAGACCCCGGCTTTTAAGCCGGGGAGGAATGGGAGCGCCATCGTTAACAATGAGCGATGGATGCTCCGAATATGGTAAAATAACGGTATGAGCATCCGTAGCATTGCCCTGACGCTGGCTCCCACCGACGCCCAACGCGCCGCTTTTCTGGCGCTGCGCCGGGCGTTTGCGGACGCCTGCAACCACATCAGCGCGGTGGCCTGGGACGCTCAGGAGTTCAACCGCGTGCGCCTGCACGCCCTCACGTACTATGACCTGCGGGCGGAGTATGGGCTGATGGCCCAGCATGCTATCCGGGCTATCGGCGTCGTCGTGGACGCCTATAAGGCTGACCGTGCCACCAAGCGGTCGTTCCGACCAGAGGGCGCTGTTGTCCTCGATACCCCGCGCCTGTACCGCCTGGAAGGCAACCATGTAGACATCACCACCCTGGATGGACGCCTGACGGTCAAGCTCAACATCGGGGGCATTCAGCGAGCGCAATTGGGAGCCGCTACTAAACTGCTCGAAGCGGACTTGGTGTGTGACCGCAAGGGGCGCTGGCGTTTGCTGGTCAGCGCCCGCTACCTCGACCCGCCTCCGATGCCGACGGAGGGGATGCTGGGCGTGGACCTGGGCCGGCGCGACATTGCCATGACCAGCGATGGCGACAGTTTCAGTGGGCAGCAGGTCACGGCGGTACGGGATCGCTACGCACGGACACGGACACTGCTGCAACACAACGTCTCGAAAGGCACGAGGAGTAGTCGCCGCCGTGGCAGGACTGCTCTGGCACGGTTGTCGGGACGGGAACGACGCTTCCAGGCCCAGGTGAATCACACCGTCAGCAGGCGTATCGTTAATGAGGCGGCGCGCTCCGGCCGCGCCATTGCCTTGGAAAACTTGACGGGTATCCGTGAGCGCACCAACCACCAGCCACGGGATAAGATGGAGCGGCGGCGCTCCAACAACTGGGCGTTCTACCAGTTGCGCGGCTTCCTCGCCTACAAGGCCGTGGCGGCGGGTGTGCCCCTGGTGCTGGTCAATCCCGCGTCTACCAGTCAGACATGCCACTGCTGCCTCCATAGCGGGGAGCGCCAGGGCAAGCGGTTTGCGTGCATCAATCTCTCCTGTCTGTGGGCGGGGGACGCTGATTTTAACGGCGCGTGCGTGATCGCGCTGATGGGGGTTGCCGTAACCAACCCTCGTGGTCCGTGGCTGTGTTGCTTGTACCAACCCGGTTGCAGGGCTCCTGAAAGCCTCGCCCTTTAGGGCGGGGATGTTTACTTGCGCGCCTTCCACAGGCGATGGCGGCGTTGGGGCGCGCTGACCGGGCCGGGTGGCCAGGGCCAGCCCCCTTTTTGCCCCCGAGCTACGCGCCGCTCCCGACGCGCCATCAGACCCCAGCGAAGAACCATGGCCAGCACGATGCCGATGGCCAGTGGCAACCACACGAAGAGGGGACCGGCTATGTGTTCGAAGGCGAAGAGCGCGGCGCGGCGCGTGGTCTGTTGCAACTCGTTGAGCACGACATTGACCAGTGTCGGGAGTATCCAGGTAAATGCACCCAGCTGGAGACACGCCTTGAACGAGGGCGGTGGCGGCTGTCCCGGGGCGAACAGGGCCAGCAATCCCATGATGACGAAGATGAGCGGCGCCCACGGCAAAAATCCGTTAGCGAGTGCGTACTCGATCAGGGAATCGGGGGCGAGGACGGTCAGGACCATGGTTACTCATCTCCTTTCGGGGTTGGTGCGCCTCGTCGTTTAGTGGCGGCTATCTCGCGCCGCAGGTCCGTCAATGCCACCTCCAGCGCCTGTACCTTCAGCTCCAGCGTCGCGACTTGGGCTTTGAGCGATTCGTTTTCCGCGACATGCAATGCTAACTCGGTGTCTTTCTTTGTCAGTTCGGCGCGATGGCTGAGGGTCAAGCGCGCCTCCTGGTCGTGTAACTCATCCTCGTGCTGCTGCTCCCGCGTCAAGGCCAGGAGTCGCAACTCCGCGACCTGGTCATCCAGCGCCTTGAAGCGCGACTCGACCAGGCGGTACGCCATGCCCCCGTCGAACGTCGCGCTGTCCGCGCCGACGCGCGCCGGCGCGGGTGTCGTCATTGAGGGCGGTGTTGATGGCGGGGTAGCGGCCGCTAAAGACTTGGCGAGTCCATAGAGACCGAGACACAGACCGCCAATGGCGCTGATGTTGCCGATGGCCGCGTTGAGGTGAAAATAGACGACGCCGGCGATCACGAGACCGATGAGCGCCATGACGGAGACGTAGAGGCGCGTGGAATTGGCGGCGGCCGTGAGGCGAGGCGTGACGGCTTTGATCGGATCGGGAATCGCCATGAACGCCAGCCCCCTTTTCTTGTGACGACCATCGTGGTCATGGTGACAACTCTCCCGGCTTTAGCCGTGGGTCGTTGACCTCAGGAGGATGACACGATGAGTTGCGCTGTGGCCACGATGGTCGTCGCGGGCACGCTGGCCACACCGATGCGCCACTCCAGCGTCACGATGGACCCCTCCGTGAGCGCACTGATATCGCCCAGGACGGCATAGATGAGCGTGCCGGTGATAACCACCTCCACGACGAGCGCCACCGGCGTTGGCGTGAGGGAGCCGGGCGTTAGCACGGACGCGCTGACCGTTGTCTGGGAGAGGGCGAGGCCCCAGGCGGCTACGTCCTCGGCGGCGTCATAGCCGTAGACGACGCCAGCGCCGCTGTCGGGCGAGAGGCGGTCCGTCCCCACCCGGATCGGTTCGTCCGTCGGCGAGGCGACGAGGGGCCAAACGGGGGCGCTTGGAGCGTTCGGGCGCTTGAACAGAAAGCGCACGTCGGGGTTCCATCCAGCCGGTGGCGTCGTCGCGACGACGGGCGCGACGCTGGGTGGCGGTGGCGGACTGACACCGCCCAGACCGCCGGTGACGAGTGTGGCCATAACGGTGCTCTCCTCTCACGCGCGGTTAGGGCGTGGGCGTGACATTGAGAGGCGCCTCAATGTGCGTACGGTCACAATGTTGTATAATCAAAGGGAAAGGAACGTGATTATGCCTTTGACCCCTGATCGTCACGACAAAATACCGCGAACGTGTGAACAGTGCTCAACTACGTTTTATACGGGTCTTGCACGCATCAAAGCGGGAAACGGCCGTTTTTGTCGTCGTGAATGTCACAATGTAGCGCACAGGACTCTTGTGTTCGTTAATCGAACGTGCGAATGGTGCGGCGCTCGTTTTGTGGCGCATCCCCATGATGTCGCGAAAGGATGGGGGCGATTCTGCTCCCGTCAATGCGCGGGAAAAGTGTCAAGCCCATCCGGCCCCGCCAACAAAAGTTGGCGAGACGGCAAAACGATGCAGCAGGGCTATGTCATCGTACGAGTTAATGGAAAACAGGTGCGTGAACACCGTTACGTGATGGAGCAGCACGTAGGCCGCCCTCTACCAGATGGCGAGATTGTCCATCACCGAAATGGGATCAGGTCAGATAACCGCATCGAGAACCTAGAAGTTATGACCCGACCTGCTCATGCCGTCTTACATGGAACGTCCGCGAGGTGGTGTCGTACGCATGACGCCTGCGTTGTGTGCGGCAGCACTGACCGCCCGCACAGCGGGCGGGGATACTGCTCCCGCTGTTGGAGGCGCGCACGGGCACGCGGTGACTACCCTTCCTCATTGTAATGTCTACGGAGTAGGCACAACTGTAGTTGGCGCGCTGATGTCATTGATAACCTCGACGACCTCAACCTGCCCCGCCACGTCGTACGTGGTCAGCGTGCCTGGCCCCGCTGTTGCCCCAACCACGGCCGGCGCCTCGACCTTGCGCCCGATGGCCCCGCTCTCGGCGGCGCGAATGCCGCCCAACACCGTCCCCTTCGCGGCCCCGGCCGTGGATTGCGTGGGGTCCATCAGGAGTGTGTTGGGCGTGGTCTGCGCAACGGGGAGACCGCCCACGGCCCCACTGACAGCATTCGGCAGAGCCCTGGCGACGCGCTGGGCCGTTGGATCGTTCAAAGCAAGCGTGACAGCTGAGGCGGCGGCCGACGGGGCGTCGAACGTCTGCGTATACTGCCCCATTCCCGCCGGCGCATCGACCACCACGACGCCGCTCCAGGCTTGATCCAGCGTGACCGCCACCAGGTAAATGCCTGTGCCTGGGATCTCGTTCGTTTTGCCGGTGGTATGCGGGACGACGACGGCGCCCGTGGGATCGTAGACGATGTAGCCGAGCGTCGCTGACAGGCCCGTGGCCGTGGGGCCGTACGGCGCGCTGACGGTCATGGTGTACGTTTGGCCGGCGGGGACGATACTGGTCGTCTTCTGGCCAACCTCGTTTGACGGCAGGGAGAGGGTGGGCGTCGCCTCGTTGTCGGCCGCTTGCACGGTGTAGTACACGACCTGGCCCGCCGCGGCGGCAGGTTGCGCGGGGAACTGCAACGGATTAACCGAGGCCGGGAGCGTGGCCAACGCTGCGCTCCCCTCGCCACCTGGTGTCGTCCCCGCTTTGAGGAGATAGGACGCGACAGGTGAGGAGCCCGCAACGGCGGGCGTCGTCACAGCAATGATAGTGCCGGCCGTCGTCGGCGTCAGCGTGATCGTCGGCGCGGTGGGTGCAATAACGGGCGTGACGGTCGCCGTCACGCTGGACGAGGCGTAGCCCGTGGCGGTCGCTGTGACCGTGACGGCGCCCGGAGAGCCGCCGGTCAACAGACCGTTTGTCGAGATAGTGGCTGAGCCCGTGCCGTTTGTGACGGACCACGTGATGGCGGGAGAGCCGGTTGACGGGGTAGCCGTGAACTGTTGCGTCGTCCCCCCTGCGATCGCCGCGTTGGTCGGCGTGACGACGAGGGCGTCGCGTGTGTCCGCGCTGGTCAAGTTCCCGTCGAAATGCACCAATGACAGCGTGTTGGCGTCGTTCACAAACGGGGATGACGGCGGGGTGAACGTCGCACTATAGCGCACGACGCTCGACGCGCGATAATCGTCTATCCCCCCTGTCACGCTATGGTTCGTTGCAACCGTCGGATCAGAAGGGCCTCCTAAAAAATCCAGTAGCCCTGCAAAGGGGGAGGGCGCATACGTCGTGACGGACACAGCCTGAGTTCCGTCGACAGAGACGCGGATCGTCGCCGCACCGTCATACGTCACGGCAATGTGACGCCAGCCCTGGGAGACCACCGGAGACGCAGCAACCGCTGCCCCTCTGGCCGCCAACTCAATTGTCCCCGTGCTCGTTTGGTAAATAACCCAATCATTGGACGCGTTTGGCGACAGGCCCTGATGTCCCATCAGAACAACGACATTGCTTCCCACCAGCGGCGCGGACAGATTGAACCACGTTTCAATGGATTTGGGCACGCCCCCGTTAAAAGCATGCAGGCCGGTCGCGACCTGTAGTGTTTGCCCGTCTGTGAGCAGCACGGCCTGATTAAAAGCACTGTTTGCCGCAGGGTAGACTGTTGGCGTGACGTATGTCGGCATCCCGGATGGGCGCAGCGTCGCATTGCTCGGCATGATGCCTCCTCTCCATTAGTGCCCGATGAGTGTGAGCAGGACAACGCTACGCGGACGCATCACCACCGTCACGGTGGCGCCGACGATAGCGGGGGCCGCGACGCTTTGTAAGCTGTCGGTCAGGCCGTTTGTATCAGCCCAGTTGGAGTGGCCGTCGTCAATGACCTGTTGGGTGACTGCCGTGGGGGTCCATCCGCTAAACGAGAGAATGACGGGCGTGTCACCGTCCTTGCGGTAGCGGCGCTGCGCGAGGAGAACAGTGACGCGCCCCGTTGCCGCATCGGTTGATGCCTGGCAGTAGATATCGGGTCGTCCGTTCGTGTCCTGCGCTGCGGAGATGAGGTAGGGGGCGAGTCGGCCCCACATCTCGTAGACGTTGCGGGAGGCCCACCCGTGGGCATACGTCTGGAGACTCAAGGCCGCATAACCATTACCGCCGTCACTCTGAATGCCGAATGTGTAGTAGAGACGCTGTATCCCCACCTGTTGGCACGTCATCATCGTCGCGGCGAGGTGCGCCGCCGCGAAATCGTTGCGGAAATAGTCGTAGTTCCGCCAGACGGTCGCTCCCAGGTTGGAGTCATTCCAGTTGAACTCGGTAATGGACAGAGGCAGTCCCGCAGGCTGCCCTTTGGAGGCTCTCCGCGCATCAACAGCCGCTCGCACGGCAGTGGCGCGTCCCAGATCTCCGCTGTAGTCGTGGTACGACACGTAGTCAAGGGGTAGTCCAAAATTCGCGCAGAAATCGATTGTGGCGTTAAGCGTGGTGGGATTGTCCTCGGGACCGCCAACCTGAACGGAGGGAAACATCGACTTTATAGCGGGCATGACCTTCCCGTAGAGGCCAAGGTACGATGCATTTGGCCCCGTCAGCGGCTGAGACGCCGGCGCCACAGTCGGGTCTCCACTGGTACCTGACCAATAGGTACCGGTGGGTTCGTTCCACAAACTGCAACTCAGAGCGGTCAGGCCAATCTCGTTGTAGATGTGATACACGAGGTCAGTACAGATCGTCGTGAACGCATCATAGCTACTGGGTGGGGTCGCGTTTTCACCGCTTACCCCCGGAGGTGATGCGCCGCCCAAGATTGACGGGGTAAACGCGAAATCGAGATGCAGCGACTGTCCGTGCGCCTTGCAGTACGTCGCCGCCGGATCGACAAGTGTCGTCCAATCGTAGCTATAAGCGCCACTATGTCCAGGCGTGGGGTGTGTCGCGTCAGTGGCCCCCGCCTTCATGGGCGTTGCGTCCATGAAGTGATCGCAACGCTGGGCGCGCACGCAGGCGTCTCGCTGCGTGACAGCAGGGGTCGCGGGCGTGCGCGGCCCGAACAACTCACCAGGCAATGAGTAGGTAACGACTGGCCCGGTTTGGCTATGAGGTGAGATCGTGATCGTCGTCGCGTTGCTCACGGTCAAGGGCGCGCCGGGAGTGCGCGCGCGGTGTGAGATGCGCAGGTCCGAGAGCCATGCGTGGGACGACGACTCTACTCCCTGATAGTGCCCCTTAAACATGAGACCATCATCATATCCAACGTCATGGATCGGCGGCAGCAACGGGACGCCCGTCGCGCGCGCGACCTGTGCGCCGCCGACGTACACGGTTGCTACCCCCGCCAGGAGGGTAAACGCGACGTTATAGTAGGTCCCGGCGACAAACTGACCCGCGGTCACAGGATAGGACACGATGGTCGTGCCATCCGTGGGACCGACCAAGAGGACGGACGACCCGTAGAACACGATCTTGAGGGCCGCCGTCGTCCCGTGAAACTCCAGGGGAATCTCACGCGCGATGGACGCCCAGTCGCTATCGGCGCAAAACCACGCCTCGATGGTGAACTCGTTGGGATCAATGAGTCCGAGGCAGGGCATCCAGGCACTGCCTTTGTCGGGGCCGGGGTTGCTCGTCCTGATGCCCGTTCGATATTTCCCTGCTGGTGTCGTGACCCAGGAAAACGGCGTGTCTGGGGCGTAGTTCACGCCAAACTGAAGACCGCCCAACCCAGATCCGGCCGCCGCGTACGTGCGCTCTGCCGCGCCATCAAGGAGGTATAGCGTGTCCGGTTCCACGACCTGCCGCGCGAGCGGGCTCCAGGTCACGGTCGCGCTAAGAGGGACCACGGATGGTCCAACAGGAGGCGTCGTCGTCGTGCCGCCCGTCGGATTGCCTACCTGGCGAGAGCGGCCGTGCGTCGTGACGCGGCCGGCGGGGCCGGCGCGCGTTGGCAGGGCCTGGGATGGGCGTTGTGGCATAGAATGACTCCTTTTGCGCAACGGGACGATCAGGCGATCTCAGACACGGTAGCATGGAACGGTGACGTGTTAGGATGTGACGATGAGAGAAAGCCTGACGACTGCGCAATGGGGCCCCCACCGCCCGACTGACCAAAGATGCGGACAGCGTGCGCCCCCGCGGACACGTTGAGCCACACGTGCGTCGGCACGTGGACCGCGTGATCAAAGGGATACGCTCCCCCTGCCGCGGGCGGCGGCGCTGAACTGACGGCGTAGTCGCGCTCCGTGACCGTTCCTCCGTCCAGCGCCACGCCCAGGGCCAGCCAGTTGCCTGTCTGGCCAAGATTATTAAAGGGATAGCCTGAACACCGCAACTCGATGTTCCCGCCGGTCGTCACAATCGGGATCGTAAACAGCAGACTATAGTCGGAGGGCGTGCCCGGTTCACGGCTGTTTTGATGGCCGGAGTCAAGCCACACGTCGGCGGTGTTCACCAATGGGATCGTTTGGCGCACGCCCGCTGCGGGCGGCTGAATGACCTGCCGTTGCGCGTTGAGCGCGGCCACGCCATTGGAAGCGCCGCCTCCTCCAACAATTCCAGCGGTCGTGAGACGCATCACCTCGACGTCATGCGCGCTATCCGGCCCGATGCCGAAGATGATGACCTTGCCATCGTTTTGATTGCTGATGATGAGGTTGCCCGCGCTGTTGAGCGCCCGTAGAATGGCATCGCCCGCGTTGGCGAGCGCGGAAAAGGCGCCGGAGGCAAAGGCAAGAGACAACGAACCCTTTTGGATTGTCCCGTCGTCTAGTGAGAGTTCTGGCTGCGCAGCGCTACCGCTCCCTCCGACAACATGAACACCGTTAGCGGCGTTTGCGGGGACGACAATGGTCGCGGATCCATTGAGCAGCAACATGTCTCCCGCAGCTCCGCCGCTCCACTTAAGCGCGGTTGCGGTGTTCGGCTGGGGATCGGCAAAGGTTGTTCCCGCTTTGGTGAGGGTTGCCTGGCCAACCATACTCATGCTCAAGCCGTAGAAGTTCCCCTTGATCGTCATGGACCCGTAGGAGTCCAGGACAAAGATACTGGAGGTTGACCCGGACGAAATCGTCAGCGTGGCCGTACCCGCCGTCGTGGCCGTCGTCACGGTGACGGGACCACCCAGGACAGCGCCGCCACCCCCCACCACGCGCTGCTGATCGTCGAGAGGGGCAATGCCGCCCGGCTGCCCCCGGCTCGCGGGGTCCTGGATCACCTGCTGGTGCGCATTCAGCGCGGCCATACCGTTCGCGGCGCCCAACGCCGCGACCAGTTGCTGGAGTCCGCTCGTGATCGTGGCCATCAACGTTTCTGTGATGAGTGACGCTGCCACGTATGTCACGACGACGACGCGCCCCGCGTCCCCCGACGCAAAGCTCAGGACGCCCCCCGTTGGTGACAATGAGTAGTCGCACGAAAAGGTCCCGGTCGTCAGTGGCGCGCCGGTGACGACTTCCGTCAGCGCCCCCACGCCGCCCGAGACATAGGCGACTGCGACGACCGGCGGCAGCCCGCTTGTGTTCGCGGTCGGTGGTGGCGGTCCCAGGTCGGCGTCGGCCAGCGTATCGACGTCGCTGGTAGCGGCCAACTCGTCGAGCGTGGCGACGAGGCCGAACGGGCCCGCTGCGCTTCCACCCGCCGCCGTGCGGTACAGGCGTCGCCGCCGGATAGGGGCGTCGGCCGTGCCCTCCAGAGGGTTGGGCAATCCAACGCGATACGAGGTCGCCGCGCCAATAGAGGACACGACTAACGCGGGGCCGGCCGGCGTCTCTCCATAGTCGGTCACGTTGACCAATGTCCAGGCATACGCGCTGTTTGCCGTTAGTCCGCCCGGCCCCGTCACGGGATTTCCGACGCCCACCGAAGGCGCGGCCGGCGGACTGATGGGCACGGCGCCGTGCGGAATAACCGGCACGCCCGCCATCGCCGCCGGCGTCAGGGCCGTGCCCAGTGCGTGTTGGTACGGCGCACTGGGGGGGATCGTGAACGTCTCCGTCAGCGTGCCGTCCGCCTCTTGCACGAGGCGTCCCAGGCGGTTGATCGCGGCCGGGAAGGTCTCAGGCATTGATCATGTCTCCCCGTTACTTAGGATGGTGGCGGTTGGGGAATAGCTGTGAGCGCCACGGTCCGTAGCGTGGCCATCACGGACGTCACGCCCGCGGCGTCGATGGGGCCGCGCGTCGTGGTTGAGACAACACCGACCGTTGGCATGTCCGTGTCCGTGGTCACGATGACAGGCCCCGTTGGTGGTGTGGTCGGGGGCGATTGTGTCAGCACAATCTGTTGTGTCGTTGCCATATCACCCCTCCCTGTCTCTGTCTATCTGGCGCTAGCCGATCGTCACGAATGACGACGACCCAGAGAGGACGCGCGTCCCCAGTCGGAACGCCCCCAGGCGCGCCGGCCCCGGCTCCGTTCCCCGTCGCGCAGCCGTCCTCACGCGGACGGCGACGACG
>JAABUQ010010171.1_pt1 | contig 12403 bp, 15 predicted proteins | sample 5560001 | NCBI WGS metagenome assembly JAABUQ01 (sample SAMN10711888, study PRJNA513371) | rock metagenome | isolation source: Antarctica rocks | place: Antarctica: Victoria Land, Finger Mt nord | collected 2015-12-18
GGCAAGTCATCACGAGGTCGCGGCAGGTCAACACGAGGTGGATGTTGAAGCAGGGGATGCGCTCCACATTGCTGATGGCCTTATGACAGCGAAATATGTGGTGAAGGCAATTGCAGCGCATCACGATCTGTATGCTACCTTTCTACCTAAGCCACTGTATGGCGTCAATGGCTCTGGTCTACATATTCATCAACAACTTGTGAGCCTTACCACAGGACAAAACGCCTTTGTCGATGTACAGGGCGAATATGGTCTCTCCGACGTTGCACGCTACTTTATTGCAGGTCAGCTTGCTCATGCACGCGGTTTGTGTGCTATTCTTGCGCCACTTGTGAACTCATACAAACGGCTCGTTCCAGGTTTTGAGGCTCCATCGCATGTCAACTGGGGACGTGTTAACCGGCAAGCGCTTATTCGCGTGCCACGTCCCAGCACGAACCCACAGGCGTCAATGCGTGTTGAACTACGTTGTAGTGACCCCAGTTGTAACCCATATCTCGCGTTAGCTGTGATGCTACGCGCAGGACTAGACGGTATTCAACGGAAACTGACCCTTCCCGCGCCAATGGATGAGAGCCTATTCTTACGAGATGACGGCGAACGCTCTCGTTCCCGTTCTCGTCTTCTTCCTGCGACACTTGGTGAGGCGCTCGAAGCCTTGCGCGAAGATACTTTCATCCGTGAAACACTCGGTGACTCCATCTACGAAGGCTTCCTCGACGCTAAAAGCATTGAATGGACCGAATACGGCAAACAAGTCCACGCATGGGAAATTGAACGGTATTTACCTGTGTTTTAGGGAGCATAATAGAGGTAAGCTCACTAACATTAATAAGTGAAGCGGCATTCGCTAAAAGACATGGTAGACCAACGGGCGTCCACAAGGGTACGCCCCTACTATACTTTATAGCGTGTTTTGCACATCATGTGTAGTAGCGCACCCTTGTGGTCAATCCTGTTCAAATAGCCCATGCTCCTAGGGAGCACCCAGAACGATGAATGTCCTGGCGCACTTTCAGGAGAAGAAGGAGAAAGGGTTCCCAACGGATGCCCACAAGGGACGAACGGACGCCCACAAGGGGTATTGTCAACTAGGTAGCATAGCTGAACCATGTGCTAGAATAGCTTCATGAAAACAAACACCCTTGCTCCCAATTACAAAGGCTTTCGCATTCCACCCGAAATCATCGGCTATGCAGTGTGGCTGTATTTCCGTTTCTCGCTCAGTTTTCGCGATGTCCAGGAGCTTCTGATGCAACGCGGGATATTCGTGACCTATGAAACGGTGCGGCAATGGTGTCTCAAATTTGGTCAATCCTATGCCAATGAGCTGCGCCGTCGCCGTCCTATCTGTGGCGACAAGTGGTATCTGGATGAGGTCATCCTCACGATTCGCGGCCAAAAGCACTACCTGTGGCGAGCGGTAGATCAGGATGGAAACGTGCTGGATATCCTCGTGCAGAGCCGACGCGACAAAAAAGCCGCCAAAAGATTTTTCCGCAAGCTGCTTAAAGGGCTTGAATACGTGCCGCGTGTGATCATTACCGACAAGCTAAAAAGTTATGGGGCTGCCAAGCGAGAGCTTCTGCCTGGAGTCGAGCATCGGCAGCATAAACGACTCAACAATCGAGCAGAGAATTCGCACCAACCCACACGGCTGCGTGAGAAGAAAATGCGGAGATTTAAATCAGCAGGTCATGCCCAACGATTTCTCTCTGCCTTTGGTCCCATCGCTGGACATTTCCAATCCCGAAGGCATCGTATGAGTGCTGGGGAGTATCGTGCTACTTTGCACTCTCGATTCCAGGTTTGGAATGAGGTCACTGGGGTCAAACAAGTCGGATAACAACTCAACATCCCGATCCTCCTCTGCTTCGCTCTCTCATTTCCTCTCTGTAACTCATCACTACGCTTCTTTTCAACGAATAAGTTGACAATACCGAGGCAACTAAACAAATAAACGCTATTGTATGTAATCCTCTGAGGTGTCTCTTAGCCACTTCGTCTCACCGTGCTTCAAAATGTGGTCATTGTAACAGTTCTTGTTCGATCTGTTGCAGCACCTTTTGCTCAACTTGGCTTCTCGTCAAGAACTGCTGGCGACGGACAGACTCCTTCGTCGCCTCCACAACCCGTTGCTGGAAGGTTGCAAAGGCCTCCTCAAGGACACAAAAAGGTGGAATTATGCCCAGTTCAATAGTCCCTGCCTCATACAACTCCTCAGAGTTAAACGCCAACTCCATCAACTCCGCATAATTTTGCAGCAACTTCAATCGGGATGGCACGAAGTATCCTGGTTGCGTACTGCATACATAGAGACAACCAATCACTCGAGTGTTGCAAACAATCGGAGTCGCCGCCGCACTCCGCGTCCACGGACTATGGTACCGAACAGGAAAGTATCCCTGATCGGCTTGCGTATCTTGGGACACGACCTGCCTCCCAACAGTCAGAGCATATCCAGACAATGACTCTGCTGCCACTAAGACTGGCGAATGTATCCATTCTTGCGTCCAGGGAGGATTGCCCACTCCCATTCCACCATGAAGACTGCGGATTTTGCCATTGCTGGAGGGAGGCATACATTGCAGCACTGTAACAACCATCCCCACGCGGTTCGGGTCAAGTTGCAGCAGGGCCTGTCGCAAGATCAGCCCACCAACAGACCAACTATGCAGCGAAGCAACGGTATGGGCATGAGTATTGAGAACACGAGCATAGAACTCAGCAGGAATCTCTTCTGAGATGTCCTTCATGTCTGCTGGTGAAACGACGAAGCCTTCAAAATCTTTCTCGACCAGTTCGCGAAGCGTCTCGCGATGCTCAGGAAAAACGATGAGCAACTGGTGGAGATGGCGAAGACGCAGCTTCGAGTAGCCTTTCACCCAACGGGTCAACGTTATAGGGTTGACGCCCAATGCATTAGCAATCTGTTGATGCTTGGACGGGTCGCGGATGAATGCACCCAGGAAATCGCGCCATGTCTGTGCTTCTGACATGATTTTCTTCCTCTAGTGTTTCCATAATCGTTGTCGTCGTACAAGCCACTCAGGAAAACGTCAACGGGAGGAAGGAGAAAGAGAAAAGAGTGCTATTTCTCCGCTTCTTCCTCAGGTTTTCGCCCCCACGCGCTCAGCAAGAACCAGAGCGCGCAGAAATCATCCGAGGTCATGTCGATCAGCATCTGCTGATACACCTCCTCGACCTCCTCTAGTGTCGTGACGCCCATTTTCACAAAGAACGGCTGGGATGTTTTAAAACCAACCATGTAGTTCTGATAGAAGCCGTCATGGGCTGGGGTTCCCGCCGAGTGATTAATGACATGGGCCTCTTGCTGAATATTCGTGTAGCCTGCATCTTTCAAGAGCCGAGGGAGCATCGGGGTAATACTGATCTGTCGTCCAGTGGGTGAAAAGCTTTGCCCAGCACGGTACATCGCTCGCGTGAAAAGATCAACCATTTTCTCATGTCCCAGGCTATTGCTGATCCCCCACTCTGTTTCGATGAGACGAACGAAGCCACCTGGCCGCAAGATGCGCAGACATTCCTTGAGGAGTTTGGGCCATGCATCTTTGCGCATAAATCCTTGCATGAGACGAGCATGAATGAAATCAAAGGTATTGGCGGGAAAATCCAGTGGCTTGGTGGCATCCATGACAGCAAAACGCGTATTGTCCAATCCTTGCACCTTTGCCTGAGTTTGAGCATAACTGGTCATGCGCTGACTAATGTCAATGCCTACAAGGGTGATCTCTGGATGCTCAAATGCTACATCGAGGACCCACCCACCAGGACCGCACCCAATATCCAAAATTGTCGAGATATGTGAGAGGTCGAATTGTGGTGGAAACACGCCTCCCATACCTTGTGTGAGGAGGCGATCTTGCAACAAGAGGCGAGTCATTTCAGTCCCGCTTTCGGCATCGAAAATGTAGTTATTTTCGTTCTTTGAGGGATCAGTTGTCATACAGGCTGGCTCCTATTTCTTGTAAATTACGTAAGGATAGACGGTCACTCAAGTATATTCTGTTTAGCTGAGTCAAGCAAGAGAGACGAGCATGGATATGACGTTCGCCGCCAGTCAGTACAGCATGCAGGTGAGCAGTTGCAAGAGAGAGATGAAAATCGGCATTGACAGCCAAACATTCCCATTTGATACCTTGTATTGTACCGAGCAGCCATACTATAGCACATTCGTAAGAGTGCCCCTTGTGGGCAAATCTGTTCACATAAGGAGAAAGTTTTCCCCTCGGGGACGCCCACAAGGGGCAAACCTGTTCAAATAAGAAGAACGACAAAATCAAGAAACTGCTCGCTGGGCTCGAAAGGAGGGAAAGCAGGAGCGTCGGAGGATGTGCGCTTGTACTTGCGGTACAGCTTTTTGAGCACACGAGGATGGGCTCGTAAGCGACGCTCTGGCAACAGATGAGCCGTCAAGCGAGCCCTCATCTCCTGCCGCAAGCCCTCCCGGTGCTCTGGCTGTACTTGCGCCAACTCGCGCGTCGTCTCCGACACGAGAAAAAGTGCCTCGCTACAACTGAGACGGTCGGGGTCTACCTCGGCTTCACACGCCGCTTGATGCATGAGGAACCGGATGGCAGAGTGAGCCAGGAGCACGGCATACACTTCTTGCTGCACTCCATCAGGGGTGCGTGAACGCAAGACCGCTTGTTGCAAACGTTGATGCGTTTTGATCTCATCCAAGCTCGTTTCGATCTCCCAGCGCTCGTGATAGCAGTCGATGAGGTCAAGAGCGGGAGCGGTACGCGGATTGAGCCAGGGGGTGGCCAAACGGTACACCTGCCCTGGTTCTCCTAAGCGAACATCGGTGATGCGATACTCGATGACACGCACCCACACCGGGAGGATGCCCTCACGCTTGTCTGGCGCACTGGGCTGGTAGCAGGCCAGATAGCTGCCATCCTTCAGTTGGCGCAGATACGTGGGCAGATGATGGCTGGGCAAAGGAGCCAACACGTGGACTCGGCGAGTTCGCAAGGCGTGCCAGAAGCGCAGTCCGGTGAATTGAGCGTCATGCATCAGCAGCATCTCTTCGTCCAGCGAGTCGAGCATCTGCTGGGCCAGCGACCGCTCCGCTTGGGTGCTGTCGCTGATGCGTGCATCCACCATGGCATGAGAGCCACATTCACTGAGCCCCAGCAAGCGCAGTTGAGGGAAGGGACCGGGGCCATACTGATTGATGGGGCGAGAGAACACGGCGGCATTGGCAGGGGTATCGGGCACATCTTGCATCGTGCCATCCAGAGCCATCAGTCGTTTGCCAAAGCGGTACGCGCCTTTGGTCTGGGGAGTACACATGGGACGGCAACACTCAGCCCGCGAGTCCTTGCAGGGGTTCGACGCCTAAGTGCTGACGGCGATAGCAAATCGCAGAGCCTCTGACCTGCATGGCTGCCAGAGGCAGACCTAGCACATGCAAGGGACGAGCCAGCCGTTCGAGCACCCGCGGCAAGGCCAAGCGCGTCCACACAGCGGCGGCCAGCAGCAGATGCATGATCGCGATCATGTTGAGCGAGCGTTCGCGCTCTTCCCAGGCGTGGTGCAGACTGAGTTGGTCACAGATGATCTCGTGCGGGTAGAGCTGGTCAAAGACGGTGAGGCTGACCTGCTGACACATCTTGTCATCCAGGTCCAGATGGCGTAAGCTGTAGGGCATGAAGAGGGTCCTTTCTGACTGACGGACGTTACTTATCCTAGTATGTCAGATCGGACTCCTCTCCTGCATGTGTTGACTCGTTCTTCTTATTTGAACAGTATTGCCCACAAGGGGCTCCCCTCCTCTAGACGACGTGCGTAGCACGCAAGAGAATATAGTAGGGTAGCCCCTTGTGGGCGTCCGAGGGTCACCAGCCAAGAGATGGCTCGTCATTGAACCGTCTTGCCCACTCGGGGCGTCCGAGGGTCACCAGCCAAGAGATTACTCTTCTTCTCCTGAAAGTGCGCCACGACATTCATGGTTCTGGGGCTCCGCTAGGAGCATGGGCTATGTGAACAGGATTGGCCCTTGGTGCCGTCTTACATAGCACCTCCCTCGTTGTCATCAGAATTTCTCGACGATATAATATATGAGCGTGTTATTTTTCTCGTCGAGAAATTCTGTTCAGGAGATGGAGGAAGTGTTATGGTTCGCAAACCTCAAATGGATGGACGGATTGCCAAACGACTGAGCCAGAAAAAAAAGAAGTTGGACGAGTACCGTCCACTGGAGTCTTTCACCGTTCAGCGGCTCCACGCTGATTTACGCCTTCTGGCAACCTATCATAGCAATGCTCTGGAAGGCAACACCTTATCTCTTCATGAGACACAAATGGTGCTTGAGTATGGAATTACTGTTGATGGACATCCGCTACGTGAATATCTGGAAGTGACCAATCATGCTGAAGCATTCGATGTTTTACCAACGCTTGTCGATCAACCTATTACCGTGGAAACTATTCAAAGATTACATCGCCTTGTCATGGACAAGATTGATCCACACGCAGGAGAATTGCGAACCGTCCAGGTCTATGTTCGAGGAGCACCCTTTACCCCACCACCAGCAAAGGATGTTCCTTTGTACATCGAACAGTGGGTTCAGTGGCTCACGAGTGACGCTGCCTTACGCTATGACCCCATCACTCGTGCAGCAGTCGCCCATCATGAATTCGAGGCCGTTCACCCCTATAGCGAAGGATGCCATTCAACGCTATTTTCAAGAGGCGAATGAGCAACCTCGTGGTCGCCCCCGAAACAAACACTAAGTTTCTATGCTTCTCAAGGGATGTGCTGTGTAAGACGACACTACTAAGGGCAGATCATTGTACTGCGCCTCACCAAACTGGTCATGTCACGCTCTTCGCGTATGCATATCTTTATGATTGTCCAGGCTGAAACGTACCGTTTATATTACGAAAGAGAACCTGGGTTTCTTGGAAATGAAGAACCATATCAGGATGATGCGTCCGTTGCCGATCAACAAATTGCACGGTCACTGGCACCATATCCGCTCTCGGTCCAGCAATTTGTGGGCCAAGGTAGATTTTCGTCTTTGTTGGATCACTCCCTGGCAACTCAAGGATTTCAATATGACTATGCAGGTTAAGCACAATAAAATGTGAAGGGGTATGCCCTGTCTCGTGACCAACAAAAGCATCTGTTTGATACGTTCGAGGACGACCATAGTGCAGATCATCCCAGGTAGTGTCCCACCAATTCAGGAGCACTTGTCCAAAAAGAACGGCAACAAGTGCTATGATCATGCCAATTCCTAGGGAGGTAAGATTAATCTGTGGCAACCTTTTCTTGACAACGGTCTTCTGTGTTGAACATACAACCGGCGGAACAATCTCGTTGGTTTGCTGTGCTGGACGTGAGGCACGTGTCACCTTTGGCCTTTCCTTCGTTGTTCCAGCAGAATCAAGAGGACGATGACGTAACGCGCTTTTGGGTGTTAATGATGATGGAACGGACATAGAACGTTTCCTCTCACAGGTGCTCAATCGTACAAAAAAAGTATGCGTATCTCGAAATACTAATACTTCCGAGATGTGGATGAAATACTGACGAACATCAGTGAGAAGGATTTGATACGAGAAGTATACTTGAACGAAGCCTCTTTCCACAACCCTGTTATCCACAACTTTCTGAGCAAAAATGTGGATGACGTAGTGCATAACTCACAAATCACGTGGAAAGGATGTGGATATGCCCAAATTGGCTTCTCTATTACATGGCATTATTAACGATATGGAGTGATATCGATTACTGCCAGGTGCTGGACATTACGATACACCCACTCGATACCCTCTTGCGTTTGGCCCGAGGATGGGTCCTGTGTTCCGAAGTACGCGGAATTAGCTTTTGTCACCATGTCATTGAGCAAGGTCTGTGCCGTAGCCAGTTGCAACTGGCTATCGCTCATCATCACTAATTTCCTGGCGTCCTGGTGTATCTGCTCTAGCCAGGTATTCACGCTCTTTATTGTCTCGACTATCTGTTGCACCTGCGTGCGGTACGCGTCGCTAACCTGTGCTGATGAGGTAAGGCCGATTAAATGTAGATTTACATGATAAAGATAGCCAGCAGGCTCTTGCTGTGGATTCAATTGGAGTAGTCCTACACTGGCAAAGTGGCGATTCACGAAAATAGGAAACGCGGTGTTGGCGGGCGCATCCATCTGAATAGACGCTATACCATCGAGATACTCTAAAATGCGAATGATCTGTTGCCTTACGGCATCAGTCTTCTGACTCGGTTGCCACGCATTTTTTGCCTCAATTGATAACTCCAGTATTCTTTCCGTGTTGCGGTGCAGCCAGAACGTTACTCTTCCATATCTGAAATATTTTTTTGCTCTTCAAAATGCTGGGCTGAGCAAGAATTTGCTCAGGCATAATCATTTCTCATCATTCCTGTAGCCTTTGCCGCGCGATATCCGCCTGCAGTGAGCATGCCTTCATCACGCATCCAGTGCCTGTTCAGTGTGTCGGAAGGATCATAAACTCGCCACTTCGGGGCCCACTTCCACCTCACGAGAGCAGGTCTCCATTTTCCTTCGCCATCAATTGACAGTAAATCGTTCCCATGTCCTCAGCGGAAAGTGAGACCTCATGATTAAGCCACCAGGAGAGTAAGCCAAGCAGTGACCCTGCTGCATGGACTGCGAGTAGCTCGCTACTCACCAATGATGGGCTTCCCACTTTCAACAGGTCTCCCGGCAGAAACCGTTGACACAGTTCGGTAAAATAGGTCCTCATCACGTCCTCGAGAGTTCTGGTTGGTCCCGCTTCTTTGAGCATCGCTTGATACAACTGCTGCCGTCGCGCGACATGCTGGAAAATACGGATGCTCACCATGTGGTAGGTACATGGCTCTTCCGTTTCTGGCTCCACATCCAGATGCAAGTCGTGCAGGAGGGCTTTGATACTTTCCTGCAACAGATCCTCTTTGTCGCGGTAGTGCAGATAAAACGTGGTCCGTCCCAAATTGGCTCGTTCCGTAATGTCAGCAATCGTAATGTGTTCATAGACACGCTCGATGATCAGGTGAAAGAGAGCCTCCTGAAGCAGTGGGCGCGTGCGTTGGATACGACGATCCAGCAGTCGGTTTCCGTTCATCTTCTTGTTCCTGTTCAGTAGTGAACATATGGTGTGCTTGTGTTCGACAACTCCACCACGCTCATTTTCGCTTGCTCCAAAGCAGAGGTGTACGGTACAATAGAGCTGTCACTCCAGGTGAACATCGTGTTCAGTAGTGATTGCTCTGTCACCAAGTATAGCACATCCGCGATCGCTGTGAAAGGCGGTCTCAAAACGCTCTCTCTTCTCCTGCCGATGTTGTGCCGAAAAGAACGAAGGAGAGGACAAGAATGTGTGCAGTGTTCAGACAGCAGAGCAGAGATGACAGCGTTTGAGGAACATCGAAAGGAAGACAAATAATGAGCACACCTTGGGATATGCAAGGGGAAAAATGCAGTGACCTGGAAATACGCATTGCGAAAGGACTATGTTCATGAGTTCAGAGAGAGACAATCAGGTCTACCATGCTTCAGCGTCAGCAACTTCTCCTACCCAGTCAAACTGGGTAGGAGCATGGTATGCAGCGCCCATACAGATGCTCTCGGCCAATCTGAGTGGGCGCACCTTGCGGCAAATTGTCCACCTGCACGCCGGAGGCGAGCAGATCCGTTTGCACCTGTCCAACCGCTACGGAGACGCACCAGTCACGCTCCGCTCGATCTCTGTGGGACAGGTTCTGGACGGTCCAGTTGTGCATGCAGGCAAGAGGGACGTGCTGTTTGAGGGGCAAGCGACGGTGACGTTGGAGCCTGGGCAAGAGATAACCAGCGATCCGGTTGCCTTGCGGGTCGAGGCGTTGGTCAATCTGGCGATTACCTTTTTTCTTGTGCAAGGAGAAAGCATTACTGGACATCTTAGTGCTCAGCAAACCTCGTATGTGACAGGCGTAGGTGATTATACCGCTGCTCCCACTGAAGCAGCTTTGCTTGTCTATCCCCTCATGACCGCCTCCTGGTGGCTGATTACCGGGATCGATGTGTTACCAACATCTTCACTCAACGCCGTCGTGGCTTTCGGCTCTTCCACGACGGATGGCTTTGGCTCAACCCTAAATGCGAACAGGCGCTGGCCCGATTACCTGGCCCGTCGCCTGATGGACGCTGGCGGGACACGCATCATGTCAGTCTTAAATGCAGGCATTGGAGGCAATCAACTGACCACCTCAGAGGTACCTCTACTCGCGGGAACAGGGATGCCGCGTCTGCTTTTCGGGGAGGCCGGAAGTCAGCGTCTAGCGTGGGATGTCATTGCGCAGCCCGGTGCGACGGATCTGATTGTGCATATTGGATCCAATGACCTGCGCTTTGGTAATTCGGGAGAAAGCTTGATTCACGGCTTTCAACAGATTGTGAAGCAAGCACGAACTCGCTATCAGAAAGTCTTTGGTACAACACTATTACCAGGGGGATACTCTCCCGAACAAGTGGCACAACGACAGATTGTGAATACCTGGATACGAGAGCAAGGAAGTCAATGGTTTGATGCAATCTTCGATTTTGCTACACCTCTGCGTTCACCTGAAGATGAAGTTGTGCTCAATCCAGCATATGATTCCGGCGATGGTATGCATCCCAATGATGAGGGCTATCGACTGATGGCCGAAGCCGTAGATATTAATCAGTTGACTGGTAGCCCTGATCGATAAAGTTGAGGAAAGCAATGAACCTGTTTTTCACTCAACCCGTATTGCGTCTCTCTAAAACAGAAGCTCTTTCTGGAGAGAAGGGGGTATGCAATGCCTGGCAAACTCTCGATGAGAGAGTCCATTGCATGGAGTATGTTACGAGAACAGACGAACAAGAAAGAAAGTAAGAGAAAAGCACATGAAAAAAGTTCTTCTCACACAAAAAGGAGAGCCACGAGAGGCACTCCACGTCGTTGAGACCGCTCTACCAGAGCCAACGACGGGCCAGGTACGCGTCAAAGTTTTGGCAAGTGGCGTCGCATTCGCGGATGTGATGATGCGCCGTGGACCCTATATCGGCGCGCCAAAAATGCCCTTTACACCAGGGTATGACATCTGCGGAATTGTAGACAAACAAGGTCCAGGAGCATCGAAATTGAGCATTGGGCAGAGCGTTGTAGCACTCACCGTCTACAATGGCAATGCACAATATGTCTGTCTGGATGAGAACAGCCTTGTTCCAGTCCCTCAAGGGGTTGATCCAGCAGAAGCAACGAGTATCGTCCTGAACTACATTACAGCCTATCAAATGCTCCATCATGTCGCGCAGGTCAAGCCGGGAGAACGCATTCTGATTCATGGTGCTGCTGGTGGGGTAGGAACCGCCTTCCTCCAGCTCGGCAAATTAGCGGGTGTGCAGATGTATGGGACGGCCTCTCGTGCGAAACATCCACTGCTCGAACGGTACGGAGCTATTCCTATCGATTACAAGGCAGAAGATTTTGTGAAGCGCATCTTGATGCTCACGGGAGATGGGGTTGATGCGGTGTTTGACCCTATTGGGGGCGTCCATCTTCGTCAATCATTCAAAACCCTGCGGAAAGGTGGAAGGTTAGTCGCGTATGGTCTTTCCTCGGTCGTCACTCAGGGGAGCAATATGGCAACGTTTCTTGCCCAATCTCTCGTAATGCTGTGGTCACTACAGTGGTGGTCATTGCTGCCCAATAGCAAACACGCGAGTCTGTACAGGATTGAGCAGCACCCTGAGTGGTTACAAGAAGACCTGGCAACGCTCCTGGCACTGCTTGCGGAGGGCAAAATCAAACCCGTGATCGCGCAACGCCTTCCACTCGAGCAAATTGCCTACGCGCATGAGCTACTCGAAACATCCCAGGTAGAAGGGAAAATCGTGCTGCTACCGAATGAAAGTGCTGCGTAATAATCGGCAATTGCGATGAGTACGGGCCTGGGAACGTCCTTCACTTCCATGAGGGTGCGACCGGGAAAGCGCAAGAGGGCCAGAAGCCGAGGCGATTAGAAGCTCGTCTCCGACGATTGATTAGCTCTCGCTCTTTCTCAGTACATGTGTAGTAGCGGGCAATATCTGAGTGGTCAGCTCAAAAAATCTTCTCGTTGTTTCCCGTACGGTTCATACTCGACCCCCATTCCAGGGAGATGGAACCTTGACCCTCCCAGATTTCATGGAACGTGCAACTTCAAGCCCTTGACAATGCCTCGCTCAGATGATATTGTATCAACATGACGTTAACGTAACATTGGGGGTGAGCGATGAATGACCACATGCGCATAGGTGCTTTGACGCAACGAGCAGAGGTCACTCCACGCACCGTTCGCTACTACGAAAGCATTGGACTGCTCCCTCCAGGTGAGCGTGAAGGCCACGGTCAGCACTACTACACCG
>JAABUQ010010173.1_pt1 | contig 12400 bp, 11 predicted proteins | sample 5560001 | NCBI WGS metagenome assembly JAABUQ01 (sample SAMN10711888, study PRJNA513371) | rock metagenome | isolation source: Antarctica rocks | place: Antarctica: Victoria Land, Finger Mt nord | collected 2015-12-18
CAGGGTCATTTCATTCTCAAACGGCGTGGGCCGCCAACGTGGTAGGGGCGTATTGCATACGCCCGTGCGGGTGCGGCCAGGGCGTATGCAATACGCCCCTACGCATCCCGTGATCGACAATGAAATGGCTCTGGCCAGCACGTCGATACGGCGCTACCCATGCCTGTTTGGACTATCAAGGATTGTGATGACGCACGTCTGCTGTTGCGATGCACGAGCGGCTGACCCGCGAGAACCTGCACGGCGTCTGGGCGGCTATCGCCACGCCGTTCGACGAGGACGACCGCTTCGACGAGGCGCGATTCCGCGAGAACCTGCGCCGGCTCCACGCGGCCGGGGTCCACGGTATCTACACCACGGATAGCGACGGCGAGTTCTATGCCATAGAGCTCGACGAGTTCAAGCGCATCGTCGATGTCTTCGCCGCCGAGGCGCAGCGCCTCGGCGTCCCCACACAGGTCGGCGTGACGTGGTGCAATACGCGCGGCATGATCGAGCGGGTCAGCTATGCCGCGGCCAAAGGCATCCTGGGCGCCCACGTCGGCCATCCGTTCTTTATGCCGATGACGCCGGAGTCCTATCGCGCCTTCTGGCGGGATATGCAGCGCGCCGTGCCGGAGTGGTTTGCACTGGTCCACTACAACACGCCCCGCGTCCACAACTACCAGTATGGACCCGACTACAGCGCCGTGATGACCGAGGCGCCCAACCTGATCGGGACAAAGCACGTGGGCGCTGACATCACCGAGTTCCTGACCCTGATGGCCTGCGCGCCGCGGCTCAGACACTTTACCGGCGAGCACGCCATGACCCCGTACATGCTGTTCGGCGCGCGGGGGGTGTATTCGTGGTTCGCCAACTTCAACGCGCCCTATGTCGTCGCCTGGTACGATGACATCGTCAACGGCCGTTGGGAGCAGGCCAGGCAGAGGCAGGAACGGATGCATGCCTTTATGGCAGCCAAAGAGATGCTGCTGGGCCCGGGCAACCTGCACGCCATCGTCAACAAAGCCATGGCGGCCGCGTCGTCCTTCCTGCTGCCCGACAACCGCACGCGGCGGCCCTATTTGCCGATCCCGGACGATGTCGTGCAACGTTTTCGCCGGCGGGTGGAGGAGGACTGTCCCGACCTCCTCTGGCGTGGATAGAGGCGACCTGCGACTGAAGTCGCATGGCAAACCACGGACACTGAAGTGTCTCAAGATGTGCCGTCCCGCGACTTTAGTCGTCGTTCTGTGCGATGCGACTTTAGTCGCAGGCTGATCTTAACGTTGTGGTACTAGGGCGTATGAGGGAGTGGGAGGTGGGATTGTGCATAGGGTGACAGACAAAGTCGCGGTGGTCACGGGCGCCGCGCAGGGCATTGGCCGTGGCTGCGCCGAGATGCTGGCCCGCGAAGGAGCGCGCGTGGTGATCGGGGACGTGCGCGACGATGCCGGCTCCGCCGTCGCCGAGGCGATACGCGCCGCCGGCGGCGACGCTCTCTTCCAGCGGACGGATGTCGTGCAGGAGGACCAGTGCGGCGCGCTGATCGAGGCCGCCGTGCGCGCCTATGGCCGGCTCGACACGCTGGTCAACAACGTCGGCTGGTTCCCGCGCGCGACACTGGACGAGACGACGACCGAACTGTGGGACCACGTCCAGGCCGTGAACCTGCGCAGCGCGTTCTACTGCTGCAAATACGCCGTCCCGCACATGAGGGCAGCGGGGGGCGGCAGCATCATCAACATCGGCTCGATCAACGGCATCCAGGGGCTCCCCAACGTGGTGGCCTACGCCGCGGCCAAGGGCGGCCTGCTGGCGCTGACGCGCACCCTCGCCGGAGCCTACGCGGCCGACCGCATCCGCGTCAACTACGTGATCCCGGGCTGGGTGCTCAGCGAAGGCGAGATTGCCTTGCACGCCAGCCGGGGGATCAGTGAAGAGGAACTGCGTCAGGCCGGCGCCGCGCTGCCTCTGGGGCGCCACCAAACGCCCGAGGATACGGCCTACGCCATCGTCTACCTCGCCGCGGACGAGTCGGCGCAGGTGACGGGCACGATCCTGCACGTCGACGCCGGCGCCTCGACCTTGCCCCTCCATCTGCAGGATTATGTTGGGTAAAGGGACGAGTGACGCGCCTGGGCGCCTTCTCCACGTGCTACATGGACGGGCTCCGCGTGACGCGCAGCCTCCGCATGGGCAACTGCGCCGGGTAAGGCCTGTTATCGGTTCAGTGTGATGACACTCACGCTGCTCGGCACTTGCCGCACGGGTGCGGGCGGTGGGGGTAGCATGGGAATGTGTTGGCGCAGCCACGTCGGCATCCAACCCCATGCATCGACGACTCGGACAGCGCCGCCCTCGTTCACGACAAGCGCATGGCCTATACGTGGATCGACCGCTATGGCCCCAGGCTCAACACCGACGGGAATGTCGCGCAGCAGTCGGCCGGTCCGCCCGTCACGCACGTCCACATGGCCAGCCCCCATGAAGGTTCCGTCGCTTCGCTGCGGGCCGGCATGGCTCACCAAGAGCTGACCGGTGTGCTCGTCTACGGCGACTCCGTCTGGCCACTCAATGGGCAGCGCCGCTACTGAGATGGCCGTGCGCGCGTCGAGAACATGGAGCGTTCCCGCCTCGGTGCGGCCCCAGTTCGGTGCGTTCGGGGTGGTGACGTTCCACCCTTGCTCGGCGACGAAGACGCGTCCCGTCTGCTCATCACCGATGGGCTGGCCGTCGATCGGATGGCGGATGACGCGGATGATCCGTCCGCGCGCTGGGTCGAGCACGAGTACCTGCTTGTCCGCGAACACGAAGGCGCGCCCCGTGATCACGCTCACCGTGACGACACCGTTTGTGGCGCTCAGAGGGACGCGTCGCACAAGCGCGTCGTCGCGCGTATCGAACACGTCGATGACCGCGCCGCCGCGCGGCCCGCCCACCGTTAGGAAGGCGCGGCGCCGCGGGGCGTCGAGCGCCAAGCCGACGGGTCCAACCCCCTGCCCATCGCCGGGGGCCGGGTTAAGGCCGCCCACGAGTTGGCCGCTCGTGGCGTCGAGCACGCTGACCAGCGCGTACCGCGCATGCGGTCTCACCGCGCCGTCTGGCTCGTTGAGCACGAAGACGCGGCCGGCGCGTGCATCCAGGTCCACGGCGAGGGGCACGTCGCCGACCGGCGTCGTGCGCACAATCTGCCCGCTCCATGCGTCGAGCACCGTGACGGTCCCCTGTCCGCCATTGTGCATGTAGGAGTTGAGCACAAAGGCACGCCCGGTCTGCTCGTCTACGGCGACGCCGTCGGGGTTAGTCCCGGCTGGCACGGTGCGCACGAGCGCGCCCGTCCGCGTGTCGAGTATCCTGACCGTCCCTGCGACAATCCCGCCGCCGCTGTTCCGCGCGCCGCTGCCCTGATCGAGCACGAAGGCGCGCGCGGTCCGGCTATCGATGGCGATGAGCGTCGGACTCTGCCCGACCATAAGGGTCCGAACCATCGCATCGCTGGTATCATGATGGACGGCGAGGAAGGCGGTGACGCCAACGAGGACGGCAACCCCTAGACCGATGACGATGCTTGGGCGGCGCATACAACCTCCTTGTCCGTCATGCACTCCTACACTATCTAACGTATCACGCCAGCACAGAGATACAAAGCGAGCAACTATAGGTTAGTTGGCGGGAGCGAATGGCCCATTTTCGCACGATTCGTTGCCAGGGTTGTCCCGACGGGCGCGCCGGCCGTGTGTCCCGCCGCATCCGACAAGTCAGGGGGAACCGATGCGGCGCGGCGCTTGTATAAGAAGTGACGGTTGCCCAGACGCAACCAAACGCCAACCAGACGCCAAAGGAGGTCACGATGCGCCCACCCGTTCGGCTGCCCTTGATGCTCGTCGCCCTACTGTCCCTCGTCGCCATGGCGCTGCCCGTGCGGGCCGCCATCTCCGGCGCGGGACGCCACGATATCGTGGTCTTGCGCAGCGGCCAGGATCCATACACCTCGCTCGTCGCCCAGCCGGTCGCGCCGGGGAGTGCCGCGCGCCCGCTGCCCACCGGGCTGCTCGACCGGACGGGCCGCACGCTCTACGTCGCGACCCTCGAAGATGGGGTCCATTCGGTGGTGCGGGCCGTCGACGCCGGCTCGGGGCGGACGCTGCGCTCCGTCACGGTCACGGGCAACTACATGACCCAGAACGGCGACTATCCCCCCGCGCTCCTCGGCGGTCTGCCCACGGGCGGAACGGCGCGGACGCCATCCGGCAGCGGCCCGCTTGGCCTGCCGCGCGCGCTGCCCGCCGCCTTCGCGCCGGACACGACGGCGACCCTGGCCGCGCTCTCCTTCAACGGCCGGTGGTTGGCCCTGCGCGACGCGGTCGCGGGCCAGAGCGACACCCACGCGATCGTGATCGACACGGCGGCCATGCGCGTCGTGGCGCGCATCCACCTCGCGGGGCGCTACGGCCTCGACGCCATCGATAGCCAGGGCGCCTACCTCTACCTGCTCCAGATCCTCGGCGTCCAGGCCTACAGCGTGCGCGTGTACGACCTGCGCCAACACCGCCTGGAGGCGCGGCCCCTGCGCGAGGCGGGCGAGACCGACCCCACTCTGCGCGGCGTCTCCTGGACGCGGGCGTGGTCGCCGCGCGGCGACTGGCTGTTCACGCTGTACGTGCAGCCGGGCCGCCAGGGCGCGTTCATCCATGCCCTGGGCGTGGAGCGGCATACCGTCCACTGCATCATGCTGCCGGATCAGGGGCCAGCCACGGCCACGGACCTGGCGCACTACACGCTGGCCGTCTCGCCCGACGCGACCACGCTCTACGCCGTTAATCCGGTGTTGGGCCGGCTGGTGGTGGTCCGTGGCGGGCTGCCCTATGGGGCGCGGATGGGCCTCACCCTGGCGCGGCGGGCCGGCTCTCCGGCGCGCATGTTGACGCCGGCCGCCCTCTCGCGCGACGGCGCGACCATGTACGTGGCGACCGATCGAGGGGTGTGGGCGCTGGATACCCGCGCGCTGCGGGTGCGCGCCACGTACCTCCCCGACCACGCGGTCTCCAGTGTCGCCCTGAGCCGCGACGGCCAGCGGCTCTACGCGCTCCAGGCCGCCCAGGACCGGGTGATGGTCCTGGACGCGATGAGCGGGCGCATCGCGGGCAGCGTGTTCGTGGGCAGCGCTGCCCGCGGTATTGAGCGGATTCTGACACAGGGCTAAGCGACGAAGTGAGGATGACGCTGCTATCCTTACGCGTGAGCCGCGACGCGCGGGAGGACACGCCCCTGGAGGACACGCCCCTGGAGGAGGACGCGACATTGGTCGAGCGGGCGCGCCAGGGCGATGTGGACGCCTATGCTGTCTTGGTGCGCCGCTACCAGGGCGTGGCCGCGCGCGCGGCCTACCTCATCTTGGGCAACGCAGCGGAGGTCGAGGACACCACCCAGGAGGCGTTCGTCAAGGCCTACTATGCCCTGGCGCGGTTCCAGGCTGGCCGGCCCTTCCGCCCGTGGCTGCTGCGCATCGTCGTCAACGAGGCCCGCAACAGGCGCGCGGCCGACGACCGACGCGCCACCCTCGCCCTGCGGGTAGCCGCGACCCAGCCCGCGGGGGAAGGAGGCCTGTCTCCTGAGGCGACGGCCCTGCACGCGGAACGGCATGCCGCGCTGCTGCGGGCGCTCGCCGCGCTCTCGGTGGACGATCGCCTCGTCATCACCGCGCGCTACTTCCTTGAGCTCTCGGAGGCGGAGATGGCCGAGGCGCTGGACTGTCCCCGCGGCACCGTCAAATCGCGCCTGTCCCGCGCGCTTGGACGGCTGCGGGCGACGTTGGGCGGTGACGCGACGAGCGATGAACGACGATGAGGGAGGACCGCGGCATGCCTGAGCATGGGTGGCTGGCGACCGAGGATGACCTGGAGCAGGCGCTGATCGGCCTGGGGAGGCATGTCGCCTATCCCCCCCTGGCGTCGGTCGACGCGGCCGTGCGAGAGCGCCTGCGCGATCCGTCCGCCTCGTCCGTGTCGCGATCCGTGCGGACGGCCCGGGGCGGGCCGCGACGCCGTCTCTTGCTCGCGGTGGTCGCGCTCGTCGCGCTGGCTGGCGGGACGCTGGTCCTCGCGCCGGGCGCCCGCACGGCGCTGGCCTCCTGGCTCGGCTTGCGTGGCGTGGTCTTCTCGTACCGGCCAGCGGCGCCCGCGCATCCCCTCGCTCCCATCGGGGCGCCGCTGGGCCTCGGCCAGCGGCTCATCCTGCCCGCGCTGGGCGCCCCCGACGAGGTGTATCTGGAGGCGCTGGCGCACGGTACCCAGGTCGGGCTGGTCTACCGCCCGCGGCCGAACCTGCCGGCCGTGGCCGGGACGCGGATCGGGCTACTGCTCACCGAGGCGCGCGGTTCGTTCGACGCCAATCCGGCCTACGGCAAGGGCCTGGAACCGGGCACGCGGGTCGAGGTGACACAGGTCAACGGCGCGCCGGCGTACTGGCTCACGGGACGGCCGCACCTCTTCTGGTACACCGATGTCACGGGCGCCGTGACCACGGAGCGCATCCGCTTGGCCGGCAATACCCTGCTGTGGACGCGCGGCGGCTTGATCTTCCGCCTGGAGTCGGCGCTGTCGCGGGCGGAGGCGCTACGGATCGCGGCGTCGGCGCGCTGAGGGGCTGGTGTTGTTTCAGAGGGGTTAGTTTGGGACCTGTTCACATGACGGGCAACGCCTACGGGAAGCGCATGTCCCGCATATCCGTCGCCTTCGTGGTACACTCTGCCTACGATCTATCGGGAAGGCCGTGGCATCAACAGAGGATCTGTTTCTCCAGGGCTACGGGGAGACCACGCTCGATCCCGCCGCGCTCACCTATTACCGCTACGCGTTGGCGGTCAGGGATATCGGCGAGTATAGCGAGCAGGTCTTCTTGCGACCGGATCTCGGCCCTGTCACCCGACGGTCGGCGGTCGGCCGTTTCCTGAGCATGTTCGAGCCCGGCCGGATCGTCGCGCTGGCCTTGGCGTCGGACGACGGGGCAGCATGATCGGCTACCGGAGGAAGGGGGGCATCGTGCCGATCAGACGGACGAGGCGGAGCTATGGACCCTCAACGTATCGGCGCGCGGGGGTCGCGCTCGTCGTGCTGGTGACGCTAGCGGCGTTGTACGGGGCCGTGGCCGACAGGCCGGGCGGACCCATTGTGTCCACCGTGGCGCTCGGACAACCGCTCAGCAGCGACGGGTTGGTCGTGGGCACGACGCCCGGCCGCGCCGTCGTCGCCACGATCGGCACGGGCCAGCCGGGTAGCGCGGGAGACCCGCCCAACCGTATCGACATCCTCAACGTCGGGGATGGCGCCCTCCAACGCGTCGTGCCCGTGGACGGGGGGACGCCGGCGGTGGCGGTCGATCGGCGGGGGATGCGCGTCTTCGTGGCGGATGTGAACATGACCGTGGCCGCGCCCGCGCCGGGCGCGGGCGTCCTCCGCGCGCTGGACGGGGCGAGCGGGGCCCAGCTCCGTGCCGTGTCATTCAACACGCAACCCACAGCGGCGGCGGTGGACGGGCAGGCGGGGCGCGTCTTCGTCGTGGGCGGCGGCTCGGGCGGGTGTGCGGGAGGCGTCTGTTGGCGCGACCCCGACGTGCTGCGCATGTTCGACGCGCGGACGCTCCGCCTCCTGCGGACGGTACCACTCGACCGCGACCCGCAGGGCGTGATGGTGGACGAGCCGAGCGGGCGCGTCTTCGCCACGACCATGACCGGCGTGTGGGTCCTCGACGTCAGGACCGGCCGCGTCGTGCGCAAGGTCAACGGGGTGCGGCGGGTCCTGGCGGTCGATGCGCACACCCGGCGGGCCTTCGTCGCCCTCACCCGCGGCGGCGTGGACCTGCTCGACACCATGACGGGGCGCGACGTGGGCCCGGCGGCGGTCGAGGCGGGCATCCAAGTCGCGGATAGGATGCCCGCGGCGGTCGACGCGGCCACCGATCAGGTCTTCATCCTCGACAACGGGACGGCGGCGGCGACAGGCGCGCCGCGCCGCGGCGGGGTGGTGAGCGTCCTCGACGGGGCGAGCGGGCGACTGCTGCGCGCGATCCAGGTGGGCCGCGTCGGGACGTCGCCCTCGGCCATCGCCCTGGCCCCCGAGCGGCACGAGGCCTTCGTCGCGGACGAGGTCGCCAACACGGTGAGCGTGCTGGACACGCGGCTGTGGCGGGCGCCGAGGGTCATTGGCGCGGGAGCGGCCCCCGTCGCCCTGGCCTGGGATGCGCGCACGGGGCGCCTGCTGGTCGAGTCCATCAACACGCCGGGCACCGATCGCCCCGACGCCTGGGCGTGGCTCCCGTCGCGCGTGCGCTCCTGGTTGCCGTTCATCCCGCGTCAGCCGGTCGCGCCCCCCGCGCAGGTGTCCTTCCCCGCGGCCAGCATCACCGTGCTCGACCCCGCGCGCTAGGGTCGGCAAAGGCCGTGCGCATGGCGCGCGAGTGGCCAGCGATGGTCCCCTGTGCCGCTTATTCTGTACTGGCGCCCATACAGACCTTGCCGTCCGGCTCAGGCTTGCGCCACGACCGGGTTCTCCAGGCGGCCCAAGCCCTCGATCTCCACGCGGACGGTCTCGTTGGGCCGCAAGTAGCGCGGGGGCTTGCGGGCGGCGCCCACGCCGCCCGGCGTCCCGGTAGCGATGATATCCCCCGGCTCAAGCGTCATCACGGCGCTCAAGTAGGCAATCAGGTCGGCCACGGAGAAAACCATCTGGCTGGTGTTCGACGACTGCAGTATTTCCTCGCCAATCGACACGCGCAGGTCCAGGGCCTGCGGATCGGGGACCTCGTCGGCCGTAACCAGGGCGGGCCCCAGGGGGGCGAACGTGTCGAACGTCTTGCCGATGGTCCACTGGCTGGTGCGATGCTGGAAATCGCGCGCGCTCACATCGTTGAACGGCGCGTAGCCGGCGACGTAGCTTAGGGCGTCCGCGCGCGCCACCTCGCGCGCGCGGCGGCCAATGACCACGGCCAGCTCGCCTTCGTAATCGACCTGCGTGCTGATCTTGGGCAGCACGATCCGCTCGCCATGGCCGATCACGCTGCTCGGATACTTGGCAAACACGGTCGGATAATCGGGCAACGGTTGATCCGATTCGGCGGCGTGGTCGCGGTAGTTGAGTCCGATACACATGATCTTACTGGGATGCAGGATAGGGGCCTTGAGCGTGACCGCCGCCGGGTCAAGGTCGTCCGTCTCTGGCGCGCGCGTCAGCGCCTCCTGTGCCAGCGCCAACCCGTCCGGCCCTGCTTGCAACAGGTCGATCATGTCCGTCGGCAAGCGGGGCTCCGCGCGGTTCAGATCCACGATTCGTTGGCGTCCATCGGTCGTCCGTAGCGCGCCCAGGCGGGTCGCCCCGTCGTGGGTAAAAGTGACCAGTTGCATGCTATCTATCCTCCCCATCAGTTTGACATGTGGTGTTCGCCTGCACTATTGCAACGTGGCTTCGGCCTGCGACTGCGGTCGCATGGCACACCACGGACACTGCGGTGTCAGAACGGGGCCAGAAGCAGCGTGACGGCGGACCACACCCGACCGCGGTCGGCGTCGGTTTGCCATGCGACTTCAGTCGCAGGTCGATGTCACGAGTCGCAGGTCGGATTAAGGTGCATCCCGCCTGCTTACGGTACGCTCCGATAGGCGCTGACCCCATTGACAGCGTGTTGCAGGTCGTCGCCGCGCAGGCCGCGGACCACGACGTCGACCACGCCGGAGCGGAGCGCCGCCGCGGCCCGCACGCTGGCCGACGCGATGTGGCTGGTGATGACCACGTTGTCGAGGGACAGCAGAGGGCTGTCATCCCCGGGCGGCTCCGGATCGGTCACATCCAGGCCGGCGGCGCCAACCTTGCCGTCGCGCAGGGCCGCGATGAGCGCGTCCGTGTCGACCAGCGCGCCGCGGCCAACGTTGACCAGCAGCACGCCGTCTTTCATGGTTGCAAGGCTGCGCGCGTTGATCATGCGCCTGGTGTCCGGGGTGCTCGGACAATGGAGCGTGATGAGGTCGCTGGCCTCGAACAGCGTCTCCAGCGTGACGCTTTCGCAACCCAATGCCCGGGCGCCGGCCGCGCTCACGAGGGGATCGTGGACCAGGATGCGCGTCTTGAACGGCGTGAGGCGCGCGATCACCGCGCGCCCGATGCGTCCGCAGCCGACCACACCCGTGGTCAGCTCGGCGAGAGCATGGAAACGGTCCAGGGGCGGCGGCGACGCCCAGCGCCCGGCACGCACCCCGGCCGAGACGCGCGCGATCTGCCGCGTCAGCGCGAGGATGATACCCAGCGTGTGGTCGGCCACCTCATCGATGCAATAGTCCGGGACGTTGCAGACGGGTATGCCACGCTCCGCCGCGGCGCTCAGGTCCACGTTATCGACGCCGATGCCGTAGCGGACGATCACGCGCGCTTTATTCATCGCCCCGATCGCCTCCGCGCCGACGGGCGCAAACTGGGTCAGCACATAGTCCGCGTCGCGAACCAGGGTCGCGACCTCCCGCTCGGTGCGACATTGGTCCGCCACGATCGTGCAGCCAAGCGGCTCCAGCGTCGTCCGCTCAACATCCAGTTCGCCGAACGTGTAATCGGTGACGGCGACCTTGACCTGTGCCACCTTTCCCTCCATTCTTCCGTCTTCCGTACCGGACATGACGACGCATGCATTGTCCTTATCATAGCCGGAACCGGAGGTGATCGTCAACTGTCAACAGTATTAAAGGTGTTGACAACCGGGCGGGCGCAATCCTATACTCTACCTGACCCCGCCGGTGGTCGGCGTCGCCTCACGCGGCAGACCCCGTGGCCGGCGGTGAGCGGGAGCGTTGTGATGAACGATTGACAATCGGCATGAACGTGATCGTGGAAGGCGCGCTGCTCGTCTATATGGGCGGCCAGCAGGCGTCCAAAGCGCCGCCGCTGATCGTCGAGTGGACCTTCAACACCATTGGTCCCGTGCCGATCAACACTCCGATCTGGGCGGGTCTGGCGCTGATCGCGGCGGTGTTGCTGAGCTGGACAACCTTCGGGCGCCGTCTGTACGCGTTGGGCGCCAGCCGCATCGTGGCCGAGTTTTCGGGCGTCAACGTCGTGCCGATCATGATTGCCACCTACGTGATCTGCGCCGTCGCGGCGGCCATCGCGGGCATCCTCTACACCGGCTTCGTCGCGCAGCCCTACCTTGGCATGGGCGACCCGTACCTCTTCGCCTCGGTCGCGGCCGTGGCGATCGGAGGCACGCCGCTCATTGGCGGCAGCGGCCATTACAGCGGGACCATCGCCGGCGCGCTCATCCTCACGGTGCTGGCCGACCTGCTCCCCATCCTGAACCTCGACCCCGGCGCGCTGCAGATTATTTATGGCGTCACCATCCTGCTGACCGTCGCCGCCGCGATCGTGCGGTTCCACGGCGCCGCCGTCTAACCACGGGTCACACCTTCGCGCAGCCACCTGCTGAGTGCCGTTGCCCATGAGTCCCTCTTGTTATCGGACGTGCTTTCCGTCCCCTACCACGCTTGAATGGGCGCATTATCGGCAGGCACTATCTTTGCACTTTTCGATTATCGTCAAGTAGATGCCGCTTTGCGTACTACATCTAGCGGTTTGACAGCTTGCGTAACCGCTAGATGTAATGGCCAAGCAAAAAGTGCAAGGATAGGGCTATTGCAATAGGGCAGGGCTTATTGGTGACTTTCCGAGGTAAGCTGGTGCTGGTTAAGTTCGCACGTCCTAAAGAAACTGCGAGATGCGCGCATCCAGTTGCATGAACTAATAGATGTAATGTCAGAATTTCTGTCAGTACTTTGTTAGGGTGCTGACAGACGGCAGTAGGCGCCTCGGACACGCCGATGCGCGGCCGATAAGGGAGGGTGCGCCCTACGATTGTGATGTCGGACGCCTGCGACGGCGGTCGCATGGCAGCGCACGGACACTGCGGTGTCGGACCGGGACCAAGGGCAGCGGGCGGCGGACCCCATCCGACCGCAGTCGGCCAGTACTTTGCCATGCGACACACGCGGCCTGGCCCCCGACCGGCTGCGGCCGGTCCCGGTCCATCCGGGCAGTCGCAGGCCGCGTCTCACAATCTCGGGGCGCACCCGATAAGGGACGGAGACCTCGCGAGGCTGGCTAGCCCTGGCGTATACTGAGGGCACACTGCTTCATATCCACGTACGATCTGGAGGCCGCTCGATGCGCACCATCACGCTGACTGTGTCCGACGAGTTGGCGGACCAACTCGCGCCGTTGCAAGACCGCCTTCCGGAACTCCTGGCGTTGAGCTTGCGGCAACCGGCGGTCCCCGCGTACCTCTACCGCTCTATCCTCACGTTTCTGGCCAGTACACCCACGCCGGAGCAGGTCGCCGCGTTTGTCCCGCCGCTTGACGCGCGGCAACGCCTACAAACCTTGCT